>Ga0233432_10002113_pt1 | contig 18670 bp, 13 predicted proteins | sample SI_122_August201_6_FD_179870 | JGI IMG/M metagenome (GOLD analysis project Ga0233432, IMG submission 179870) | Seawater microbial communities from Saanich Inlet, British Columbia, Canada - SI_122_August2016_10_MG | ecosystem: Environmental > Aquatic > Marine > Inlet | place: Canada: British... | reverse complement strand
ACAGGAATCGACCACGGCGATGGCAATGATTTCGTCCTCGGACTTGAATACAAAACAACGAGCGTGCAAGCGATCGAGAACCTGGTCCAAGGTCTGCTGGATAAAGCCGCCGTTACGGATTGCGGGAAGCTTCTCCGGCGTTATGTCAATCGAGTGGGCGCCTACCTGCAACAATACCGCGTTTGGCTTACAACCAGTGTAGAGAGTCGCAATCCCGATCACCATCGAAAGTCCGATTATTATTAAAAGAGGACCTACTGACCAACGTAGTCGTTTCATATTGGTTCCTTTCATCTCATTATTTCGCCGCAGCGACATAGGCGATTACATCGGCCAGGTTCTGTTGAGTCAGACTCGTTTCCAGGCCGTCCGGCATGAGCGACCTTCCTGTATTGGTCAATGACACCAACTCGGACCTCAGAATCACATGCTCCTGGTTTGCCTGGTCTCTGATCGTAATGTTGGCACCCGTTTCCGAAATCAAAATTCCCAGGACCGATCGGCCGTCTTTAGCGCTGACCAGGTAGGAGCCGTATTTGCTTTCCACAGACGCATTCGGATCCAGAATGCCAGACAGCAGCGAGGCTGGGTTTCGGTCGGTGACCGATGCTAGATTAGGCCCAAGTTCAACCCCTACTCCATCCAACTGATGGCAAGCGATACAGACCGACTGAAAAACCAATTTGCCACTTTCCACGTCCCCTTTCAATTCCAGTGCCGGTTGGAAGGCTTTTATCACCCTGAGGCGATCCGCGTTAGATTTTGGCAACAGTTCCTTTGCCCGCACCCTCATCTTTTTGTCACGATGAGTGATCAATAACTGCCGGATTCCCGCACTCAATTCTGTCGGAGCGATCTCTTTGAGTTCAATCGCGTCGAGCAATTTCATCAGCCAGTCGGAGCGTGTCGTCAAAACGTTCAACACCTCTGAACGAATTGACGGAGTATAACCCCTCCAACCAGCTATAAGGACTTCCGGCACTTCCGATGCCGACAATTCGCCCAAACGGGAAACCGTTACCACCTGAATTTCGCCCGGGGTTTGCACGCCTAACAACGATCCGAGGGAATCGATATCCGCAGCGAGAGTACCCGCTTTTCTAGCCATCAAACGAATGGCCGCTTTTCGCTGCCTCTCAGGTGAATCGTCATGCAAAGCAATTCGTCGGGCCGAAGCCATTACACCCTTTACGCGCTCCAACACATCCGAGCGTAAATCGCTTGTCTCTTGAGTAGGCGTTTTCCGTCGATCAATAGCATCGAGCAGATTAGCCACAGCACCGTATTGCCACTCGAGATCCGTTCCTTTTGTCAACACGCCACCCAGAGCTCTAATCGTCGCTTCGCGATTATTATACGCAACGGCCAGGTCTAACAAAGGGCCGAGAAGCTCGCCTCCCCGACCATTTTTGTTCCGTTCATTCAATAGCGAAAACAAAACACCCTCTAAGTTTTCTGTATTCACGGAACTGATAATTGCCGCAGCCATAAAGGGGTCCGCTCCATCGGCGAACGCCAAACGACCCAATGCAGTCGCTACCGCCTTTCCGCTCCACTCACCCAGGCTGTAGGCAAGTTGCATGCGGACTTTGGCATCCGTGTCATCGACCCGCTTCAACAAAGCTTCTCGTAATTCCGAATGATCGTTTTGCAAAGTTTCCGACAATACGACCGCGTGCTTTCGAATACCGGGCGACGGATCGGTTACCGTGCTTTTCAGAACCGCAGGAGTCAGGGCATCCAATCCCTGCAATGTATACAACGCATGCAGACGTGCCAATGGCTGCTTGCTGGCTGTCGCCATTTTCATCAACTCAGGAACCACTGAAGCGTCGTTGCGATCCACTAGCAGAGATTGAGCCGTGTCCCTCTGCCAGCCGTTTCTATTATCCAGGACCGACACCAACTCGCTGCTGGTCAACGTTTCGAAGTTGGGCGGCTTGCGCAGTTTCTGCCCCTTGCGGTATACGCGATAAATGCGTCCTCGATCATCGCCCTGACGATAGAAATTCTTCAGCTCAGCCTTTCCTGCATCGGGCAGAAACTGCGGATGTTCGATCATATAACGGTACATATCCGCCACCCAGAGGGCTCCATCAGGACCCGTCCGGACCATAACCGGACGACTCCACCGGTCTTTCGAAGCAAAGAAATCCACACCGTCGCTCAACTCCACCGGCCCATCGAGAGAAACCGTAAAACTCACCCCATCCGACTCCGATCGATTGTGCTGAACCAAGTTGCCAAACGGCTCGCAAGTGAAAATATCGATCGTGCCGAAATCCAACTCGGGAAACAGCCGGTCATCCCGGTAAACCATTCCTCCGCAAGCCGAAGTAAACCGTCCCACCTGTTCAAATCCGTGAAAGCGTTTCTGATAATCCTTGTATGGATACACCTTCGGATTTCGAGGAAGCACCAATTGCTTGCGAGGATCAGGCGATGCTGCATGGGGATTTCGTCGGATGTATTTATCTTTTAAGACATAGTGCCACATCGGATAGCTATTCATTTCCCCAAACCAATTGCCCCAATCGTCCCGATTGCGGCCAAATTGACTTGGACCAGACTGCGGATTCAGCTCGCCGGTTTCCGCATTGAAACGGAAATCCCGACTGCCCAGTTCAACGACCTTCCCCGTCTTCAAGGATTTGATACGACTACCGGCACCATATTTCGCGTTATGAGCTCCACTTGCGCAATAGATCCAGTTGTCCAGCCCTCGGATCAACCCGTTCACGCGCAATTGCTGGTTTCCCGTCTGGAAACCTTCAAACAACACATGCCGCGCGTCCGATACTCCATCCCCGTCACTGTCTTCCAGATAGAGAATCTGAGGGGCAGCCGTCACAAGCACGCCCTTTTTCCATGGCAAGACCCCATTGGGAAAAGACAAGCCTTCGGCAAACACGACCGACTCGTCGTAACGTCCATCGCCCGTATTGTCACGCAACCACCGCACTCGCCCGCCCGCCTTTCCTTCGCCATCCATTCCCATGGGATAACCCGCCATCTCTGCGACCCACAGCCGTCCATCCGCTCCCCAGGTGAAGGCGACCGGATCCATAACATCCGGCTCAGCGACGACCAGCTCGACCTCATATCCCGCGGGAACATGGAGCAGAGCCAGGGCATCCTTAGGCTCCACAGGCTGAGAATCCAGTTCGCTAGCCGCAGCGCCGAAAGGCGAGGCTGCCAAGCACAAAACGGAGAAAAGACACGACGAAAATTTGAAGGGATGACGTTTCATTAATATTGGGTGCGGTGTGCGATCATCTCAAGAGTTGGGGAACCGGATTGGAGACTTTTCCAGGAAGACGCTGGCCCTGGCCCTGCACCCCCTGGTCGCCGAGTTCCGTTCGCGCTTCATCGGCGATTCGTTTGAGTCGGGCCACGACATTCGGATGCTCCAAAGCGACATCCTTCTCGCTGGCAATATCCTCAACCAAGTTGAACAACAAATACTCCGCTTTCCGATCCTCATTGAAATGCGGATGCCGCCGTGCGGACTCGACCGGAAGAAACAGTTTCCAAGGGCCGGAGCGAACCGCCTGAAGCTGCTCTTGATGGTAGTAGTAAAAGGATTCGTAAGGCGTCTTCGCATCCGCATCGCCAAAAAGCAACGACGCAATGTCGTGACCGTCAACGGAGCCCGCAGAAGGCGGATTACCGCCTGCAAGCTTCACGAAAGTAGGCAGCAGGTCCATCGTCGTTACAAGTTCACTACAGGTGGTGCCAGCCGGAACTTTTCCCGGTTGCCAAACGATGGCTGGGACGCGGAATGCGCCCTCGCCGGTCGTGTAGCCTCTGCCATGTAGCGGGAGGTTCGATCCACGGCGCAAATCCCCGGGCTCCCGGTTGATGGGCGCTCCATTGTCGGAGGTCCAGATAACGAAGGTATTCTCGGCGATCCCCAATTCGACGAGTTGATCGTGCATCACCCCCATCGACCAATCAAGTTCCTCGATAGAATCCCCCCAGGGGCCGTTCCGACTTTTGCCTTTGAAATCCGGACTCGAAAAAGGCGCTGTCGTGCTGCCTGGCATGGCTTGCGGGAAATAGAGAAAAAACGGTTCATCCCGATGCTCGCCGATCCATTCCATAGCCCGCTCCGTGAGGCGCTTCGTGAGCGTATCGCGATCGCAAGGCGCTTCGACAACGGTTTCGTTTTCCATCAAGGGAAGCGGCGGCCAACCAGGCTGCTTATCCCCGACCATGTCATCGCTATACGGGAGGCCGTAAAACCAGTCGAACCCCTGACGCGTTGGCAGAAATTCCGGCTGATCGCCGAGATGCCATTTCCCAACAATCGCCGTTGAGTATCCCTCCTCCTTTAGAGCTTCCGCGATAGTGGTTTCATCCGGGTTCAGTCCGTAGGGCGAGATTGGGCGCAGTACCCAGCCGTCGTGATCCGTCACATGCATTCCAACGCGCTGCGAATAACAGCCGGTCATGATGCTAGCGCGCGAAGGAGTGCAAACCCCTGCAGTGACACAGAAATGCGTGAACCGCCTACCCTCTTCGGCCATACGGTTGAGATTCGGCGTGCTATGCAAAGTCGATCCAAAAGGTTCGATGTCGCCGTAACCGAGATTGTCGCAGAATATTACGATGAAATTCGGCTTCTTCTCATCGGCCCGAGCCGCTACATAAAGCCCGCAAAACGACGTCAAAAACAAGCAGACTCCGACTGCGCGCGTTACTGATAAAAAATTCCTTTTTAGCAACCTAGACTTGAGTTGGGGGTTCCTTCTCCGAATAAAAGTCGTCCCGAGAAAAGTAAGGGAGAAATGAACACTCGCAGCATTACCATCATGATGCGAGCCATTTTAGGAACAAGAGATAGTGACGGATATTCCTAACGCGTCAGGAAGCCACGTTCCAGATTCTATCCTACAAATGGCTAGGTGGATCTGAGACTCCGGACGAGCTTGATTCGCAAAGGTTGCACCTTGACCACATTAATAGGTAGCACATTCTCCGGAAGCCCCTTCCCCTTAACTCTTCTTTCCATTGCCTCAATACCGCCTTATGAAATACAGAAACCATTGGATAGTCGTGCTTGCGATACTTGGACTCACTACACTTACGTTCAATCGCACCAGCTACGCAGCACCGGAACCGAACCCAAAAGCCGAACCGGACATCAATGAAACGCTTAAAAGCATCAATAGCAGTTTCAAGAATACCGAAGTACAAATCATCAATTGGCCGGATAAGCTGCACAAGCGATTAGGCAATCTCAAGAAATCCGCCTTTATTGCATTTCCAACCCAAAGGCCTTCCGGAAAGCTTCCCTTGCTCATAACGCTACATGGTGGTGGCGGGAAAGAGATGAGCCTACAAAAGCAGCTCGTGCGATCCTCACAAGTTAAAGGACTCGCTCTTGCCGAACTTACAGGGAAAAACCTAATACTACTGGACCCAAATTCCTCTGATAATTGGGATGCGGATACGCTCGACCGTATGCTTGATTACGTCCTCAGAACTTACAAGGAAATCGACAAAAGCCGCATCTACGTCATGGGCCACAGCATGGGCGGACGCGGAACCTGGAGCTGGATCCTTAAATCCGCCGACCGGTTCGCCGCTGCAGCTCCCTGCGGATTTCCAAATGGATCCAGCAAAGAAGGAATAGAAAACCTCACCAAACTCCCAATCTGGGGAATGGTCGGAGGCGATGACGGCGACAACGTAGCAGGTATCCAACAAATGACCGAAAACCTACGCGCCACAGGCAATGTAAACGTTAGGCACACGGCATTCCCAGGCGCGAAACACGCCCAAGGAAACGCCGCCGTTTTCAGCTCCATAGAATTAGTCGACTGGATGCTAAGCTTTTCCAAGTCGGCTCGATGAATTCTGAACCGTCAAAAGAATTTTTTCTAAAACGTTGGAGACGAAAAATCCGTGTTCTAAGAGAAGCGGAAAGAAGCGACAAGACGATCTTGGACGTCTGCCGCGAGCAGCTCTGGGCTCTGACCGAGGCGCGAGTTGTAATCGAAGACTGGCGATGGAAGTACAACAATATACGGCCCCATCACTCGTTGGGCTACATTACTCCACTGGAGTTCTCTTAGGAACTGCTGGAGGAACCCGAACCAAACCATTGTCGGGCCTCCTTGCGACCCGGCATTGACAAGCTATACAACATCAACCACATCACCAAGGCGTCCCGGCTAACGAAAGCGATGGCTCAGTTCGGGTAACTCGATCAGCGGCATTGCTAGCCTTTGAATTTCATTTTGCAAACGAGATGTGAACGATAATTAGATCCATGATTCTCTTTGTTGAAATATGCTCCTCATTTATAATTCTTTCTCTGCCTTTCCTTGCAATTTGCGGGCATCGTGCACCAATTGCCTACCAGGATGCGAGCGAGTTCCCTTTAGTGAACCCCGAGCCAAACATTAACAACTACGGAAAGTGATCAATACAGACATAAAGAACTGCACCAGCGAAGCGATGGAGTTCATAGATATGTGTGCCGATGAGCTGCGAGACGCAAATATTGATTGGGCGGCACGCCGTGCATTCGTGCTTGAGTCGCTAAATTTAGACAAGGCATGGTCGCCCACGCCGGAGGAAATTGAGTTCGGTGCACGTGTCGCCTGGCGCAACAATGCAAAATGCATCGGGCGCCTCTTTTGGTCATCGCTCCAAGTAAGAGATCGCCGCAAGCTAAGTGACCCTGATCTTGTGGCAGAAGATCTACTTGAGCATATACGTTTAGCGACTAACGGAGGCAAGATTCTTCCCATCATAACTGTCTACTCACCGGCTGACAGAGCAGGACCACAACTGCGGATCTGGAATGATCAATTATTCGGCTATGCTGGATATGGACGACTGGCGGATGGTTGCTATTTGGGCGATCCGAAAAACGAGGCCTTTACGCAGAAAGCCCTTGCTCTTGGCTGGCAATCGGATCGTACCAATTTCGACTTGCTTCCGTGGATTATCCAAAAGCGCGGCGAAGAGCCGCGCCTATTTAAGCCCCCAAAGACAGAATGCTTGGAGATCAGACTGAAACACTCAAAATTCGATTGGTTCAGGGACTTAAACTTACGTTGGTATGCTGTGCCAATACTATCGGGAATGAATTTAAGTATCGGTGGCATAGAATTTCCAGCCGCTCCGTTTAACGGCTGGTATATGGAAACGGAAATCGGGTCCCGCGACTTGGGGGATACTGCACGTTACAATGTTTTGCCGAAAATAGCCGAGCTCATGGGTCTATTGCGGCCAACTGAGGATCCTTTATGGAAAGATCGGGCGTTAGTTGAATTGAATGAAGCAGTTTTGCATTCTTTCAATGAAGATGGCGTGCGTATCGTCGACCATCATCGCGCCTCTTCAGAATTTATGCGATTTGTCGCCGCGGAAAAAAAGCAAGGCCGTCTCACTTCAGGAAACTGGAGCTGGCTAGTCCCACCTATGTCTGGTTCCACGACCGATGTCTTTCACCAAAATTGGAAGGACCTAAAAAACACGCCTGCCTACCTGTACCAAGACCATGCCTGGAAACAGAATTTGGAAACGATCTAGCACCTAGATGCTCAAGCTCTTGAAAAGCTCCCATGATGCTAACGCTGCAAGTCTGCGATCCTTATCGCCCGATTTGAGCTATTTAATAAATCGTCTCAAAGAAACACTATAATTCAGTAGCTCAATGCTTTGGCCTTAGTCGCCACCCAATCATTCACTTTTACCCCTATACCCCATGAAACATCTCGTCCCTATACTCTCACTCCTGTTCGCTCTACAAGGGTTCGGCGCCGAAACCAAGGTGCTACCACTTCCACACGGATCGTGGACAGATCATGGTCTCGACACCGCCCAGCGTAGTGCCATCCGACAGGCATTCCAGCGAGGCATCGACGAGAAATTCATTCCGGGCGGGTCGCTCATGATCATCCACAAGGGAGAGGTAATTCTTCAGGAAGGATTTGGCGTGGCGAATCTTGAAAGCGGAGAGCCATTCAAGGCCAATGCCCCTTGCCGTATCGCATCGCTAACCAAACCACATACCGCCACTACCCTGGCTCTGTTAGCCGAAATGGGAAAATTGTCGTTTAGCGATCCGGTCAGTAAATACCTTCCCGCATTCAAGAAACTCAAAGTCCGCGGGGAAAATGGCGACGCAAAGCCAATCACCTTGGCAATGTGCCTTTCGCATACCGCCGGTTTCGCCAGCAACAACCAGTTAAAAGCAGGAGAATTTGATTTGGATTTAAACGGGAGCCTAGCGGAAGTAGTAGACGAACTAGCCAGCCAAGAACTATTCTACGAACCTGCCACGGCCTATGGGTATAGCCGCCTTGGATACATGACCGCAGCGCGAGTCGCCGAAGTCGTGACCGGTAAATCGTTTGAAGTCGTAATGGAAGACGTTCTCTTTGCCCCAGTGGGCTCCACCGAATCCACCTTCGACTACCAATCCATGATCGATCGGATTCCTTCCCCTTATGTACGAACCAAAGGAGGATTCGAACTTCGGACAGGAGAACCCATGGGCACCGTAACCAATCCCGGCGGCGCCCTCATCGCCACCCCGAACGACGTGGCACGAATGCTCCTACTTCACCGTAACCAGGGCAAAGTGGACGGGAAACGCGTACTATCCAAAAATACCCTACAACAAATGTACGTATCCCAGCCCGGACGCGGCAAAGCCAAGTACGGCCTGGGATTCAATATCCTACAACAAAGACCCGACGGAACCGCTAGCCGCATTCAGCACACAGGCGCATCCGGAACGATCGGCATCATCGATTTCGATCTCGATCTAATCGTGATCGCTCTCACCCAAGTCCCCCAAGCCCAAACCAACAAATGGCGAGGCCCTTTGTTGAAAACCGTGTTCGGAGCTTTTGAAGCGACCGAATAGATCGGATTCACCCATGAAGATCAATTGTAGAATGGGTCGCTGACCCGTCAATAATGACAAGGTGTCGCTTCCTCCTTCGCGTAAAGCTTCGGAGAGACGCGGTCATCGAGACGACCTACACCAAAACTCACGCAGAACAAAAACCCTTCTAGCCAACCGGTTTGATTTTCCAACCTTTACGATACGTTTTGGAGACGAAATGACTGGCTTCGTCGAAGTTCGTAAACGAAAGCGTCTCACTATTCCACTGCAACGTTTCGTCTGGAAATCGGCTCGCTATATTACCAAGTTGAACGGCCTCGGTTAAGGGACCTCCATAGTCGAATCCGTCGCTGGGCTGGAGCCCGGACAAACAGCCGTCTACGAATCCGTGATAATGGTTAAGGTCATCGGCTATTTCAATACTACCTTCAGGGTAATTAGCTTCAGGATATAAAAGTGGTTTACGAAAATGCGGCAGCACCAGAGTACCGGTCTCTCCAAGAAGTAGAGAACCGCTTGAGGGGAGTGCCGTCATCTCCGAAATGTGCGTACCAGCGGTGGGCGGCTTCAACCCTCCGTTGTACCACGTGATTCGAATCTTATCTTTTTCCGTGTATTCGGTTCCTGGAAACAAATAATGTACTGTGCTTTGGGCAGGCCAAACTTCGTCATTCATTCCCGTATGCTCTGCTTTTATCTCAAAGGGACCGCAGCTCATATTTATTGCAGTGAAAACGGGATCGAGAATGTGGCAGCCGAAATCGCCCAATGCGCCGCTGCCGAAATCCTGCCAGTCTCGCCAGCCCCAAGGGTGGTATACTCGATCGCCCCCGTAGCGACGTTTAGGAGCAACGCCAAGCCAGAGATCCCAGTCGAGCGTTCGAGGAATAGGTGGGGTTGATTTCGGTCGGCTGATCAGTCCGGATCGTCCGTGGCCCGCAGCGTTTACCCAGGAATGAATGCGTTTAACTTTGCCGATTTTTCCCTCGCGGATCGCCCGCACCGCAGTGCGATAGTGAGTGTGGGAATGAATTTGATTTCCCAACCGCGTGATCACTTTTGACTTTGCCGCTTGAAGCGCCATTTGCCGTGCTTCCCAAACGGTATGGGTGAGTGGCTTTTGACAATAGACATGCTTGCCTCTGCGCATTGCGTCCAGGGAAATGTAGGCATGCATATGGTCAGGAGTGGAGACCGAGACTGCGTCGATTTTATCGCCAAGAGTTTCGAACATTTCACGATAATCTTGAAATACGGGGGCATTAGGCCGCAACTCCTTAACCTTTGCAATCCGGGCGAGATCAACATCGCAGAAAGCGACGTGTATCGCACGACCGTGATTGGCCATTATTGCGGTATCGGAGTATCCCTTACCTCCTGTACCGATCGAGGCAAGCTGAAGCTTCGAATTGAGATTACGTCCACGGACTAAGGCGGGGGCAACCGCTAGAAATGCAGTAGTGGTTTCGAGAAAGCGACGTCGGTTTGTCTTCATGTTGATGGGGTTATCTACGTTTTCTACCTCAATAAAGAATTACGCTGCAGAATTGGATTTCGGACTTTCTCGTGACAATCGAGTCGGTATGTTTCGAAAGCATGATCGGGGATATAATTGGTCGAATACACGAAATCATCAATTGGAACGGCAGTGGGGCTATCTGGTCTTCTAGAAAACACGAAGCACGCACGCTACGAAACCTGAAGAAAACCAAAGTTTTTTACCCTCTGCTTACTCTAGGAAAAGCGGCGACTCAAACTTTCAACAACACGCGCAGCCTCTCCCTTTGATCCTTCACGAGCCCATTCCTACGATTCGTCATTGGCGATGCAGTACAAACGGGCGGAAGTCCTAATAAGCAGCTTGCCGTCGGCTATAGCCGGTGTAGCCATCCCCATATCGTCCTCGGCCAAACGATTTATGCCGAGCAACTCGAACGATTTTCCCGCTTTGAATACATATGTTTCCCCGTCTTCGTTCAGACAGAAAATCTTCCCATTGTAGGCCCAGGGGGATGCGGTAAAGCCTGACTTATTGTCGGGTATCCGTTCTCGCTCGAAATGGAAATCGCCAGTCTTTGAGTCCATAACCGAAAGAAGACCCCGGTCTAAAAGCACATAAAGTAATCCGTCATGAACCAGCGTGCTGGGGTTGTAGGGAGCCGCCCGCCAATCGCACCAGACAATGTAGTCATTCGATCGTAAGGTCTCGTCGATCGATATATCTCCGGCAGCTCCGGGACGAATCGCGTAGATCGGTTTATGGCGACTACCCACGTATCCAGAACTCACGTATAGCAATCCATCCGCCGAGTAAGGAGTGCCGATGGTAATGCTGGACATCCCTTTAAATGACCAAAGTTCCTTTCCTGCCAAGTCATAGGAAATGACCCGATGGGTTGCGGGAACGATGATTTCCTTCCGTAATTCGTTTTCCCATACGTATGGAGTCGACCAATTGCTTTCCGGTTCGCGATCGATCTTCCAAATTTCCTTTCCGGACTTCGCTTCGAGAGCCATCAGCCATGACGCTTCATCGTTGTCGTTAACCAAATAAAGGCGACCGTCATCAAGCACGGGCGAGGCCGCTGTGCCCCAGCCGTGACGCGTTTTACTAACAGGAAAACGTTTCGACCATTGAAGCTCCCCGTCGAAAGCGAAAGCGAAAACGCCCAGATTGCCGAAATAGAAATAAACCCTTTCGCCATCCGTAACGGGCGTTTCGGACGCATAGCTATTTTTCAAATGGATCGACGATTCAGGCGTGGCTTGATGCATCGTCTTCTCCCACAACAGGTCCCCGGATTCAAGATCGATGCAGTAAGCTACCCAACGGTGAACCGTTGTGGGCGCATCGGGCCGATTGCCTCCCATATAAAGGCCTTTCTTCGGCTCCTCCGATTGGCCGGAATTAATTACGGAACTAAAGAATACTTTGTCTCCCCATACGATCGGGGAAGCCCAACCGCGGCCCGGGATATCCACTTTCCAGGCGACGTTTTCGGTGGCCGACCATTTTGCCGAGAGAAACTCACCGGACCCTATCCCTCGAGCGCCAGGGCCTCGAAACTGGGGCCAATTGGATGCTTCGGTCGCCAAAGATGCGAGTATCAGGAAAACAATAAAGGTAAGGAGAGAGAGGCGGCGTTTCATGAGGTAAAAAACTATTACCCCGCAAATTCCAACAAGGTCAATCCTCCTTCAAACTTTCCACACCACTAATCGCTGCTGCCACGATGGCGTAGGTCGGTGCCACAAACCATCCAAGGATCGGTATCAATACGATCAACATAAAGCCCGCCCCATTCCCCATGACTCGCATTTTATGCTCGGAGGAAAAACCCAAACTCTGGCGAATCCCATAACGCCTTCGTTCCAGAACGGGGTCTACAAAGCCGACCCCGGCAAAATACGCCTGCACCATAAGCATCCCAACGAGGGAGACCACCACACCGGCTACTGGGATCAGTAAGAACGCCCAACATGCCAATGTCAACAGAAGCGAAAATCCCAGCGAAATTAAACTCACCATCGTACCACGATAAATATCGTAGATCAGACCCTTGAATGAAAAATCCGGCCCACTCGTCCCAAATTCTTTTTTCTCCGCCGACTCGGAAATAAAACCGATAAAAGGTGCGTAAAGAATCATCAAAACGCTCCTAAAAAGAAGAAAACCCAAATACAGCCCGAGCAATCCTGCGATAAAGCCCACGCCCCAAGCCATCCAATCGAATACTTCTTTCGGTATCCATTTTTCACCTATGTAACCTCCAAGCTCTGTCATTCCGTAAACCGAACCGGAATACACTCCGCCGAAAACAACCGGGAAATAGAGCACTCCCAAGAACCCTGGAATAATCATATGCTTCCAGATGCCTTCTTCCCAAATGAGACTGTGCGCCCTCTTGTAATCCGTTAAGCCTAGCCAAAAATGCTTCATAAGAAATGCTTCCAAATTGATGCCTTCCTACAACACCTAAGCCAACTCAAAAGTCGCCATAATTCTTCGTTTCGAAGCCTCGCATTGCGTAGTTCGAAGAAGGTAGGTGCTCATCGAAATTCGAAGAGCGTCGTTGGAAGCACGCTTCGCCAATACAACAGCATCAATCCCCCTTGTGCCTTCTGTGGTCAAAATCAACCAAGCCGAGCGACAGTTACCGCAACTAGGTCTCGACTTTGCGTCTTTTTAATAGCTTAAGATTTGCATGACGCAATTTCAGCCAGATAACGCCGACAAAACCATCCCGTCGCCGGAAGCCAAACAAGAGATCCAGGACAAAAGGGAAAAGATGCAGGTCCTGAAGCGAAATCTTAAAAAAGCCCCGCTAGCCAAGAAAGCCGAATTGAAGACTGAAATCAAAGCTCTGGTAAAAGAGCTCAAGATGATTTCTCCCCAAAAGGCTTCATGGTGATCCGAGGATAACCAGCGATATTTGCAGAAACACCGCCTCGATATATCGAGGTAGCTACTACCTCTATCTCAGCCCAAACGAGTCAACTTAAGTCCAGATCGTTTACCAATTGCAGAATCCACGCGAGTCCCTCGCTTAGCGACGTAGCAGCGGGAGGCAGCTAAGGTGGCGTCAATACCTAAGCGGGCGGCGGAAACAAAGTGCGGGTCGACCTAACGAACCAGCCACAAAATGCAGTGAAGTGATTTCGGCCCTGCCCCGTAGGTACCCATTGAGGAACGAGCGATGTTAATAAACATCATTTCTCAACTCTCCCCGTTTTTCGATTAGATTGAATGTAGGACGGGTCGCCGACCGAACTCAGGATGACACCTCAGCGGGGCGACCTACAATAGGACAGGATCACTTATCCCTTGTAGCTCATTCCTCGAATCACTAGCTTATCAGCTTCGTTCACCTCTACCCAAGTTAATTGCTTATGAAGCGAAAGATACACCATTCAGATGCCGGACTCGCTCAAACACGTAGGACCTTTCTCAAATCCAGCGGCCTCGCAGCTCTAGGAGCAGCGGCGCCTTCGACGTTGCTAGGTCAAAGATTGAATTTGAAGAAGTCCCCAAAAGTACGCGTTGGAATCGCCGGTGGCCGGTTTGGATCTAGCTTTGGAGCCTTTAAGCTCCATCCGGACTGCGAAGTAGTTGCAGTGACTGACCTGCGGCCAAAACGACTCGAAAGAATGGTGAAGACCTTCGAGTGTACCCATACCTACCCCTCTCTCGAAGAAATGATAAAGGATCCCAATATCGACGCCATCGCAGTTTTTACAGGTGCGCCGGATCATGTGGATCACGCGACCAAAGTATTAAGACACGGGAAACATGTCTTGTCGGCGGTCCCTGCCTGTATTGGTTCGATCGAAGAAGCCGAAAGGCTCTTGGATGTGGTTGAATCAACAGGGCTTACTTACATGATGGCCGAGACGAGTTACTACCGCGACTATATGATGTCGGCCCGCGATTTCTACAACAAAGGACTACTGGGAGATATATACTACTTCGAAAGTGCCTATCATCATCCCGGTTTGAAATCGCTCTACTATGAAACCGGAGCTGACGGTGAAGATGGGGATCAATGGAAGAAAGGGCAACGGACTTGGCGTTACGGATTCCCGCCCGGATATTACTATACCCACAACGTATCCTATATCACAGGATTGACTGGCGAACGATTGGTGGAGGTATCGGCTACCGGCTGGGGCGATGACGATCCGATAATGAAGGACAATTCGTACGGTAATCCTTTTTGGAATACATACGCCCAGTTCACAACCGACAAGGGACATGCAGCTCGAATAGATGTAGTTTGGAATTCACCCGTCAAAGCTGGACACCCAACCCGTTGGCTTGGGACAATGGCGGGCTTTGAAACGAATGGCACCGGCGGGAAGGGCCTGAAATCCGAGATCGTTCACCAGTCCCGAGAAAAAGGGAATGACGATGTAGGCTATTCCCATGCGGCCAATGGAATCGAACCCTACAAACAAGAGGCCTGGTATGAACGAGAAGGTCTATTGCCTCCCGAACTTCGTCTTCCCAGCGGACATGGAGGATCGCACAACTTCCTCGTGCATGAATTCGTAGACTCGATCGCCAAAGCCCGGAGACCAGCCATCGATATCTATGAAGCGCTGGCCTATACCCTTCCTGGAATAGTCGCCCATCAATCGGCACTGCGCGGAGGGGAAAAAATGAAGATACCGCAATACGAGAGGAAAGGCTAACCTATCTTACTATTTTTTAAACCACGAAGCTACAAGAACACGGAGAAACGGGGCAAAACTAATCCCAACATCTCCATACCTCCGTGCCCTTAGTAGTTAAAATTATTATACAATTCTCGAGACCTCTTATAGTTAAAAATTAAGGCCCATATGAAAAACTACGTTACAAGAAGGCAATTCATAAACAAAGGGAGCCTGGCGGTTGCTGGCGCTCTGGGAGCCTCTCAGGCTTTGGTTTCAGCTCGAGAGCAGGCCTCTTCGAGGCGAGGCCGTTCAGATAAGGTGCGCATAGGAATAGCCGGGGGACGTTTCGGCTTGCAGTTCCAATGGCACGAACATCCGGACTGTATTGTTGAAGCGGTTACGGATCTTATACTGGAGAGACGGAATGCGTTAATGAAAACCTATGGGTGTTCGAATTCCTATCCGTCGCTTGAGGAAATGGTAAAAGATCCAAATATCGATGCGATTGGGATTTTCACGCCCGCGCCGGATCACGTAAGACATGCAAAACTGGCCATGGAGCACGGTAAGCATGTTATTTCTGCAGTGCCAGCAGCATGCGGCACACTGGAAGAAGCCTATGAGCTCTTGGATACCGTTGAGCAAACAGGACTGACCTATATGATGGCCGAGACGAGCTACTACCAACAGTTCGCTATTTCGGCACGGATGTTCTACGAAGCCGGAAAATTCGGCAATCTCTATCACTGCGAGTCATTTTATCAGCACGATGGACTGGAGTCCCTCTTCTATAACGCCGATGGATCCAGAACGTGGAGACATGGATTCCCGCCGATGTACTACCCCACCCACTGCACCGCTCATCTAGTGGGCGTGACGGGTGAAAGGCTGACCGAAGTCTCCTGCCACGGATGGGGAGACAACGACCCAATCCTTCAGGACAACGTATACAAGAATCCATTTTGGAACAACACGGCCATGTTCAAAACGGATCGCGGCAATAGTTTTTACTGCAAGGTGTGGTGGAAAGGAGCCCATATGGGGGGCGAACGGGCAGAATGGATTGGCGATAAAATGAGCTTTTACGGCCCCAACCGGACCTATTCGTCGCCGCCTATGATTGTAAACAGAACCGAGACGAAAGATTCGGATGACGCCGGATTCGCACGCAGCAAAACCAATTCTATTCCCTACGAGCAGGTGGAGTGGTTTATGACCGATAGACTTCCGGCTCCCTTGAGGCACAACAGCGGCCATCATGGCTCGCACACATTCCTGACGCATGAGTTTGTAAGCGCTCTTAAGGAAGGCAGAGCACCCACCGTCGATATCTACGAAGCACTTTCCTACACGGTCCCCGGAATCGTCGCCCACCAATCTGCCTTGAACGATGGAGAGTCGATGAAAGTCCCCGTGTTTAGACGCCCAGCGTAGTGCATTGGTGCCAATTTAACTAAAAATTATTTAGGAACCACACTGCGCCGCAATGTAGCTACGCGAGGGACTCGCGTGGAATCTGCAATAAAATTCTTCTAAAGTGAATTAAGTTGACTTGTATCCACGCAAAAAACGCCAACAACAACAAAACCCTCATTCCCATTTGGGATCGCCTGCAAGCAGCAAGACCGAGACTATTCGCAACACACATGAAGAGCAAATCACTCCTACTTTCACTATTGGCCATGACGAGCCTTGTCCTTTCGGTACAGGGACGACCGATGAATATCCTCTACATCATGTCTGATGATCATGCGACCAATGCAATTAGCGCCTATGGAAGCCACCTGAGTTCGGTTTTCAAAACGCCCAGTATCGACCGATTGGCAGCAGAGGGCGTCCGCATGGACCGAACCTATTGCGTCAATGCCATTTGCACGCCTAGCCGAGCTAGTGTATTGACCGGCCAATACGGTCACATCAACGGCGTCAAAACGCTTAGGGACCCCATTCCACCTGACGCGGTCAACGTCGCCGCTCTCCTGAAAAAAGGCGGCTACCAAACAGCCCTCATCGGCAAGTGGCATTTGAAGACCGAGCCCTTCGGCTTCGACTACTGGAAAGTCGGACCGGGACAAGGGAAGTACCACGACCCTATCTTTATCGAAAAAGGAACTCCCTACAAATTGACCAAGAACCTCAAAACCACGCCGGGATATTACACGGACTTGATCACCGACTACGCCCTGGAATGGCTAAAAGATCGTCCCGCCGACAAACCATTCGCCCTCTTCCTCCACCACAAAGCACCGCACGGCAAATGGGAGCCAGCGAAGCGGCATTTGAATTTCCTCGAAAACGTTGAGATCCCTGAACCTGACAGTCTCTGGGAGGACTACAGTCACCGTTCCGAAGCCAGCCGCGATTTCGGCACTTCCATTTCCCATCGTCTGGCAGACCGTCGCAACATGATCGACGATGTGACTAGCTACAAATGGCCTACCGCCCAGCTGGACATGACCGGAATGACCGAAGAACAAAAAACTAAGGCGGCCTACCAAAAGTACCTCAAAGACTACCTACGCTGCGTCAAAGCAGTCGACGAGAACGTCGGCCGCGTCCTCGACTATCTGGACGAATCGGGACTGACCGAAAACACGCTGGTCGTCTACACCTCGGACCAAGGCATGTTTCTCGGAGAGCACGACTACTTCGACAAGCGTTGGATCTTCGAAGAGGCCTTTCGCATGCCTTTCATCGCCCGCCTTCCAGGACAAATTCCCGCCGGCAGTTCTACCGACGCTTTGTGCGCGAATATCGATTTTGCGCCCACCCTGCTCCGAGCTGCCGAGCTGCCCGCTCCGGACGCCATGCAAGGCAAGAGTTTCTTTAACATTCTGAATACAGGAAAACAACCGAAGAATTGGCGCGAGTCTGTCTACTACCGCTACTGGATGCACTTAAACGGACACCACATTCCCGGACACTTCGGAGTACGAACCGATCGCTACAAGCTCATCTTCTACTATGGACTTGCCCTCGGAGCCACGGGAGCCGTCGACAAGCAGACTCAAGCCGGATGGGAGCTCTACGATCTACAGAAAGACCCTCAAGAGGTGAGCAATGTGTATAAAAATCCCGAATACAGTGATATAAGCGCAAAACTCAAGATTGAGCTCATACGCCTCAAAGAAGAATTCGGCGACAGCGACGAACCCTACCCCGACCTAAAAAAAGTCATCGAAGAATCCTGGAACTAGTTTCAGAACAACGAAGACTGATACACTGATTGACGGTTCAGCGACCCATCCTAAAATCTAATGTAGGGCGTCTCGCTTACCGCGTCCCGCCGTAGCTTTACGCGAAGGAGGAGGCGACAATTCATGCTCGAAATGATCGAGCTTAACGGAAATGCGCTCGCCTTCGATTCAAAATGCGATTCTCTACAAAAACCTATTTGTTATGAATCAATTCCCAAAGCCCCTACTTCCCCTTTGCTCTCTGCTTGCACTCGTCTTCGCGGCACTAACTGAGGCAAAGGCGTCCAAGCCCTACAATGTATTGTTCATCATCTCCGATGACCTGACACCGACCGCCCTCTCATGCTACGGTAACACGGTTTGCAAAACGCCCAACATCGACAAGCTTGCCGAGACGGGAACTCTCTTTTCAAGAGCCTACTGCCAGGGCACCTATTGCGGTCCT
>Ga0233432_10002111_pt1 | contig 18675 bp, 10 predicted proteins | sample SI_122_August201_6_FD_179870 | JGI IMG/M metagenome (GOLD analysis project Ga0233432, IMG submission 179870) | Seawater microbial communities from Saanich Inlet, British Columbia, Canada - SI_122_August2016_10_MG | ecosystem: Environmental > Aquatic > Marine > Inlet | place: Canada: British... | reverse complement strand
AAAATTTTCTACAAATATGGACGGAGTATTTACTGCAGGGGATATGAGGCGTGGGCAGTCTCTTGTGGTTTGGGCCATAAATGAAGGTCGTGCAGTTGCCCGAGAGTGTGACCGTTATTTAATGGGCGAGACTTCACTTCCTTAAGCATTTTATTATGCGTATTGTTTGCTTGGATCTCGAAGGAGTTCTCGTTCCCGAGATTTGGATAGCCTTTGCCGAAAAGACTGGAGTAGATGAACTAACTCGAACAACTCGTGACGAACCGGATTATGAGGTTCTCATGCGCTACAGGTTAGAAATTTTAAATAAGCATGGCTTTTCCCTTTCTCAAATACAGGATGTGATTGAGTCACTTGATCCTTTGCCGGGTGCACTTGATTTCCTCGATGAATTACGTTCAAAATATGAACTGATTATACTTTCCGATACTTTTAGTGAGTTTGCCCGACCGCTTATGAGGAAGTTAAATTTCCCCACATTATTTTGCCATGAACTAAAGGTAAATAATGATCTTATTGAGGACATAAAATTGAGGCTTCCTGATCATAAAAGAAAAAGTGTGCAGTACTTTCAGAAACTAAATTTCGAAGTCGTTGCAGCAGGAGACAGTTATAATGACTTAGGAATGCTCAAAACCGCAGACTATTGTATGTTCTTTAGTCCACCTGAACAATTAGTCCAGGAGTACCCTGACATAAAAGTGGGTAGGGATTATACTAGTCTTTTGTCCTTTATTGAAAGTCCACATTCATGATTGTTATTATTTCAGGAACAAATCGGGAAGGAAGTTTATCATCTGTATTTTCTAGCGCACTAAATGAAATTTATCAGGAAAAAGGACTGGACAGTAAGGTACTCGAACTTTCTGAATTACCTCCAGAAACATTTTCTCCAAGTGCATATACTGAAAAGCCTGGAAAAGTTTTAGAATTTACCAATGACATACTTAAAGCCTCCGGTTTAACCATTGTTGTCCCTGAATACAATGGAAGTATGCCAGGTGCCTTGAAACTGTTTATCGACTTACTTCCATATCCAGAAAGTTTTGAAGGTCGTCCAATTTGCTATATCGGTATTGCTTCTGGGCAATTCGGGGCATTGCGTCCCGTGGAGCACTTGCAACAGGTATTCGGATATCGCAACGCGTACAATTTTCCCAAACGAGTATTTGTTCCCGCGGTTCATAATGTTGCAAACCGTGAAAATGGAATTACTGACTCGGAGTTAGAGTCTAGGCTTGCCGGGCAAGCGGATGATTTTATTCAGTTTTGCCGTTCGCTAGGCAAAGACATCTGAATTTTAAGATAAAATTGGATTCAGTATCCTCCCATGTACATCCGTGAGTCGTAAATCACGCCCACCATGCCGATAAGTCAGATTCTCATGATTTAATCCTAAAAGGTGAAGCACGGTTGCCCAAAGATCATAAAAATCACACTTGTTTTCAGTCACATGATACCCAAATTCATCCGTTGATCCATAAACAGTCCCTCCTTTAATGCCTCCACCAGCCATCCATATGGAGAATCCATAAGGGTTATGATCTCTTCCATCAGATCCTTGAGAGAATGGAGTGCGCCCGAACTCACCTGCCCAAATAACTAAAGTTTCGTCCAGCAAGCCACGGACTTTTAAATCCTGGAGCAAACCAGCTATCGGTTGATCCACCTGGTGAGCCATGGCTGAATGTCCTTTTTCTAAAACACCATGCTGGTCCCATGGGTTAGCTGCTCCTCCAGCTCCAAGTTTTTCTGTTAGACAGCTTAACTCAACAAATCGAACACCTCTTTCTACTAACCTTCGGGCCAGAAGGCACTGTTTTGCATAACTTGCTTTTTGGACATCTGAAGAATCTAAGCCATAAAGTTTTCTTGTGGCATCGGTTTCTCCTTCGATTTCACACAATTCAGGAACAGCAGCCTGCATTTTATATGCAACTTCATGATTTTGAATGGCAGCCTCAACTTGTTGATTATTTCCGACCTGTTGTAGAAACTGTTGATCAAAGGATTTATGAAAATCTAATCTTTTCCGTTGCGAGAAAATTGATTCTCTTGGTGTAACATTAATAATGGGTTCATCTTTATCAACTTGGAGGATAGACCCTTGGTTATTTGCGGGCAGGTATCCACTTCCGTATAATCCAACTCCTCCATGGGGTGGAACCGATCCTCCGCTATGTAGTACAACAAAGCCAGGCAAGTTTTGATTGAGGTTACCTAGCCCATAATTTACCCAAGCCCCAGCGGTGGGATGTCCCATGAAAGGAAAACCAGTATGGATAGCATAGTTTCCCTGTGCATGTTCGTTTACTTTGCTGGTCATCGAGCGAATCACGGCAATTTCATCGATCATCTCGGCAGTTCGTGGAAATATTGAACTAACCGGAATTCCACTTTGTCCATACCTCTTAAATTTGAAGGGGGAGGGGAAAACATTTCCATTATTATTGAATTGGGTACGCTCGACCTTGACCGGCATGGGTTGCTCTGCGAACTTTTTAAGAGTTGGTTTCGGGTCAAATGTATCGATGTGCGAAACTCCACCGGACATGTAGCAGAAGATTACGCTTTTAGCTTTGGGTGTGAAGTGCGGTTTTGCTGAAAGCTGGTTTTGCCCGAGCATTCCTTGGAGGGCAAGCATACCAAAACCACTTGAACAAGTGGTGAGCATTTTACGACGACTTAGTAGGCTGTTCATAGGATTATTTCAAATAAATGAATTCTTTCATATTAAAAAGAGCGAGTGCTAGATCTTGAAGTTTTGGTTTGTCTGCAATTACGGTAGGCTCAAGTTCTCGGAGTTTTTTTTCTAAAGAATCTAGTTGTGCAGTAAGTTTTGTGTACAGGTTCATTTCTTCCGAAGAGAGAGATTTATGTACTTGCTTTAAACTTACATACGAATCTGGATCAAAGATTGCATTAATTTCACTTTGATCAAGAGCTCGGTTATAAACAGAAGCCCGGCTGATACTACCGTGTAACATACGTTGAGGACTAGCCGGGAGATGCCTGACACCAAAAGTGAGTACAGTTTTATTTTTCTTATACTTATAAAGATTGGTAGTGTATGGCTTCCCGTATATTTTCCTATTGCGGTAACCCGTGATTTTTCCATCAGGGGAATAAGTGATGGCAATATGAACTAATTGGTTATGAGCAAGATTTTCTGGGGGGGCGGAAGGAAAAGGCTTTGTTCTGGAAAAACCATTACTACCTGACATCCATTTTCTAGGCTCTTTTTCGGCAAAGACAATTGAATCAAAAATACCACCATTCAAATTTTGGATGGTGATAACACCTCCCGCTCGTTGATTGAGATTATCAAGTTGTACCCAAGCAGAAAGTGTTTTTTCTGTAATCTCTATTGGTAGGTTATCAGTTACTGCATAACCTCCCTTACGGATAATTAATCTTCCATTTTCCACAGTAGCACCATTTTTGAGGTTGGCTTTCAAACCTAGTATTTGGTCTTTCAGTCCGCGTTCAAAGTTCCATTGAAGAATTGGATCAAGAGAATGCTTTTTTATTGGATTTTTAGAAGATTTTTTGTCTTCGAGTAATTTTTCTCGAACAGGGTCAATGAGTTCGGAAATTTCTTGGCTAAGTTTTAATTTCTTTTCCTTAAATCCCAGTAATATATTTTTAACTTTCGTACTTTCCTGATCCGAAACCGTCAAATAATCCATTGATTTTTTGATCTCATTTGGAGTTGGATTTCTTCCAAGGGAATTTCGAAACATGACAGATATTCTGTCTTTTAAATTACCATTCCTGTGCAGGTTTGCAAATTCTCTTGCTGCTCGGGTCACAAGGGGGTCATTCATAAGCGTTAGTGACTGAGCAGGTACATTTGTAACATCACGCCTGCCCTTGGTTGAGGAGGGAACGGGGGCATCAAAAACAGATAAGAAGGGATCTAATGAATTCCGCTTCATCTGTCTGTAAACCGATCTTCTTAGACTGTTAGAGGGTTCGGAATTTCCCTCAGCAACCCTGTCTAATTTGATTCTACCTGAAACCAAAAGAATGGAGTCATGAATGGCTTCGGCTTCCAGCCTGCGAAGATTAGCATGAGAAAGTAGTAAGTTATTTGGATCTCTCTGTTGTGCTTTGGAAGAAGGTTTTGAGGACGCCCGAAAAGCTTTGGTTGTAACAAGAAACTTGATCATGCTTTTAATAGACCATCCATCTTCCCTAAATTTACTGGCGAGGAAATCTAGGAGTTCCGGGTGTGAAGGTTTTTCTCCCAATCTTCCGAAGTTGTCTGGGGTCCTGACAATTCCGTGACCAAATAAATGGTGCCAAATCCGATTTACCATAACCCGGGATGTAAAAGGGTTGTCTTTCCGCAATAGATCTTCCGCGAATTCTAATCTACCAATGGAGTCAAAAGGGTAGGGGGTAGGATCAATCGCCTCCAAAAATCTTCTTGGTACTTTATGTGTTGGTTTCTTGTGATTTCCTCTTTCGAATAACGCTTGTTCAAAAGGTTTTCCATCCAGTAATCCTGGAGCTAGTCGTGGTGCTTTGACCAGAGATTCAAATTTACGATATTCTAAAACGGAATTTTTACTGGTTGGTACTTCATTCATGGAATTGGGAAGTATACCTAGTTTGATCAATGAATTAAGAATTCTAGCTTGAACATCAGTTATCGAATTATTTTTCCAAGCCTTGATTGCATCCTTAATCACCCTTGCATAGAGAATTGCTAAGTCTTGTGTGTTTGTTGCATGAAAAGAAGTACTAAATAAAGGAGAGAGAATTTCTGATACTTCATTTCTTGGTGCAGGTCCATCATGAGGGGCAAAAAGAGCCTCAGTTACGCCAAACCAAGAGCGTTCAGCATTACCTGCTTCAACTGGGTGGTCACGATTGGTGGTCACTTCGAGGTATCCAGTTTCTCCTGCCCAATAGTCCGTCTTAAAACGGATCCATTTCTCTGAAGTTGGTTCCGGGGAGGACTTTGGGTATACAGTTCCTCTTCTCGGGTAATTCCATACTGAGTACCGAACGCTGGCACCCTTGTCTCCGATAACTCGAATCCAAAGGTTGCCTTTTTCAAATTTAAATCGTGGAGAAGAAAGTGTTCCATTTTGCTTGGTGCTTAAAAGATGAGTGTAAACACCAGCAGGCATGATATTATGTATTATCTCTTCGCCCTTAAAGTTTAGGGAGAATTGTCCCGCTTTTGATGAATGTTCGTTCAGTCCTGTTCCACTCTTTTTCCATTTTGCGTAAGTTTTCTGCAAGCCTAGGTTCCAATAATTTTTGTTAGAATTCTGGAGACGCGAAACAAGCCGGTATTCGCTTTCTTCAACCTGCTTTTTTAACCGCTGCCACTCCTTTGAGAATTCTTGATCTCTAAGAGAATGAAGTTTTTTCCATGGCATTAGAAAGTCGGGAGTGTCATCGGATGGCGATATTTTCTCAGTACTATTTTTTAACTCGTTATCGAAATCGATTTTCATCCACGATCTTACGAATTCATTCTTAATCTCCTGTTTTAGGTAGGTAAGTTTATTGTTATATTCGCTAACGATCGAAGGATCATCGATTACTTTCTGGGCAGGCCGTCCGTTGGAAAGAATTCCGAATAAAGCGTAATAATCGTCCTGACTGATAGCATCGAACTTATGATGATGGCAACGAGCACAAGATACGGTTAGCCCGAGAAATGTTTTAGTTACTGCATCGATCTGATCGTCAGTAAAGCGTACATGTTCATCCAATGCATCCGTGGGAGCAAAGCCATGGAGGACAAAGCGGAGTTGTGCTGTTCCGATAGCAGATTCATTAATTCCAAGTACATTATTAATTCTTGGCTTCTCGATGAGATCACCGGCAACGTGCTCGAGAACAAGTTGATCAAAACTGATATCTTGATTAAGTGCCCGAATTAGGTAATTACGATAGCGAAATGCATTTGGAATCTGAGGATCCCCCTCGCTGCCATGGGAGTCTGCATAACGAACCCAGTCCATCCAATGCCTTGCCCATCTTTCTCCAAACTGAGGGTTGTTTAGCATTTCATTACTGAATTCATTTACGGCTTGTTGAATACTTTCAGCAGAAGTATCAGTAAAACGATTTTGCTGTTCAATGGAAGGTGGGAGGCCAGTCAAGGCATAGGATAATCTTCTCAGAATTGTTAATGCTTCTGCGTTTTCGTTTGGTTTAAGCCCCGCTGCTATTATCTTTTTATCAAGAAACTGATCCACTGGATGTGCATTATTTGCTAGGGGAGTTTTAACTTTACGAATGGGTTGGAAACTCCACCATGATTTCCTTTTTTCACGAATCTTTTCCCATGAGGTTTCTTTGGCAAATTCTTCTGCAGTTGGCGGTTTTTCTCTTGGGTCATAGGCACCATTAGAAATCCATTTTTCAAAATCCTTGACTACTGAATCAGAAAGCTTCGGTCCCCCTTTAGGCATTTTTAGGTTATTTATTTCATGCCTCATTACTTGAAGAAGTAAGCTGTCATCAGGTTTTTTTAACGAGAGTACAGGACCTCTGTCTCCCCCCCTTACCATTCCCCCCTTAAAATTTAAAACCAGTCCGGATTTTGATTTATTTATGCTGTTGTGGCATTCGTAGCAGTTCTCTGCAAGTACTGGTCGTATGCGGGATTCAAAAAATTCAGCCTGATCAAACGCACTGAGTTCAAAGAAACTCAGTGCCATTATAACTAGGGTGCAGAAAATTTGTTTCATTCCGTAAGGATTCCAATAATGGCTTTATTGTCAAATATGGAAACATTGTATCTTTAAAAAATATTGAGACAAGTTAGTGAGTCTTATGAATTGACTAAGATAATTGTTGGGATCTTAAGATATATCATGAATAAATTAGCCGTTGTTGCAACGAATGCATGTGGGTGGCCAAATCTGACTAGGCTAAAGAACGGTCAAATCCTGTGTACTTATTTTAATGCACCTAGTCATGGACTAATGGAGGGAGACTTGGTTTGTTCTATCAGTGACCGTAAAGGTCAGAACTGGAAAAAACTTTCAGTTGTAGCCAAAAGACCAAAAGGTGGGAATCGGATGCATTTGGCAGTCGGGCTTGCTCATAATGGAGACATTCTTTGCTTTAGTAGCGGATTTTTTGTCAAAGATGAAAAATTTGTCGGATTCTCGGGCCATTGGTTATCAAGGTCAAATGATCGTGGTAAGTCTTGGAAATTTGAACCTAATCCTTTGGTTCCCAAAGGAATTGAATCAACGATTCCATTTGGTCGCATCATTCAGCTTGGTTCGCATGAATTAGTCTATTCATGCTATCGTTCACAGGGGAATGGTAACCCAAGCGAAACCTGGATGGTGATATCTTATGATGATGGACAAACTTGGACACGGAAGTCAAAATTTGGCTCCGATGATTCGAATGAAGCCACATTATGTAATCTGGGAGGAGGGCGGTTGTTGGCCGCAACCCGAACTCATGTCGATCATCATGTAAAACTTTGCGAGTTAGCTAAGACTGGAAAAAGGTGGAAAGAAAAGTTTCCTCTTACCTTACCCATGCAACACCCAGCAGATTTGACGGCTCTTTCTGAGAAATGCCTGTTGCTGACCTATGGAATCCGTAATCGCGGTCTCATGGGCATAGGTGCACGACTAAGTATTGATGCAGGGAAAACCTGGAGACCTCCCTGGGTAATTCATCAATTTGGTGACAATGCAAAAGACATAGGTTATCCATCAACTGTCTCGTTAGATAAGAAAGGAAATTTAATGACGGCTTTTTATACTGATTTTGAGCCAAAAATTAAAAATAAACCCGACCGTTACAGAGTATTAGTAAAGAGCTGGTCTTTGAAGGATTGGCTTCATCCTAGTATTTTGGGTTCAATCTCAGATGGAAAGTATTTATCTCTTTAAATTAGGATTTTTTCCAAAATTTTTCCAGATAATCCTCCTTGACTGTCATGTCGCTATCGTCCTCATAGAATTTTTGTAAATTCTTAAGCCTTACCTTTAACTTATCTTGCAATTGTAAAGTCTCTTTTTGACCATAGATATTTGAGATTTCGTCTGGGTCCTTTTTAAGATCATACATTTCCCATATATCTCCAAATTGATAAAAGTGCATAAGTTTATAACGTTTTGTACGAATACCGTAGTGTCGAGGAATCATGTGTACACTGGGATATTCATAATAATGATAATAGATTTCTTTTCTCCAATTTTGGGGTGTTTGTCCTTTCATTAATGGAACAAGTGACTTGCCTTGCATATCTTTTGGTTGTTGTGCACCTGCTATGTCCAAAAATGTTTGAGCGTAGTCTAAGTTCTGAACTAATTCAGTCTGTTGGCTGCCTGATTTAATAACCCCAGGCCATTTAATAATCAAAGGCATTTTAAGGGACTCTTCATACATCCACCTTTTATCGTACCAGCCGTGATCTCCAATATAAAACCCTTGGTCTGAGGAGTAGATGACAATAGTATTTTTCTCTAGGCCAAGTTTAGTAAGTTCCTTTTGTAACCGATCTACACTTTCATCGACACCTTTTACGCATCGCAGGTAGTTTTTCGCGTATCTTTGGAATTTCCAGCGGACTAGATCTTTACCGAAAAGTTTTGCTTTATGAAACTCTGCATCCTTGGGTGCGTAATGATCCCGCCATGTATTAAGTTGTTCGGGGCTCATTCTTTTCATGTTGTGCCAAGCCGACCGATCCTGTCTTAACTGAGATGGAGCTTGGTTAAATTCAGGTGTTAAATCTAGAAATAAATCGTAATTTAAATCCATATGCCGATCAATTTCCAGCTCCTGAAATTTAGAAGCAGGTGCATTGTCTTTCCAATCATCAAAGAGAGTAGGTGGTTCGGGGATTTCAATATCATCGTAAAGAGATAGATGTCGAAGAGCAGGCATCCAGTTTCGATGTGGGGCTTTGTGCTGAACCATAAGCATAAAAGGCTTTTCTACTGACCTCTTCTCATTAAGCCATTCTAACGCGAGGTCAGTTACAACATCTGTGCAATATCCATCTATCCGTCGTTTACCTTCAGGAAAAATCATATCAGGGTTATAATATAATCCCTGTCCTGGCAACACTGCCCAATCATCATAACCAAGAGGTTTTCCTTTAAGATGGCTTTTACCATAAATTGCAGTTTGATAGCCAACATTCTGAAGAAGTTTTGGGAAGGTTTGTTGATTCCAGTCAAAAGAATTCCCGTTATTCATGAATCCATTTTTATGGCTATGTTTTCCAGTTTGAATAACGGCTCGGCTTGGTCCACAAATTGAATTTGTACAGAAGCTATTAATGAAGATCATCCCTTCTTTTGATAACTTATCAATTACTGGAGTTGGGTTTACCTTTTTCAACCATCCGTTGTATGCACCTATTGCGTGCGGTGCGTGATCATCAGTAAAAATAAAGAGTATATTTGGCTTTTTATTTTCAGTTGAAAAGGCACAAGCAAATGCAGACAGATACCCACAGAGTAATTTTAAAATTAATTTCATATTTCTTCAGTTTTGATAAAGTTATACAGGTCCATCATTAAATTATAATTTTCATGATTAATACAATACATTTTAGATACAGTAAGGATTTTAATATTTAGGATGAAAATCTCCTGTATTGTAAGCTAGGCTGTAAAAGATGAAAGGCGCCGTCCTCCCAAACGGCGCCTCTCAGGATATGCATTCCTAGCTCTAAAAGAACAGGAATCTCAATTTTTTCAATACTTTTTTTACTTTTCTTGTTAAATATAGTAATTATTTACCAAATACTTTAAATTGAACAAAATAATTATTTGTTTCTTGCAGATGGACCTCTGTAAATTCGTCTCCATTTCTCAGGCATTAATGCTTTCTCTGCATGATCCCCAATTTCTTTTTCTATATTCGACAATTTAAGTTTTAATTCCTTAGTATGATTATTTAGATCGGCTTGGTTTTTTTGCTCATTTGGGTCATCTATTAAGTCAAATAATTCCCATTCACCGAACTGGTAGTAATGAATTAGTTTGAATAATTTTGTTCTAATTCCGTTATGTTTAGCAACCATTGTGGAATTAGGGAAATTATAGTTGTGAAAATAGAGGGCTTCTCGTTGTTTGACTTCACTTGAATTCCAGTCGTTTAAATTTAGGGGCAATCCATGGGAGTCATTGAATTGGGAGCCATCAATTAGGCTAATGATTGTTGGAGCTATATCGATATCTTGAACATCTTCTGTAATGGTTTTTGTTGGGAAGGAATGTATATTTAAAGCTGAAATTATAAGCGGAATTCGTATGCTTTTCTCCATCATCCATTGACTCCCGAACCAGCCATTTTCTCCTATAAACCTTCCCTGATTAGCGGTGTATATGAATATGCATTTTTGGCTTGAGAATTTTTCGTAAAAGGATTTGAAACGTCCAATATTTTCGTCAATATCGGCTATGCATCGAAGATAATTTTTGGCAAACCTCTGATATTTCCAACGCAGAAGTTCTTCATTTGTTGGGACATTTCTAAGATATGCTTCATTGCGTGGTCTCCAAAGAAGTTGCCAACTCGATAACTGTTCTTCGTTCATATTTGCAAGATTTTGTTGATAAATTGTGGTGTTACCCAAATCATTAACAAGCTTCTTATCTACTCCACCCAGAAAAAGGTCATTAGTTAGATTTAAATCATATTGAATTTCATTTTGTTGATACCTGGATGCAGGAGCTAGGTTTTTTTGTTCAGAATAAAGACTTATGGGTTCAGGTAGTAGTATGTCATTAAATGTCTCAAGTTGCCGAAGAGATGGCATCCAGGGCCTTTGAGTCCCATTATAAAATACAATTGCGAGAAAAGGCTTATCGGTGTTTTCCCTTTGCTTTATCCATTGAATTAGGATGTCTGTAATTATATCAGTGGAATGTCCTTCGATTTGTCTTTTTCCATCTTTAGAAATGAATGTAGGGTTATAAAATTCATTTGAATTTGCGAGGACTTCCCAGTGGCTAAATTCTGTTGGCTCAGTTTTTAAGTCCCATCTTCCAAATACTGCACTATCGTAATTTTTTTTACCAAGGATTTTAGGAATTGTAACTTGGTTGTTTTTAAATGTTTGTCCATTTATCACTAGACCATGTCCGTGTGCATGTTTACCTGTAAGTATTGTTGCACTTCCTGGACCTGAGTTCCCATTTGAGCAAAATGCATTTGTAAAAAAAACTCCTCTTGCGGAGAGTTCATTCAAATTTTTTGTGGGTTTTAAATCGTTAAAGCTTTCCCATGTAGAAACAGAATGATCATGACTAACAAAAACTACAAAATTCTGATTACTTTTAGATGCATTAATTTCTAGATTTCCTCCTTGCAGAACAAAACTCAACCAGATCATCAAATTATAAAAAGATTGACGGGGTCGGAGGACCCAAAGTCTCTTAAATTTTAAATTCTTTATCGCTAAAGGCATTATCAAATGATAGATAGATACTTTATTAGCAATCTTACGGAAAGACTTTAGTTTTTAAAATTTTTTGCTTCGGGTTTTGATAAAATTTTAGACTTTTTTAAATAATTATAAAAATCAAAGAGTAAATTCAATTTTATTGATCAAATATATTATTTTTATAATGATGATCATATGTGTGGAATAGTTGGATATATTGGTAGGGGGATTGCTCAAGAACCCCTAATTGATGGCCTTAGAAGATTAGAGTATCGGGGGTATGACTCTGCGGGGGTTGCCTTTCATGAAGGGAGTGAATTTTCAATGTCCAGGGAGACTGGCCGGGTTAAGAACTTAGCGGATTCTGTTCGGAAAAATAGTTCATCCGCATCCGTGGGAATTGCACACACTCGTTGGGCAACCCACGGCGAGGTTACTGTTTCCAATACTCATCCTCATGGTAGTCATGACGGTAAATTTGTAATGGTCCACAACGGTGTAATTGAAAACTTTGGTGCTTTGAAAAAATTTCTTTCCGGAAAAGGAATTGAGTTTTCTTCGGATACAGATTCTGAAGTTCTGTGTAATTTAATTGCCTATCATTATTCTGAGCTAGATGAATCTGAGGATCGTTTTATAGAAGCAGTACGTACTGCTCTTCCTCAATGTCGTGGTGCTTATGGGATTGCGGTGCTTTGTTTGGATTACCCAGATACTATGATTGGCGCACGTAGAGGCTCTCCGCTGGTTGTCGGTCTTGGAGACGAAGCGAATTTTATTGCAAGTGATGCATCTGCATTTGTTGGAAGAGCGAAGGAAGCGGTTTTTCTAAATGATGGCGAATTGGCAATCTTAAAAGGAAGCGAATTTCGAATCACAACCCTTGCCGGTCAAGAGGCACAAGCGGTTGCTCATCCAGTCGATCAGGTTTCGGAAGAAGTTGAACTTGGAGATTTTGATTCCTACATGGAGAAAGAAATCTTTGAGCAACCAAATGCCTTAAAAAATACATTGCGTGGTCGTTTTGGGGACGATGGAACAACAGCAAAATTAGGTGGGCTTGAAGGGCATGAAGATGTTCTTCGCAATTTAGATCGTATAATTTTTGTTGCCTGTGGCACCGCTAGGCACGCATGTATGGTCGGTGAATATCTCATTGAACGGTTAGCTCGCGTACCAGTTGAGGTTGAGCATGCCTCTGAATTCCGCTATCGAAATTCTCCTAAGGCTGGCAATTCATTAGTCATTGCAGTAAGCCAATCAGGCGAAACTCTTGACACATTAGAAGCGGTTCGTGAGGCAAAGACGAAGGGTCTTCTTACATTGGGTGTCACGAATGTTGTTGGTTCATCCTTGGCTCGTGAAACGGATGGAGGGGTTTACCAAAGAGTGGGTCCAGAAATTGGAGTTGCATCCACAAAAGCATTTTCTTCGCAAGCTTGTCTTTGTGCAATGTTAGGCTTAGCTCTTGGAAGAATGCGAGACTTGTCTCCAATGGATGGCCAAGGTATTGTTGAGGCCCTTAATTCCTTGCCGGATTTAGTTACCAAGGTTTTGCAACAGGGTGAGCAGATTCGAGAATTAGCGATTAAATATTCCAACGCTGAACATCTCCTTTTTCTTGGTAGACAGAGTTTGTATCCAGTCGCATTAGAGGGAGCGTTAAAGCTTAAAGAAATTTCTTATGCTCATGCAGAAGGATACCCTGCTGCAGAGCTCAAACATGGACCCATTGCTCTTATCAACCCTGAGTGCCCCTGTGTTTTTATTGTTGAAGGTACTGAATTGTCAGCAAAAACTATAGCTAACATGCAGGAAGTGAAAGCTAGAAAAGGACCCGTTATTGCGATCGCTCCGGAAGGTGTAGAAATTCCGAAAGAGGCAGCAGACGATATATTTCGTCTGCCTGAAGCTCATGAAGTCATCCGTCCTATTTTAGCAAATTTACCTCTTCAATTGTTTGCCTATCATTTCGCCCGCTTGCGCGGTTTAGATGTAGATAAACCACGCAATTTGGCAAAGTCGGTAACTGTAGAATAGATTTTAATTTTCATCAAAAATTTTCTAACGAGATATTGGATTTATTTTCAGTATCTTCATCTTTTTTGTTAGATTTGAGTTGGTTCAGGAGTGTAGAATAGAATCTTATTCACCATTACTTTATTTATGAAATTACGCCTACTCCTAATTTTATTATCCTCCTCCTTAACCTTGCTCGATTCGTTTGGAAGCAAAAGGCTAGAATTTAATCGTGATATTCGACCCATTCTGTCAGATGGATGCTTCCATTGTCATGGTCCGGATGAAAAGGAAAGAAAAGGTGGCCTTCGTCTAGACCTCGAAAGTGATGCATTTAAGAATGCAAAATCTGGGTTCCCTGCTATTGTAAAGGGGGACCCGGATGAGAGTGAGATTATTGCGAGAATCTTTCTTTCGGATGATGACGATGAACATATGCCTCCCTTGGATAGCGGGAAGTCGATCACCCTAGAGCAAAAGGAAATTCTTAAAAAATGGATAGAGCAGGGGGCTGAATACCAAGGTCATTGGGCATTTATAAATCCCCAAAGAACACCTGTTCCCAAGGTCCCAGGTGTGAAACATCCCATTGATGGCTTTATTCAAAAACGATTGAGTGAAGAAGGCATGCAGATGCAGGCTTCAGCGGATAAGGAAACTTTGTTACGTCGGGTCAGTCTTGATCTAACCGGATTACCTCCAACCCTGAGTGAGGTGGACGATTTTCTAGCAGATACTTCTGAGGATGCATACGAAAAAGTATTGGATCGATTACTGGTTTCTCAGCACTACGGCGAAAGAATGGCGATAGAATGGTTGGATCTAGCCCGCTATGCAGACAGTAATGGATTTCAAAGTGATGGGAGTCGGGATATGTGGCTTTGGCGAGACTGGTTAATCAATGCCTTTAACCGAAATCTTCCTTTTGATCAGTTTACTATCGAGCAGTTGGCTGGTGATATGTTGCCGAATCCATCCCAGGATCAAGTTGTGGCTACTGGGTTTAATCGAAACCATAGGTTGAACGGGGAGGGTGGACGGATTGTGGATGAGTGGTTTGTGGAAACGGTTATTGATCGGGTTGAAACAACGGCTACTACCTGGCTCGCCCTTACTATGACATGTGCCCGTTGCCATGATCATAAATACGACCCGATTTCTCAAAAGGAGTTCTTTGAATTTTTTGCTTATTTTAATTCAAATGATGAGAGTGGTGTGCTGGCAGCAAATGGGAAAAATGGATTCAATACACCTCCTTTTATTAAGGTATCCAATGACGAGCAGAAAAAACGAATTTTGGAACTGGAGAAAACCTTAAAGCAGACTCAAGCTGCAACCAAAGAGGCTGAAAAAAAGATGGACCCAGCTTTAAAGGAATGGATCAAGGAGACCCGTGAAGAGTTGGGCACAGAAGAACGTGCCTCGACCCTGTGGCAAAAATTGGAAAATGAACAGGTGGTCAGTAAGGGAGGAGCTCAGTTCGAAAAACAAAAGGACGGATCCTGGTTGGGGACTGGTAAGAATCCATCGAATGATACTTATGAAATTAGAAGTCCTTTTAAATCGAAGCAATTATCAGGAGTTTTACTTGAATCTTTTTCCGATCCATCATTTAAGGGAATTAAATTTGGGCGGTCAGGAAATGGAAATTTTGTGATGACCGGACTGGAAGTTAGGTTGGAACATAAAGATAAAAACAAAAAACCAATTGTCTTAAAATTGGACAAGGCTGAGGCCAGTTATGAGCAGGAAGGATACCCTGCTATGCAAGTCATTAAAAATGCTGCGAACCTGAAGAAAAAGAGATCAAAAGGGTGGGCTGTTCATGGGAGCAATTCTTCCAAACAGAAATCGCTCATGGCTATGTTTATGGCAAAGTCTCCGATCTCTGTTCCTGAGGGAGCGGAATTGGTGATCAATATTTATCACCAATCTGGATTCTCTGATCACAATGTCGGTCGCTTTCGTATCCAATATGCGGAGGAAATGGTAAGTTCTTTAGATGCGAAATCTGGAATTCCAGAAAATCTCGTTCCTCTTGTGCATAAGAATGTCGAGGGTTTAGCACCTAAAGAATTAAACCAATTGAAAAAGTATTTTCGCACAGAAGTGGAAAATCCCGTTTCTGTAGCAAAAGTAAAAGTAGATAAAACAAAAACAGCCCTGGATGATTTCATGTCCAAGGTCCCAAGTACGATGATTATGAAGGAAAAGTCCGCTCCAAGGGATGCATTTATTTTAAATCGTGGTGAATATGATCAACCTACCGAAAAAGTAGGAAGGTCACTACCTGCTGTTCTTCCTCCTCTGCCCGAAGGTCAGCCCAATGATCGTCTTGGTTTAGCTCGATGGCTGGTATCGGGAGATCATCCTCTGACTGCCCGCGTTTGGGTAAATAGAATCTGGGAGCGTTTATTTGGGGTGGGTATTGTGAAGACCTCAGAGAATTTTGGTTCACAGGCGGAATGGCCGGTTCACCCAGAACTGCTTGACTGGTTGGCGGTGGAATTTGCCAAGCCCACGGCTTTACCTCAAATAAATGGAAAACCTGCACAGGCTTGGGATATGAAAGGCATGATTAAATTTATTATGCTGAGTAAAACTTATCGTCAAATTTCCTCAGCTCCGGACGATTATTTTAGAAAGGATCCTGAGAATCGTCTCTTGGCCCGAGGTCCACGTTTCCGGTTGCATGGCGAATTGGTTAGGGATCAGGCTTTGGCAAGCAGTGGGTTACTGATTAAAAAAGTTGGTGGTCCCAGCACCCGTCCTTATATGCCTGAGGGAGTTTGGTCCGAAACAAACCGTTATGGAAATTTAAAAAACTATAAAGCAGATGAGGGCGAGGGTCTGTATCGCCGTAGTATGTATACTTTTTGGAAGCGAACAGCTGCTCCTCCATCGATGCTTTTGTTTGATGCACCAAACCGTGAAATCTGCTACCCCAAGCGCTCACGTACGAACACACCATTGCAGGCTCTTGCTTTGCTGAATGAGGTCACTTATGTGGAAGCAGCACGGAGCCTTGCAGAAAGAATGATGAAAGAAGGAGGCTCAGGTATTCGTGATCGTTTAACCACCGGTTACCGGTTGGCCACATCACGAAGTCCAGATAAGCAGACTCTTTCTGTATTACAAAAAGGATTTGAGGAAAGAAAAATTCATTTTCAGGGAAACGAGGAGGCTGCAAAACAGATGATTTCCCATGGAAAAAAGAAGCCGGATGAAAATTTAGAACCCGTTGAATTAGCCGCTTACACTGTCACCGCGAATGTGCTTTTAAACTTAGACCGTGTTATAACCAAAGATTAGGAGTTATTATTATGAATCAATTTAATCAGCTACTCACTTCCAAAACCAATCTTTCATCTACTCAGGATTTTTTGAATCGGCGAATTTTTCTTCGCAATGGAGCGGCGGCGCTTAGTGCAACTGCGTTGGCCGGATTATTATCTCCGCAAAAAGGACAAGCCAAAGATCCTGGTTTACAGGGCTTTCCCAATTTTCCCGTCAAAGCGAAACGGGTTATTTATTTATTCCAGTCCGGAGCACCTTCTCAGATGGACCTGTTTGATCCTAAACCATCGATGGAGAAAGTTCGCGGACAGGATTTACCGGAATCCATTCGTAAGGGGCAGCGTTTGACAACCATGACTTCGGGCCAGAAAAATTTCCCGGTTGCTCCCAGTATTTTTAAATTCGCAAGGCATGGGCAATCAGGACAATGGATGAGTGATGTTTTGCCGCATTTGTCCAAGCAGGCAGATGAGTTGTGTTTTATTAAATCAATGCATACCGAGGCAATTAACCATGATCCTGCGATTACTTTTTGCCAAACCGGACATCAGTTAGCTGGCCGTCCGAGCATTGGCTCATGGTTGAGCTATGGTCTAGGAACCGAAAATTCGGAATTACCGTCTTATGTGGTTCTTACTTCATGGGGTACCGGGCGTCCAAATGATCAACCGTTATATGATCGACTCTGGGGTGCCGGTTTTCTTCCCACACAACACCAAGGAGTGAAATTCAGAAATTCGGGTGATCCGGTGCTTTATCTATCCGATCCGAAAGGAATGAACCGTTCAATGAGGCGAGATATGTTGGACGAATTGGCTATGCTTAATCGAAAGGATCATCAACTGGTCAAAGATCCCGAGATTGATGCCCGTATTTCGCAATATGAAATGGCCTTTCGCATGCAGACTAGTGTCCCTGAATTAACGGATGTTTCCCATGAGCCAAAGCATATTTTAAACAGCTATGGACCGGATGTTTTAAAGGCGGGAACCTACGCCGCAAATTGCCTGCTTGCCCGACGGATGGCCGAGCGTGATGTGAGGTGCATTCAATTATTTCATATGGGATGGGACCATCACGGTGGTCTGCCCAATGCAATTAAAGGACAATGCCGGGATGTGGATCAACCCACTGCAGCATTGATACAGGACCTAAAACAAAGAGGACTATTGGAAGATACTCTGATTGTTTGGGGAGGAGAGTTTGGTAGAACCATTTACTCACAGGGAAAACTGACAGAAACAAATTATGGTAGGGACCATCATCCCAGATGCTTCACTATTTTTATGGCGGGAGCAGGAATTAAAAAAGGCATATCTTATGGAGCCACTGATGACTATTGTTATAACATTACCGAGAACCCAGTACATGTTCATGATCTGAACGCCACAATTATGCATCTTATGGGAGTGAATCACAAAAAACTCACTTATCAATTTCAGGGCAGAGATTTTCGTTTAACCGATATTCACGGAAATATTATCAAGGATATACTTTCTTAATCTTCTTATAATTTTATTAGAACTATGAAAAAACAAACTTCAAGACGGAGAGAATTTCTACGCGTAATAGGTGGGGTCGGGGTTGCCTCTCTTACTGTTCCTAATTATCTAATAGGTGCAAAGCCCAGTGCCGCGTTAAGTCGTTCGGGTGTATTGCTTGAGGCCTCCTCCTTTGCTAAAACGGGTGGTTGGAGAATCGATACCCAGCATTATTTACAGATGGGTGGAAATTATCTATTGGCTCATGGAATGGGCAAGCCAGTTGACGATGCTGAGACTGTAGTGGATTTGCCTGCGTCGGGTAAATGGAATGTCTGGGTCAGGAATCGGGACTGGTGTAAGGGAGAGTGGCAGTCACCGGGACGCTTTCAGGTCTTGGTTGAAGGCAAGCCTCTTCAGATCACTTTTGGTGAAGCTGAGGAATCCTGGCACTGGCAGTCCGGTGGTTCGGTTGAA
>Ga0233432_10002110_pt1 | contig 18679 bp, 18 predicted proteins | sample SI_122_August201_6_FD_179870 | JGI IMG/M metagenome (GOLD analysis project Ga0233432, IMG submission 179870) | Seawater microbial communities from Saanich Inlet, British Columbia, Canada - SI_122_August2016_10_MG | ecosystem: Environmental > Aquatic > Marine > Inlet | place: Canada: British... | reverse complement strand
AAACCGCACTGAGGAGCATCAGGTGTTCCTTTCATAAATAAACACACTTCATTATTTTCAATATGACCTTGAATTAAATTTTTTGTATTGTCGTCCATTATTGCTCCTTTGTTTTAATTGCTAGGGCATGTAATTCATTTCCCATTTTACCCTTTAAAGAATTATATACCATTTTATGTTGTTCAATTTTACTTTTACCAGAAAATTGAGAGGAAGTGACTGTTGCCGAATAATGATTGCCATCACCTGCTAAATCTTGAATTTCAACAGTTGCATCTGTCAATGCTTCTTTAATTAAACTCTCAATTTCTTTTAAATCCATTGCCATTATTTACTCATATAACTTGTAAGCCAACTTGTATTCGATGTTGTTAATTCGTCAATTGATACTTTTGTCTTTTCATTAATAAACAATTGGTTTTCGTTTAATGTTCCAAGTTCATCATAGTGTACAGCATTTTTGTTTAAAATATCAGTTACTTTTTTAAGATTATCTTTACTAACTTCAATAATGTATCTGCCTTGATCTTCACCAAAGTAGTATTCAATTTCATTGATTAAATATTTTGGTTTTTTAAGATTAATCCCTTTGTTTCCCTTAATACACATCTTTGAAACTGCAGTAATTATTCCTCCAATTGATACATCGTGAGCACTCTTAATATGACCACCATCTATTAATTTTAATAAGGTTTCACCATTATTTTTTTCATTAAATAAATTAATCTCTGGCGGCGGACCATTTTTTTCATCTAAAATATTTCTTGCAAAAAGACTTTGATCAATATGACCTTCAGTTTTTCCAATAACCAAAACTTCATTATCAACATCTTTAAAATCCATTGTAATCATTTTGTTATAATCTTTGATTAACCCAACACCTCCAATTGATGGAGTAGGTTTAATACCTTCTTCTTTTGTTTGATTATAAAAAGATACATTTCCAGAGACCACTGGAAATTTTAAATATTCAGCAGCTTCCCCAATACCTTGAACACACTCTACAAACTCTCCCATATTTTCTTGATTTTCAGGACTACCAAAGTTTAAGCAGTTTGTAATTGCAATCGGCTTTGCTCCAACAGAAATTAAATTTCTAAAACTTTCACATACAACTTGTTTTCCTCCAGTTAATGGATGTGCCCAACAATAGATAGCTGATGAATCTACTGATGCTGCAACTGCTTTATTTGTACCATGAATTCTCACAACTCCTGAATCACCACCTGGTTTTTGAATTGTATCACCCATAACAGTATGGTCGTATTGTTGCCAAATCCATTCTTTGCTACAAACATTTGGATTAGATAAAACTTTCTTTAAAACATCTATAATTTTTAAATTTTTAAGATCTTCTTTTTTTATTTTATTTTTTTTAGGTAGCTTTGCCTTTTTCCATTTACGGTCATACATAGGTGAATTTTCAACCAATGTATTAACCGGTATATCTGCAACTTGTTTATCATCAAAGAATAGTTCGATTTTTTTTGATTTAGTTGTTTTACCAATTACTGCAAAATCTAAATTCCATTTATCAAATATTTTTTTTGCTTGTTCTTCTTTACCGCTTTCTAAAACAATCAACATTCTTTCTTGGCTTTCAGAAAGCATAATTTCATAAGGGGTCATATTTGCTTCTCTACAAGGAACTTTGTTTAAATTAATTTCAATTCCAAGATTTCCTTTTGAAGCCATTTCTATACTAGAGGATGTTAATCCTGCTGCACCCATATCTTGGATAGCAATAATAGAGTCTCCGGCCATTAATTCTAAGCAAGCTTCTAGAAGCAACTTTTCTGTAAATGGATCTCCAACTTGAACTGTTGGTTTTTTTTCTTCAATTTTTTCATCAAAACTAGCTGAAGCCATACTTGCACCATGAATTCCATCACGACCTGTTTTTGAGCCCACATAAATAACTGGCTTATTAAGACCTGCTGCTTTTGAGAAAAAAATCTTATCTTTTTTAACTAAACCTAAAGTCATGGCGTTTACTAAAATATTTCCATTATAAGAGCTATCAAAGTTCGTTTGACCAGCAATTGTTGGAACACCCATACAGTTACCATAACCCCCAATACCGTGAACTACACCTCTAAGTAAATTTCTAGTTTTTTTGTGTTGAGGCGAGCCAAAATGAATAGAGTTTAAATTAGCAATAGGACGAGCCCCCATTGTAAATACATCCCTCATAATTCCACCCACACCAGTAGCGGCTCCTTGATAAGGTTCAATAAAAGAAGGGTGATTATGACTTTCAATTTTAAATACAATTGCATCATTGTCACCAATATCAACAACACCAGCGTTTTCTCCAGGTCCTTGTATTACTTGCTTTCCTTTAGTTGGTAATGTTTTTAAATGAAGTCTTGATGATTTATAGGAGCAATGTTCATTCCACATTGCAGAAAAGATACCAAGCTCTGTAATATTAGGCGTTCTCTTTAATAATTCACAAATTTTAGCATACTCATCTTTTTTAAGACCATGATCTATGGCTACTTGTTCGTTTACAATCATTTTAGATTATTGATTAAATTATTAAAAAAAAGTGATCCATCTTCACCTGACAGAGAAGGATCTATCATTCTCTCAGGATGGGGCATCATCCCTAGAACATTTTTTTCTTTGTTAAAGATCCCTGCAATATTTTTAATAGAACCATTAGGATTAAACTGTTCTTCAGTTTTACCTTCTTTATTGCAATAATTAATTGCTACTTGCTCATTATCTTCAATTTCCTTTAATTGATCTTTAGTACAGAAATAATTTCCTTCGTTATGTGCGATGTGAAACTCTAAAACATCAGTATCAATGTTTTTAAAGTAAGTGTTTTTTTTATCTTTAATTTTAACAAACACATTTTTACAAATAAATTCTAAGTATTTATTTCTTAACAGGACACCAGGAACCAAACCTGTTTCAACTAAAATTTGAAAGCCATTACAAATACCCATCACCATTCCACCAGAATTTGCAAAATTAATCACTGATTTCATTATTTTAGATTTTGATGCCATGCTTCCACATCTTAAATAATCACCATATGAAAACCCACCAGGTAAAACCACTAAATCACTTTTAGGTAACTCAACATCGTCATGCCAAACCATTTTGTTTTTAAAACCAAATTTTTTTAAAGCAACATCCATGTCTCGATCACAATTAGAACCAGGAAATGTAATTACGGATGATTTCATTAATTATTGTGCATCAATAATTTTATAATTTTCAATAACAAGATTAGCTAAAAGTTTTTTGCACATTTCTTCAACTTTATCTTTAGCTTTTTTTGGATCATTTTCTTTCGTATCAATTTCAAAATACTTTCCTTGTCTTACCTCATTGATATCATTAAAGCCCATACCATCTAAAGTTTGATGAATCACTTTTCCCTGTGGATCAAGGACATCTTTTTTTAGAGTAATAATTACAGAAATTTTCATTTAGTTTTTCTTTTAACTGATGACAATTTTGTAACATTTACTGCAGAAACATTTGATTGCTCGTGAAGTATTCCAAGTCTTTTTGCAACTTCAGTATAAGCTGGAATAAGATCACCTAAATTTTTTCTAAATCGATCTTTATCTAATTTTTTATCAGTAATACTGTCCCAAAGTCTGCAGGTATCAGGGCTTATTTCATCAGCAAGAATAACCTCTTCTTTGCCATTATTTTTTAGTCTTCCAAATTCTAATTTAAAGTCAATTAACTTAATTCCAACCCCTCTAAACATACCAATCATAAAGTCATTAATTCTTAAAATCATTTTATTAACTTTTTCGATTTCTTTTTTAGTAGCCCAATCAAAAGCCAAGATATGTTCTTCAGCTATTAATGGGTCTCCTAATTTGTCATCTTTTAAGCAATACTCAATTAATGGTTCTTTTAAAACCGTACCATCTTCAATACCTAATCTTTTAGTAATTGATCCAGTTGCAACATTTCTCACGATAAATTCAATTGGGATAATTTCAACCAACTTAATTACCTGTTCTCTCATATTAAGTCTTTTAACTAAATGATTTTTAATTCCAATTTGTGATAAGTTTGAGAGAATGTGTTCTGAAATTCTATTATTCAAAACCCCTTTACCTTCAATGACAGATTTTTTTTGGTTATTAAATGCAGTTGCGTCATCCTTAAAATATTGAATAACTAAATTTTTATCATTTGTCGCGTAAATGATTTTAGCTTTACCTTCGTATAGTTTTTTGCCTTTTTTCATTATTTAAAAACTCTTCTAAAGATGAAATTCACATTTTTAAAGTGTTTTGCGTAACTAAATATAGATTTTAGTTTTTTTGGAGTAATTTTGCTCATAATTAACTTATCAGAACTAATCACATCAAATAAATCCAGGTTATCTGCAAAACATTTTTTAGCATAATTTTGAACCATTTTATAAGATTGCTCTCGGCTTAATCCAGATTTTGTTAACTCTAGCATTACTTCTTGAGAAAAAATTAATCCCTTAGTGATGTTTAAATTTTCTAACATTTTTTTAGGGTAAACAATCATATTATCTAAAATATTAGTTAATCTAACTAGCGCAAAGTCAGTTGTAATATTTGCATCAGGACCTATGTTTCTTTCAACACTTGAATGAGAAATATCTCTTTCATGCCATAAGGCAATATTTTCTAAAGCAGGTATTACGGCACTTCTAACCATTCTTGCTAGTCCAGTTAAGTTTTCACTTAATATTGGATTTTTTTTATGTGGCATTGCAGAAGAACCTTTTTGATTTTTTGAGAAATATTCTTGCAATTCATAAACTTCAGTTCTTTGTAAATGTCTAATCTCAACTGCAACTCTTTCAATGGATCCAGCAATGATACCAAGCACTGAAAAATAAAAAGCATGTCTGTCTCTTGGTATTACTTGTGTTGAAATTGGCTCAACTTTTAATCCTAGTTTTTTAGCAACATGTTTTTCAACATTTGGATTAATGTTAGCAAAGGTTCCAACAGCACCAGATATTGCACAAGTTGACACTTCATCAATTGCATCGACTAATCTTTTTCTGTTTCTTTTAAATTCTTCGTAAAACGAAGCCAATTTTAAACCAAAGGTAATCGGTTCAGCATGTATACCGTGACTTCTACCCATACATGGTGTGAATTTATATTTTTTAGCCTGTTTTTTTAAAACTTTTAAAATTTGATCCAAGTCTTTTAAGATAATTTTACCTGATTGGACCATCTGGATGTTAAAACTTGTATCCAATACATCTGATGAAGTCATGCCTTGGTGTAAATATCTAGCTTTTATTCCTGCTTTTTCAGTAACAGAAGTTAGGAAAGCAATCACATCATGTTTAACTTCAGACTCTATTTTATGAATTCTGCTTACATTGATTTTTGCCTTTTTTCTTACAACTGAGGAAACTCCCTTTGGAATTTGACCAAGTTTTTCCATAGCCTCAGCCGCTGCAACTTCGACATCGAGCCAGATTTTATATTTATTTTCCTCTGACCAAATATCAGTTAATTCTTTTCGCGAGTATCTTTTAATCATTAATTATAAGTATGGGGGCTTTAAATAACCTTTAGCAGATTCTGTAAAGATTTCATAACCCTTTTCAGTAATTCCTAACGTGTGTTCAAATTGTGCAGATAAAGATTTATCTTTTGTAACAGCGGTCCATCCATCTTTTAACATTTTAACATCATATTTACCGGTGTTAATCATAGGTTCAATTGTAAAAGTCATTCCAGGTCTTAATTCCATTCCCGAGTTTTTACTTCCATAATGTAAAATGTTAGGTGGCTCATGAAAAGTTGTACTGATACCATGACCACAAAAATCTCTTACAACTGAAAAACCTTTATCTTCAACGAAAGATTGAATTTCATATCCTATGTCACCCAATCTAATTCCAGGTTTTAACATTTTAATTGCCCTCATCATAGACTCATAAGTCGTATCAATAAGATTATTTAACTTAACAGAAGTATTTCCAATAGAGAACATTCTGCTGGTATCTCCGTAATGTTCATTAACGACAGCCGTTACGTCAACATTAATTGCATCACCATCTTTTAAAACTCTATCAGAGGGAATTCCATGACACACAACATGATTTAAAGATGTACATAAAGATTTTGTAAAACCTCTATAATAAAGTGGAGCTGAGTATCCACCGTTATCTCTTATAAATTCATAACCTAATTTATCTATATAGTCAGTTGAGACACCTTCTTTAATATTATCTGTCAACATATCTAATGTTTGAGCTGCTAATTTTCCAGCAACTCTCATTTTTTCAAATTTTTCTTTGTAATCACTCATCGATAATTTTTAGTTTTTTATCTATAAAAATTTTTTTAGAAGTTATATCACATCTATAAGCTAAAAAGTTAACTCCTGCTTTTTTAGCCAATAAGTAATTATTATAATATTCAGCATCTATATCTTTTGCTATCTTAAATTTATCCATATTTTGAATTTGAACTAGAAACAATAAGTAACTTTTATAGCCTTTTTTTATGGCATCAATAAGAGTGAGGAGGTGTTTAGTGCCACGTGCTGTTACAGCATCTGGAAATTCAGCTGTATCTTTATTTCTAAAAAGAGTAACATTTTTAACTTCTACAAAGCTTTTTTGTTTATTTTTCTCTATTAAAAAATCAAATCTAGTTTCTTTATTAAAAAATACCTCTGGTTTAATTAAATCACTATTTTTAAGTTCATCAATTAGATTATTTTCTAAAGCGTGTTGAGCTATTCTATTTGCCATATGAGTGTTCACTCCCACAAGGTTTTTTCTAGTCTTTATGATCTCAAGACCATATTTAAGTTTTCTTTTAGGATCATTATTTGGAAGTAAATAGACTTCGTTTCCTTCATCAAGCAGACCTTTCATTGATCCTGTATTAGGACAATGTGCAGTAACAACTTCTTTATTTAACTGAACATCGGCAAAAAATCTTTTGTAACGTTTGATTAATTTGCCTTTTATTAAAGACTTGGTAAATTCCATTACTAAATTATACATTTAAAATGACCAAAAACACAAAAGTTAATGCTGGAATATTAATTATTGGTAATGAAATATTATCTGGCAGAACCCAAGATACTAACACTTCAACATTAGCTACTTGGCTAAATTCTATAGGAGTAAAAGTTGAAGAAGTCAGAGTCATTCCTGACATTGAGAAAACTATAATTGAAACACTTAATACGCTTAGAGCAAGTTACAATTATGTTTTTACCACAGGAGGCATTGGACCTACTCATGATGACATTACTGCTGAATCTGTTTCAAAAGCATTTGGTTTAAAATACCAAATACATAAAGAGGCTTTTAAAATATTAGAGACTTATTATAAGCCTGGTGAATTTAATGAGGGTCGTCAAAAAATGGTTTGGATGCCAGAAAATGCTAATTTAATTCTAAATCCTACGAGTGGTGCCCCAGGATTTAATGTTGAAAATGTATTTTGTTTACCTGGTGTTCCATCCATTTTAAAATCAATGCTAGGTGGATTAACTAATAGCATAGTCGGAGGTGAACCTATTTTGAGTTTAACCATCAGTCTCAGAACTGTTGAAAGTGAAATTGCAGACTCTTTAACTAAAGTTCAAAATGATAATCAAGATGTTGAAATTGGAAGTTATCCTTTTTTTCAAGCAGGAAAGCTTGGAGTTTCAATAGTAATAAGATCTGAAAATCAAATTAAAATTGATAATTGTAATTCACAAATATTAAAATTCGTTAATGAAAAAAAAATAGAAGTAGTGGATCGATAAATGCTTTACTTTGCTTACGGCAGTAATCTTAATCATTTCCAAATGAAACGTAGATGCAAGGATAGTATTTTTTTAAAGAAAATTAATCTTAAAGATTTTAGATTAACTTTTAGAAGCAAATATAGAGCTGCAGATATAGAGACTAAAAAAAATTCAATTGTACCTGGCGGTTTGTTTGAAATCTCAAAAAGTGATGAAAAAAAATTAGATATTTATGAGGACTATCCAACTTTATATAAAAAGTTTTATTTTCACTATTATGGAAAAAAAGTGATGACTTATACCATGGTAAAAAAAACCCCTTTTAAGTTTCCAACTGAAAGATATCTAAATGTTGTAAAAAGAGGTTATAAAGATTGTGGACTTGATAAAAAATTTCTTAATCGAGGATTAAAAGCTATTTAAGTTAGATGTTTTTACACACCAAATTAGAAAATAGAAAAGAACCTATAAGAATTGCATTTATAGGATGTGGAAAATTTGTAAGCATGTTCTTAGCTCAATATAGTCATTTAGATAAAATTCAAATTGATAGCATAGTTGATTTGGATATGGATAGAGCTAAAAAAAATTGTATCAATAGTGGTCTTAATTCATCATTAGTTAATGAAATAAATTTTACAAACTCATTAGATAATATTTTAGATAGAAATATTGAAATTTTCATAGAAGCAACTGGCAATCCAATTATCGGTACTGTTCATGCCACAAAGATTATAAAAAATAAAAAAAATATTATTTTGGTCAATGTTGAAGCTGATATAACCTGTGGTAAATATTTATCAGATCTTGCAAAAGAGAATAATGTTATTTGCTCAATGGCTTATGGAGATCAACCTTCATTAATATTAGAACAAATTGAATGGGCAAGATTAAATGGTTTTTCAGTAGTGTGTGCAGGAAAAGGCACAAAGTATCATCCAACATTTGAATATTCTACCCCGGATACAGTTTGGGGTCATTATGGATTAACTAAAGAACGAGCTGAAATAGAGTCTGGCATGAATCCTAAAATGTTTAATAGTTTTCTATGTGGAGATAAATCAGCTATTGAAATGTGCGCTGTAAGTAATGCTGCTAATTTAAAATGCCCAATAAATGGTTTAACTTTTCCATCAGTTGGCGTTTATGACATTGCAAAAAAAATGATCCCAAAATCTGTTGGTGGATTAATAGACTTTGATGGTCAAGTTGAGGTTATATCCAGTATTGATTTTGATAAAAAAGAAATACCAAATGATTTAAGATGGGGAGTTTACATTGTAATTAAAGCTCAAAATGAATATGTAAAAAATTGTTTTAAAGATTATGGAATGGTCACAGACTCATCTGGTAGTTATTCAGCTATTTGGAGACCTTATCATTATATTGGCTTAGAACTTGCTCAATCTATTTATTCAATTGCTTTAGATAATAGAGCAACCGGTTTTACAAAGAATTATAATGCTGATGTTGCAAGTTATGCAAAAAAAGATCTAAAAAAAGGTGATATGCTTGATGGCGAAGGGGGATTTTGTGCAAGAGGTCGACTTGTAACTTCTGAAAAATCAAAAAAAGAAGAAATTTTACCTTTAGGACTTACAGATAATGCTGTTTTAAAAAGAGATGTTAACAAAGATAGTATTATAAAATTAAAAGATGTTGAATTAAATCTTCCTGAAGAAGTTGTTGAAGCAAGAGAATACCAGTATAATATTATTAAATAATTATGACTTTAGTTAACGATAAAATAAAAATGATAACCTGTTCTGATTTTAGGTTGTTTTTAAAAAAGATGATTAAAGATAATATTGAAAAAGAATGGACAGAAGATTTTGTTGAAAACTTAAATTTTGTAATGGTTTCAAGAAATACAATTAAAAGAAGATATGAAGATAAGGGAATAGATCTTATTAAGCTTATAAATGATGTTAGTTATTATAAACATGTAAAAAAAAGAGTTAATTCTAGAGGTAATTTAGAATTTCAGCATAAGTATTAGGTATAAAAATATTTCACTTCAAAGATAGACAAATAATGCTCCATTATTTCTGGTTAATAAAAAATATATTATAGTTTAATTTTACTGATCAAACTGGGTCTTTTTTAAATTTTAATTTTTTTATTTTAAATTTAATTTAGTAAGAAGACTGATGAAAAAAAACTCAATTAAATTTTTTTTGTTGTTATTTTTTTTAAATTCTTGTGCAGGTATGCCAAAATACACTTCAATACCTGTAAATCCTAATGATGTATGTGATATTTTTAATCAAAAAACTCACTGGTATTATCACTCCAAAAAATCTGAGGAAAAGTGGGGAACACCAGTTCATGTTCAAATGGCAATTATTCATGGTGAATCTGGATTTAATTTTATTGCACGACCTGGAAGAAAAACATTAATTAATAATAATAAGCCATACAAAAGATTATCTTCTGCATTTGGATATGCCCAGGTTTTAGATGGAACATGGGAAATGTATAAAAAAGAAACAGAAAAAAAAATTGCAATAAGAACAAGTTTTAAAGACAGCGTTGATTTTATTGGTTGGTACACTGCAAAATCTAACTCAATTTTAAAGATTTCACAAAAAGATGTTTACAACCAGTACTTAGCGTATCATCAAGGGTGGGGTGGTTATAAAAAAGGTGTAAAAAAACAAGCAATTAAAGATTATGCTCAAAGAGTTTCTAAACAAGCCACAAAGTATAAAGGCCAACTAAATGGCTGCAGATCTGATTTAGAAGAAAAAGTTAAAAAGATAAAGACAAACGAAGAAACAAAAACGTGAATTTTCAAAGATAAAAATAATAAATTTTTAATTAATTTGATTTAAAAAAGATGTATTGCCAATTAGCTACAAATACATTAACATTTAATATATGATCAAGTCTTTAGCTTCAGCAATTATCTTTATTTTATTAGCCTCATGCTCAACTATAGTAAATGATGCTAATGTTCCTGTTTCATTATCATTTAGTGATGGTTCAAATGGAAACTGTACAATGAACAATAAAAGAGGATCTTGGTCTGGTAAAGTTCCGGGCACATTCATGATTAGACGATCAGATGACGTATTGCGGTACAACTGTAAGACTGAAAATGGCAAAACAGGAACTGGAGGTATAGTTAGTTCTATTGAAGGTGCAAAGTTTGGTGCAAGTGTTTTATTTTTTGATCTAGGTATAACTGATGCCATTACAGATAAGCACAGAACTTATGCTCAAAGTTTTGTAATACCTGTAAATTAAAGTTTAAAAATTTTCAATTATTATAAATTGATAGTTCTTGAAAGACTCACTTAAAGAATTTTAAGTTATATAAAAATCCGATGTTGCTTTCTGGTTTCCTACAAAATTATTTATTTAATATCTAATGTTATGATATAGGTTGTGTTTAAATAAAACATTGGTATGTATAACGAATTCATTAATGCCCTCGTGGTGAAATTGGTAGACACAAAGGACTTAAAATCCTTGCCGCTTGCGGAGTGCCAGTTCGAGTCTGGCCGAGGGCACCACTAAATGACTAAACTTCAGATTATTTCTGATAAAAATACGAAATCTTCAAAAATTAAAAATCTATTAGTTAAAAAACTAAATCAAGAACAATTTAAAAAAGACAATCTTATTATCGTGATTGGAGGTGATGGTTTTATGCTTCAAACATTAAAAAAAAATAAGAATTCAAAAAAACAATTTTATGGAATTAATTCAGGTAACTACGGTTTCCTGATGAATAAATTTTCTTCAAAAAATATTATCAAAAACCTAACTAAAGCAAATATGGTTTCTATTTCTCCTTTAGAAATGATTGTAAAAAATAAAAGTAATCAAACCAGAAAATCGTTAGCTATTAATGAAGTTTCTATTCTGAGACAAAGTAGACAAGCTGCATCATTATCTATTAAACAAGGCTCAAGACAAATAATTAAAAAATTAGTTTCAGATGGAGTATTAGTTTCAACTCCTGCAGGGAGTACAGCTTACAATCTTTCAGTTCATGGACCTATTTTAAGTCTTCATTCAAAAAAATTATCTATATCTCCGATAAGTGCGTTTAGACCACGAAGATGGAAGGGTAAGATAGTTAATGATAAATCTAAAATTATTATAACAAATTTAGATCCATCTAAGAGACCTATTAGTGCTGTTGCAGACAATTTAGAGGTAAGAAATGCTAAATCAATTACAGTTAAAACTAATAATAAAATTAAATTTAATCTTCTTTATGATAAAAATAGAAGTCTACAAAAAAAAATTAAAATTGAACAAATAAGAAATGAAACTAGCTAGATATTAAATAGGCTTATGTTTTAATGGTGCCCCCGCACGGATTCGAACCGCGGACCTATTGATTACAAATCAATTGCTCTACCAGCTGAGCTACAAGGGCATGCAGCGATATATAAATCAAAAGCCATATTTTGCAATATAAAATAAAATTATTTGATCTCAACTATTGTCAAAACAGGCCACTATTGAGTCAACTTTTAGGATTTGTTAATCTTGTGTAATGAAAAAGGTTTTATATACATTCTTATTACTCTAATAGAATTTAATGCATAATATCAAAAAATATTTTGGACTGATAATTTTAGTCTTATTAGTTCTAACCAAAATTCATGATAGTAATTTTGTAAAACGTATTGAAAATATTTCTTACGATACTTTTCAGTCTATTTTTATAAAAAAAAGTACATTTGAAGATGTAGTGATTGTTGATATTGATGAAAAGAGCATTGATGTTATTGGTCAGTTCCCATGGCGTAGAGATATTTTTGCAAATCTTATTAACAAATTAAATTTAAATAAAGTTGCAGTAATTTCTTTTGATATTTTTTTTAGCGAGGATGACAGACAAAATCCAAAAAAAATATTAAATGAATTTAATCTTAATAATGAAGAAGTTATTGATAGTGATCAATTATTTTTAGAAAGTATGCAATCTTCTAATGTTGTTTTATCTGTTTTGGGTGATGTTTCAGATTATAAAAAAGACAACCAATCAAAACCAAAAACAAATATTATTGCAAGAGGTAGCGATATCTCAAAATTTACTTATTTTTTTAAAAATAAGATTACCTCATTAGAAAAATTTAATGACGCTGCAAAAGGAATAGGAAATATCTCATATCTAGACAGTCAAGATGGAGTCTTAAGATCTATTCCCATGCTGCTTAAAATTGATAATGATCTATGGCCATCTTTAAGCCTAGAGACATTAAGAGTATTTCATAATCACAAAAATATTTTGGTAAATGCTGATGTTAATGGAATTAATGAAATTAAGACTAGAAAATATCAAATTAAAACTGATCCAAATACTTTAGTGTTTGTTAACTATAAAAAATTTAATAAACAAAATTATATTTCTGCTGTTGATGTCATTGAAGGTAAAATTAATGAAGATAGATTGAAAGATAAAATTGTTTTAATAGGAAGTTCGGCTCAAGGTTTATTTGATTTTGTAAAAATACCAAATGGAAAGGTTATACCTGGTGTCGAAACGCATGCTCATCTTATAGAGAATATTGTAAACGATGACTTTATTATTAAAAATTTAAGCACCAAAATTATTGAAAACGTTCTTCTATTATTATCATTAATAATTGTTTTAATGATACCTAATAAAATAAATCCAAAATTTAGCATTATATTTTATGTCTCATTAATAATAGTTTTAATATTATTCAGCTCTATTGTTTATCAATTTAATTATTTTATTGACGTACTCTTCACAATTTTAAGTTCAGCTATTTTATTCATTACAACACTTTATTTTAGATATTTAAAAGAAAACAAAATTGCTCTTGATAATGAAAAAAAACAAATAGTTTTAAAACAAGAAAGAGAGATAGCAGGTGAAGTTCAAAAGAAATTATTTCCAAGAGAATTTTCTAATAAAGATTTGATTTTTGCAAACAATGTTCCTGCTAAAGATGTATCAGGTGACTATTATGATTTTATTTCAACAAATGATGATGAAATATATTTCACATTAGCAGATGTATCAGGAAAAGGTGTTAAAGCTGGTATTTTAATGGCAAATGCTGCTGCTGTTTTTAGGTCTATGGCTAAATTAGATAAACCAGTTTCAACTATTGCAAAATTTGTTAACAACCAAGTCGCAGACTCTTCTTATCAAGGAATGTTTATCACTGCTGTGATTGGTAAATTTAATCTTAAAGATAAAAGTATAGAATATATTAACTTAGGTCATGAACCTATAATGATATTTGATAAAAATTATAACTTTGAATATCTAAAAGCAAATCTACCTCCTCTTGGTTTAATGAAAATGAACAATGATGATTTTTTTAAAACTAACAAAATTAATATTAATAATAAAAATTTAATGATTTATACCGATGGTGTTACCGAAGGTTACTTGGAAGATGGAAGTGAACTTGAAGTAATTGGTTTAGAGAAAGAGCTTAAAGAAAATAAATTAATTAAAACAACTGAAATTATTAATCATATCAGTCAATTATTAACTAAGAAAAATAAACCTTTAAGAGACGATATAACTTGTTTAATAATTTCAGGACATCAAAATTAAATGAAAAAAATTTTATTATTATTAATATTTTTTAATGCAGTTAACTTTGCAAATGCGGAGGTTACCTATCTGGAAATTATGAACAACCCAACTGATTTAAAATTAAATCTTCAATATGCCAAAGAACAAGAAGATCAAGGTGAGATCAAAAATGTAATTGCAACTCTAGAAAGATTAACTGCTCTCTACCCAAAAAATATTGATCTAAAAATATATTTACTATCCATATCTGTAAAAACAGATAGTACAGAAAAAATTATAAGATTAATGAATGAGATTAGACAATCAAAAGAAATTGACGATCAAACAAAAAAGAAAGTAGCTCAAATTTTTAATGACTTAAGTAAGAAAAAATCTGATCCTGAAAAAAATAAAGCAAGAGATGAGGCTAAAAAAGTTGTTAAAAAAGAAGAGAAGAAAAGAGAGGAAGCTACTAAAGAAAAAAGTAAATGGATTTTTTATCAAGATTTTGGTTGGAAGGCTGCGTTACATTCAAATATAAGCAATGTGTCTAATACTAAAACTAAATATTCAGTAGGTTCTGTTGTTACAATGACAGGAACTGAAGGTGATGATGTTGCAACTATTAACTCTTTGATAGGCGCTATCTATCAAATTGATGATAAATCAAATTTATCTTTAAGTGTTGGTACATCAAGCTCTGAGCAAAACCGTGATACATCTGATGAAAATGATACTAATACTTTTTCATCTAATTATAGTAAATTTACAGAAAAAAATGTATTCTTTGCTTCTTATTCTTTCACAGACACAAATTCTAGAAGAACAGCAGACTCGTTTAGTAATAATTTAAGTTTTAATAATATTTATAGCTATAAAGAAAATCAAAAAATTTTAACTGGTTTAAATTTTGGTAATTCAAGAGGAAACCAAAATACTGCAAATGCTACAAAAAGAGAAAGTAATACTTGGAGACAAGGTTACTCTTTAGGTTATGAATACTTGTTTGGTGCTCAACATAAAATTAACTTGAACTATTCTTATACAGATACTCATGCTGTTGCTAACTATAATGCATTTGATAATGATACCATTTCAGTAACTTACATAAAAGATTTTACATTTGGTAATTTAGGTTTGACCTATTCTTACTCTGATAAATTATATGATGAAGCTGATAGCTTTGTTAATTCTAATATTATAAGAAGCGATAAGGTTGATAATTATACAGTTTCATTAAATGGAAACTTAGGCCAAGTTTTTAGATCTCAAGAAAAAATTAAAATACCTAAAAAAATTGAAAATTTCTTGAATACATTATCTTATAGCATGTCTTGGTCTGAAACTAATAATGAAGGATCTTTATTACAACATAACTATAATAAAGAGTCATTCAATTTTAGACTTACAAAAAGGGTTTATTATTAATGAAATTTAGATATAAAAAATCAATTTTGAAACTTTTATTAAAAATATTATTTTTTTTCTACCTTTTAACAAATCACGTAGTTGCATCAGAAATTGGAGTGATAGGTTTTGTAATAGGAAATGCTTTTAATCAGGATGGTAAAAAACTAAACGTTGGAGATCCTATTTTTTATGGAGATACCATTAAAACTGATGAGAGTGGAAAATCTCAAATAATGTTTCTAGACCAAACTGTCATGACAATTGGGTCTAGTACGGAACTAATTATTGATGAATTTGTCTATGATCCTGAAAATACAGATGGAAAACTTTTATCTACAATTAAATCGGGTAGTATTAAAATCTTAACTGGAAAAATAAGTGAAAAAAATCCTGAGAATTTAGTTGTTGATACTCCTGCAGGTACAATTGGAACTAGAGGAACTGAATTTAAAGCTGCAATTGATCCCGAGACATCAAAAAGTCAAATATTATTAATTGGTCCTGGCCCAAAAAATTCTTTAGGTCTAAGACCAGGTGCTGTTGAAGTTGCTAATGAGGCTGGTTCAGTTTTATTAGATAAGCCATATTTATTTACTGAAGTAAGTCAAAATAATGCTCCAAGAGAACCTGTTATCATTCCACAATCGGAACTGAAAAAATTTCAAGAACTTGAAATTGAAGATGATCAACCAGTTACAGAAAATAATGAAGCAGGTGATAGTAAAACTGAACTTGCAGAAAATGAGGAAGATGAAATTAGTAAAATTATTAAAGCAGAAATTTTCGAAGAAGGAGAGAGTCTTGGAGATTTAGTTTTAGAGACAATGGTTGCTGCATTATCAAAAGATGATGGAGGTATTACTGCACAAATGTTAGGAAAATCTTTCATTAATAGTGGCCAAACTATTCCAAAAGAACTTGTTTCAGATGATGTTAAAACTCAATTACCTGAAGACATAGATTTAAACTCACCTGAGGCTGATGAATTTTTTGCAAATGAATTACAAAATGAAATTGAAAAAGTAATGCTAGTCTCGTCTAGAATTGAAGGTGTGGCTTTCATCCCGAGTGAGTTTGATCAACTTAGTCCAGGATTAGGAAATATTCAAGTTCCTATAATAAATGATGAAACAGGAGATGTTGTATTTTTAGGCATGGGAGACATAAATTTCAAACCACAATTTTCTGGTTTAGAAGAAGAAGATAATTCTAATCAATCCGCTTCTCCTGAGCAATTGACACTCAAAGGTCAGGAGGACATCACAATTGATCTTAGTTCTGGAGAATTTTTTGAACAAAAAATTGACCCTCAAATAAAAGCTGTGAAAGTTATTGAGGTTGCTGCGTTAAAATCTTTATTAGGAAATGCTCTTGAAATTGACATTTTATCAAATGAAGAATTTTTAAAAACAAGAAAAAGTTTTCTTTTTAACTCTCAAGATTATGCAAATAGTTGGATTAAAGCTGTAAGTCAGGGATTGGTTCCCGTGTTTGATTTAGATGGTTCTGTAGATTATCTTTCTGAAGAGGAGGCAATCATAGCACAAAGCAGAATTAATTTAGTTGAAAGTGGTGCTAATGAAATACTTTCAATTTCAGACAAAGGGGTGTCATTTGAAGACTCTTTAAATCAATATTTAGATTTAACATATGGTGAATTATTTACTCCCGAATATGCTTTAGATAATGAAACTAACAATTATACAATTGGAACAACAACTTATTCAGATTTAAATGATAGATCAAGCGGAACAGATATTTATACTGGAACAGCTCAAAATTTATATGTAGATCAAGTTGCTTCTGGATCAGCGAGCGTTGGTGACATTGCTGGATCTTTTACTCCTAAACATATTATTGATTACAGTAATAGAACAGTTACTCAACAAATTTCTAATGGCACTGTAAGCATTGGCAGTATAAGCAATCAAGCCTTCTCTATAGATAAAGAACACTCTTATAATTCCAGTACAACTGGAAATGTTACTCCTGCTTTTGTTGTAAGAAAAGGAGCTTCTGGAAGTAAAAGATTAGGCGACTCTATAACTGGAGATATTACAACAACAGTGCCAGCAACTGGATATACAGATTCTACAGGAAATGTTTATATTACTTTAGAGTCTGAGTTTGCCAATAGTTCAGGAAAATCATTTGCAGATACTGTTAACACTACGATAACAATTCAAACTAGAGATAAAGCTAATGGAAGTATTAATAAAGTATCCGGAACTTCCTCTGATGGTAGAGATTAATTAGTTTCCTTTGATAAAAGAAAAGAAGCTTTATAAATTCTTTTTTTTTAAAAAGTTTAAGTGATGAAAAACTATTGCTGCACTATTTGATATATTTAAACTTTCAATATCTTTATTCATATCTATTTTAACAAAAAAATCTGCATATTTACCTGTATGTTCTCTCATACCAAAACCTTCAGATCCAAATAAAAGAACATTTTTTCCTTCCCATTTAATCTCAGTAAAATCTTTTTCTCCTCTAGCATCAAACCCATAAACCCAAAAGTTTCTTTCTCTAAGATTTTTTAAAGTAGAATTAATATTAGATACCTGAAAAATATTTAAATGCTCCATACAACCACTTGCAGATTTATACATCAGCTTACTATCTCTTGGAAAATGTCTTTCTTTAATAATCAAACCATCAATATTAAAAGAAGACGCGCTTCTAATAAGCGAACCAATGTTTCTTGGGTCAGTTACTTCATCTAAACAAACAAAAGTACAATTCTTTTTTTCTTTAATATATTCTTTTAAATCAGGTTGATCTAAATGCTCAATTTCAGCAACATAACCTCCATGCATTAATTGTTCCTTGGATGTATATTTGTCTAATTCTTTTTTAGATTTAAAGTAAACTTTAACGTCTTCTAAAACATTTTTTTTAGGGTTTTTTCTATGTATATTTTTTTTAGCATCTTCTGTTAAAAACACTCTTAAAACCTTTCGATTAGGATTTCTAAGAGCTTCGATAACAGCATGTTGACCAGCGATAAAA
>Ga0233432_10002108_pt1 | contig 18685 bp, 9 predicted proteins | sample SI_122_August201_6_FD_179870 | JGI IMG/M metagenome (GOLD analysis project Ga0233432, IMG submission 179870) | Seawater microbial communities from Saanich Inlet, British Columbia, Canada - SI_122_August2016_10_MG | ecosystem: Environmental > Aquatic > Marine > Inlet | place: Canada: British... | reverse complement strand
TTGGCATTGGGGCGGGTCGATTCCGAAATGCTTGAGGGGCAAGGACTCAAGATGAAGGGAAAGAAGTTGGAGATGGATAAGAAAAGTCAGCAGAGCAACCTGCCGACAGTCTTTATTGCGGGGACCATGAATCATGGCAAAGACCGCAAAGTCTACTCCATTGCTGAAGGCAAGGGAGCGATGATCTCCGTTCATCAGTTTTTGAGCGGTAAGCCTGTCGTTGGGAGAGAGAAACGTTTCAATTCCATTGTCCCTCCCATGAACCATGACAGCATCCACTTAACTCTGGAAAAAGTCGTTAACCAGAAGGACCGTTATGATTTTCCTGAAGAAAAGGGCACGTCGTTTTCAGAAACTGAAAAGCCTGGTTATGAAAATGATGTCGCGGCATTAGAAGCGAGTCGCTGTCTTCACTGTGACTGTCGAGCTAAAGATGCTTGCGACCTGAGAGATTACTCGGAGCTCGTCGGTGCCAGCCAGAAGCACTATAAGGGGGTTATGCGAGGGTTTGCGCCCCTGAATCAGGTGAGCTCTATCCACTTGGATAGCGGAAAGTGCCTGCAGTGTGGCATCTGCGTTCAGCTGGCCAAAGACGCAGGAGAACCTTTGGGCTTAGCTCACCAAGGGCGAGGCTTTCAAACGGAGATTGTCGTACCCTTTGGCTTACCTCTTGATAAGGCGCTCACCCATAGCGCTTCAGCCTGCGCGAAGGCTTGTCCAACAGGCGCCATCTCCTTCAAAGAAGAGGATCCCACGACCCATAACCCTCATGATCGAAGCGAAGAGTTACCTTTGGGTAATATCAATAAGTAGTTCTGCTGACTCGTTGATCATGCAATTCAAGAACTCCTTTTTAGTGAACACTCGTGACTGGGCCTTGAGAGGCTTGGGATGTATGCTTTTATTTCCTGATCTTTTGTTGGCTCAGGTCATCACTGACCCCGATGTGAACTCTTGGGATGAGCCCGGCTTTCTCATGGTGGTCGTTGGTCTGGGGACTGTCGTGACCCTGATTCTACTCACCATTCTATATGAGGCACGAAGAAAAAAGAATCGTGAGTCTTCCTGAAGAACTGTTAGAAAAAGTTGAGGGTATTGCTAAGCATGTTGAGTCCTCCCATGGTCTCCCTCTAAATGCTGACAGCCTGAAGACTTTTCTGGAAGACCGCTCGTGTGTTTTTCACTCGGTGAAGGTCCTCTTTGACGCAAAGCCCTTAAAAGAGGATGAATATGGCTACATGCATCAGGTTGACCGCGACCCCACCAAAGGCTTTGTGCTTTTTTTGCATCCAGATTTTCGTGACCGCCCTGAGCTCCACCCTGCTCTAATCACCTATCAGCTAGCTGTGGTTAATTTCGGACAAAACGTCGACCCCGAAGTGGCTGAATACCTCGGAGCTAAACTTGTTGGGATGGAAGTTGAGGCCTATTATCAGCATCTCTGTGAATTAACAGATTCGCTGAAGGGAACAGCCACATGAACCGCTGGAGTTTTCTGCTCTCGACGCTTCGTTACCGCTGGGGAGTGCAGGTTCTCACCATGGCTGTGATGGCGATGGGAACAGCGGTGTTGGTGGGTTCATTTCTCGTTGGTCATTCCATGACGACGAGCTTAGAAAATGTGATGGAAAGAAGGTTGGGCAATGTGCAGAGCTCTCTTTCTATGGGAGACCGATTTGTTGGGAAAGAGCTCGTTGAAAGGCTTAAAAAAGACGGACTGCCCGCCGTTGGCGTGATCCAGTCCAAGGGACGTATCGTTTCGAGATCCGATGATCAAAGTTTGGGTGGGATTCAGGTTTGGGGTGTGGACGACGACTTTTGGGCTCTCAGTGGGATGGCTCGATCGGGAAGAAAAGTACTTGTTAATGACTCACTTGCTCAACGGCTCAAGATAGAATCTGGAAGTCAGGTTCTTTTAAAGCTTCATGAGGGAGGAGCAGGTGTTTCGGAAACCGTTGTCGGGACGATGAATCAGGCGCCTCGTTCATTAGATCTTATCATCGGAGGAATCGCCGACCCCGATGAGTTAGGGGACTTTCACTTACTGGCTAATCAGTTGCCTCCCTACAACCTCTTTGTGCCGCTCTCTCTTTTGGCGGAAGCGTTAGATCAGGAAGAGCGCGTAAACAGAATTTTGTTACCCCAGACCGAGGCGGATGACCTACATATAAGACTGAAGCAGCATTTAGACCTGAATGATCTGGAGTTGGAGATCAAGGCTTTGCCTGATGGATCGTTGGAGGCGAGAAGTTCAAGAGTTTTTCTAGAAGACCTATGGGGAAAGGGCAGTTCCGCGACACTTTTCACCTATCTGGCAACATCCTTCAATCATAAAGATAAAAAGACGCCCTATCCCATTGTTGCAGGAGTTGAAGCCGAGGGGGCTTTTGGAGAGCTAACGAGAGAGGGAGTTCTTCTGACGGATTGGCTAGCAGAAGATTTGGGGGCAAGAGTGGGGGATGAGCTGAGCCTGGACTACGCTTGGCTGGACCCACTGCACCGACTCAAGAATCGAGAGTATCGTTTTAAGGTGGAAGGTATTCTTCCTGTCGATTCAGCGTTGATCGACCCTGACATGATGCCAGATTTTCCCGGCTTAAAGGACTCAGAGCACTGCCGAGATTGGGAGGTGGGCTTCAAGATGGACCTCGATTTGATTCGAGAGAAGGATGAGACGTATTGGGAGACTTACAAAGGGAGACCTAAAGCATTTATTCATTTTGAAAAAGCACAGGAGTTGTGGGGGAACCGTTTTGGTAATAGAACAGCTCTTCGTTTTTCGGGAAAGACTGAGGATGAGGTGAAAGCTTTGCTGCTCGAGCGACTGGACCCAGCAAAACTGGGGATGGTCTGGCAGGACCACCGATCATCAGGAGAGAGAGCAAACGCCGGGGCGATGGATTTCTCTGGTCTCTTCATTGGCTTTAGCTTGTTCATCTCGATAGCCTCTATTGCCTTGATGCACATGCTCTTCAGATTCAGACTCGAAGGCGATGTCGAAACCATCTCGCTTCAAATGGCTCTGGGGTTCTCTGCTCGTCAGCTTCGCCGGACATACACCTTGGGCTTTTTAGTTCTTTCTTTGCCGGGACTTAGTTTGGGCATTCTGTTGGGCCACGGATTTGGAGCCTTTCTTCTCTATCGCCTGAGTTCCCAGTGGCAAGATGCCGTGGGGAGCTGGAACCTAGATTTTTACAGTGGTTTGCAGCCATCCGTCTTTGGTGCTTTATCCGGTTGGGCCATCGCTTGGATGAGTATCTGGCCTAGTTTGAGAAAAGTCGCCCGGCCAAAGTCTCAGGAACTTGAGCTCTCAAAGCGAAAAAGGAGCTGGGTCGGAGGGTTGTCAGGTATTGGATCCATAGCTCTTATCATCAAGATGGTGACGCTCCCCGGATCTACTATCGACTTTTTCATCCTTGGAACATTGTTGATGATCAGCTGGGTCTCTCTTCTTCGGTTTCTGGTCAGAGATAGGCCCTTCAAGTTCGGCAGGCTGTCCTTTCTTTTTTCCCAGATGGCCAGAAGATCGGGCCGAAGTCTTTCGGTCATTCTGATGATGGCCATCGGCTCTTTTATGGTTTTATCTCTCGAGGCGTTCAGAATTTTCCCTGACGACGACACTACAATCGCAAGTTCTGGTAGCGGAGGGTTTCAGATCATGCTTAAACTGGAAAGAGGTGTGGAGCGAGACCTTGGAGATATAAATATCCAGGAAGAGCTGGGGCTAGGACAAGAAGTCCTTCGAGGGGCGAGGCTCTATCCACTCAGGTTTTCAGCCGGTGAAGATGCTAGTTGTCTGAACCTCAATAGGGCTCAGCGTCCAAATCTCATTGGAATCGACCCTGATGAATTTAAAAATTCAGAGCGGTTCACCTTCATGTCGCTCGAAGAAGGTGGAGAGAGTTGGGACGTCCTGGCGACTAAGGGAGAGGCAATTCCTATCGTGGGTGATCAGAACACTTTGATGTACTCCTTGGGGCTTTCTTTGGGTTCAACGTTCACGATCGTGGGCGAGAATGGGGAAGATATCTTATTCAAGGTGGTTGGTACTTTGGCGCCTTCTATTTTTCAAGATGCTTTGCTCCTCGACCGTCAGCGTTTACTAGACGTCTTTCCGTCGGTCAAAGGCTTTGAAAGAGTGATGGTGGAAGCTCCTTTAGATAAGCTTGAGAGCCTCAAGGATGAAATGAACCGAGGGCTTGAACCTTATGGCGCCGATGCGATTCTTACTCAAGATCAATTGATGGCTTTTCATCAGGTCCAAAACCGATACCTCAGTATTTTTCAGAGTTTAGGTTGGTTAGGTTTAGGCTTGGGCTGTGCAGGCCTCTTTTTGGTTGTTCTTCAGAATGTCCAAGATCGTAAAGAAGAAATTGGTCTTTGGACAGCCCTTGGAAAGAGTTTGGCGACGATTCGCCAAGACTTTATGGTGGAACACAGTCTGCTTTTTCTCTCCGGCTTGGGAGGCGGGCTTGTCTGTGGACTGATTGCCATCACTCCTCTGCTTTTGGCTCAAGGAGAGAGCATGAACTTCCTCAGCATACTGACTCAGTTTCTTATTTTGGTTTTGATTGGTGGTCTAAGCCTCATGTTGGGTTTGAGCTGGTTGAAGCCGACGCCGCTCATGGAAGTGGACCGTTGAAGATGAAGATCCTTTTCCTTCTATTGTCGGCTTTTTTCATTGGCTGTGGAAAGCCAGAAGCGGGTTCCGTGGAGAAAAGGGAGAAAACCCCAAGTCTTATTTTGTCGAGCTGGAATGGTTATCGAGGTGGAACAAGCGGAAAGGCTACTGGGTATTTTCCAAAAAAGCCTGTGCTCCGATGGGCCGCGAAGGTTGGGTCAAACTTAAATTCAAGTCCAACGATTATTGAGGGAAAGGTGTATATTGGCTCAGGTGACAACAAAGTCCGTGCCTTCGATGCTAAAGATGGAGCTAAACTCTGGTCATTTGAGTGCGACGACGTTATTGAGGCCAGTCCCTTTGTACATGAGGATTTGGTGATCATTGGTTCGGCAGACGGCATCATCTATGCTTTGAATCGCCAGACCGGAGCTAAGGAATGGTCGTTGACCACCGACGGAAAGGTGATGAGCTCGGCCATCGTAGCTAGTGTCGCAGGCTCAGAAGCGATTCTGATTGGGTCTTACGATGGAAAACTCTATGCGCTCAACCCATCAGATGGGAAGATCATTTGGGAGTATGACACCGGAGACTACGTGAATGGGACAGCTCTCCTAGGAAAAGAACATGTCTTTTTCGGAGGGTGCGATGAAAAGGTTCATGGTGTGAAAATAGAAAATGGTGAAGGTGTCTATCAGGTGCCTGTTGGGTCACCGATCCCCGGAACGGGAAGTATTTTCAATGACACCATCTATATGGGCTCTCACGATGGTCGTTTTTTAGCTTTGGAAGCCAAATCGGGGAAGATCATTTGGGATCTGACGGCAGAAGATGGTTTCTACGCATCAGCTGCCGTTGAAGAGAGTGGCCTCTTTCTACCCGGAAGGGATCGCCAAGGCAGATTGCTCAACCCTAAAACAGGTGAGGAAATCTGGTCGACCCATCTTCGTGGTACGGTGGATAGTTCGCCATTGATAATCGGAGATAAGATTTTGGTTGGAACCAAAAAGGGATTCCTCATCTCTCTGAGAAAAAAAACAGGAAAAGAAATTTGGAGATATGACTGTGGCTCGCCCATTGTGGGTGCTCTGTCGTATGCCGATGAGGTCTTGTATGTGCCTCTTCAGAAAGGCAGGCTACTCGCCTTTGGGCGACCACTTGGCTCATCAGAGATCTTAGACTGATGAAGGTTGTCTTTCTTACACCGGGAACTGGAAACTTCTACTGTGGTTCTTGTTTGCGAGATCATGGTCTGGCTAAAGCCATGATGGCTGAGGGCTGGGATGTGACGATGCTCCCTCTCTACCTGCCTCACGTTGCTGAAGATGAAATTGGGGATCGTCCGGTCTTTTTCGGTGGGCTCAAGGTTTATTTTCAACAATACATTCCTGGCTTTCGCTATCTACCCAAGTGGATGACGTCATGGATGGATCATCCAAGCATCCTGTCTTTTGTATCTCGTTTTGCCGGAATGACTTCGGCCTCAACTTTGGGAAGGATGACTCTCTCAACTTTGGACCTTGAGAAAAGTGGTCAGTTCGATTCTTTCGTCGAGATGAGTGAATGGATGGAGAAGAGCTTAAATCCTGATGTGATCGTCTTGTCCAATGCGCTACTTCTGGGTTTTGCCTCTCCACTAAAGAAACGATTGGGCTGTCGTGTATTTTGCACTCTGCAAGGAGAGGACACCTTCATCGATTCCCTTCCCCAAGAGTATCGTGAGAAATGTTGGGCTAAGGGAAAAGAACAGGTTCAACACGTCGACAGTTTTATGGCGGTCAGTCGACGGCACGGTGAGATCATGTCGGAAGGCCTAGGGATTCCCGAAGGCAAACTGAAGGTGGTGTATAATGGCATTGACCTCGATGGCGTCCCGGAGCTGGTTCCGGCTCCTGAGGTCCCAACCTTGGGCTTTCTCGCCAACATTGTTCCTCCGAAGGGGCTGATGGCTCTTGCGGAAGCTTTCATTGCCATGAAAGAAGAGCGTCCAGATCAACCCCTGCGTCTTTCTATCTGTGGAAGTGTAACGCCTTTTACTCAAAGCTATTTAGATGAAGTGAAAGACAAGCTCAGAGGAGCAGGTGTTGATGGCGACACTCACTTTGGAATCAACCTGACGCGTGAAGAGAAATACAAAGCGCTCCAGGAGATGACGCTCCTCTCTGTTCCAGCCGTTTATGGTGAGTCCTTCGGTCTTTACGTGTTGGAGGCTTTAGCTGTTGGCGTGCCCGTTGTTCAGCCCAACCATGGGGCATTTCCTGAGGTCATGGAGGTGACGGGCGGAGGTCTGATTTATGACAGCCAAGTTAAAGAGTCACACACCCAAGCCTTATGGTCACTCATCGACGATCGAGAGAAAAGAGAGCAACTGGGTCGCGAGGGGTACGAAGTGGTTCATCGACAGTTTTCAACAGGGGCGATGGCCCGTCATGTCATTGAGTGTTTGGAGGAAGAAAAATGATAGAGCTGAAGTCCGTCACCAAAGATTACGGGAGCCAAGGGGTGACTGTTCTCAAAGATTTTAACCTCACCATTCAGGCTGGAGAACTCTTGGCCGTGGTCGGTCCTTCTGGCTCGGGAAAATCCACGCTCCTTAATTTGATTGGGGCTATGGACACACCTACGTCAGGACAGATTTTTGTTGAAGGAACAGATATCACGCAATTGAGTGAAGAGGCTGCTTGTGCCTATCGCGCTTCAAAGACAGGCTTTATTTTTCAGCACCATCGTCTGATGCCACAGTGCACACTCTTAGAGAATGTCCTCCTGCCGACACTCATCCATTACAGTAGCACCCCCAAAGAAAAAATTGAGGAAGCCAAAGACCTGATTTCTTCCATCGGTCTAGGTGAGAGAAGTGATCATCTGCCATCTCAGCTTTCCGGTGGTGAGTGCCAACGAGTTGCCATTTTGAGGGCTTTGATCAACGGAGCTCGCGTCATCTTGGCTGATGAGCCTACGGGAGCTTTGGATCATGACAATGCCCATGCATTAATGGAACGTCTAAAAGGTTTGTCAAAAGAGCGTTCTGCGACGGTCGTGTTGGTGACCCATGATCAGGGCATGCTTTCGTATGCTGATAGGAGTCTACAGCTGGTGGCTTAGTTTGAGAGTGGGCGAATTTATGGAAGCTTGTTAGCCTTCATAGGGTCGGTTTTACTCATAAAGCCACTCTCAAGGATGATGCTCCTTCAACTCAAGTCATGAAAATAAAGGTTCTCCTCTTTTCTCTTACATGTCTTGCCTTTCTGCTTTTGGGGTATGGGAAGATGGTCATCGATCAGAAATCTGAATTCATGCTTAGGGTCACCGACCCATCTGAATATGGTGAGGTGACCTTTCTTCAGGCAGGCACGGCAGGGTCCAAGTATTTTAATCTATACCCGCTTGAGAGTGGAGAAATACTCCCTTGTCGACACAGCATCTTTAAGGTGGAGGATCGAATAAAAAGAAATCAAGAATTGAGGATACAGGGGAAGGTTCCGTCCTATGTGGAAGAAAGAACACGAAGGAATCAGTCTGCTCAAAAAATAGAAAGAAAATCTTCTTCGGAAAATGAGAAAGAGCAGAAAGACATTCTGACAGCATTGGGCTCGGGCTTTGTTCTCAATGAAAAATGGGTGATCACCAATCACCACCTTATTGAACGAAGCAATGTTGAGCCCTTGCTTCAAAATATTGAAGAAGACTTAGCGGCTCTGAGCACTCATTTTGAGGTTAGAGGTAAAAACCTCGATGCTACACGAATGTTCGGCTCATATCAGCTCTCGGAATTAAATAATGAGAGGGCGCTTGGGGAAAAGGTTGTGATCGAAGGTTTTCAGATGCAGGAACTCCTTCGTATTGAAGGACCACTGGAGATGATCGATGATCAGCACATGGGCATTCTGCTCAACCCCATCAAGGGAAGTGTTTATTGGGGTGTGGCCAGTGGATTGTCGGGCTCTCCTGTTATTGAAGCCTCGACGGGAAAAGTGATCGGCGTAGCCAGGTCAGCTGGTTACTACACGAATGAAGATTTTCCAAAGGAAGATGAACGGAACACCTATATTCGGATCATCGACATCGACACCTTACGAAGTTTTGTCGAAAGTATGGAAAAATAGCTAAAAAATGTTTTCTCTGCTTTCTGATCTTCAAGAGGCTCACCTTCGCCCCGAATATCACAATTCATACCGGCTTTTATTGATGTATTGCCACAGATGATATTTGGACAAAAAAATTGAAGATTTACCAATGAGTTGATACTTTTGGCCTCTTATTCAACCCAGAGACCCGCTCTTGAGGTTTTTCATTTTTAGTCTGTCGGTCATGGCACTTTTTTTGAGTGTTGGCCATGCTGTCACCCCCCTAAGTTTCACCGAGGAGTTCCTATACGGACCCCGAGGAACCGAGGGATTGGATGGCGCTTATCACGGACTGGTCAGTTCAACTGGCAACTCCCTTTACGTTGTGTCCAATAGAGAACATTCTGTCTCTGTCTTTGACCGGGACACTTCCAGTGGGAACCTGACTTTTAGAAGTGTGATTATTGACGGTGCGTCGACCGATGGTCTGAATGCGGCTCGAAAATTAGTATTGAGTCCTGATGGATCTCATCTCTACGCTGCTGGAGCCACTGATGACTCGATCGTTTTGATGAATCGATCCTCAAGTGATGGAGATTTGACCTACGTTGAACGAGTTGTCGACAATACAAATGGGGTCGATGGACTCGATAATGTCTACAACATGGCGATGACATATAGCGGGAACTGGCTCTACGCGTGTGGCTACAATGAGGATGAGCTTTCCCACTTCAATCGTGATGCATCCACGGGAAATCTCAGTTATGTGGCCGTTTACACCGACGGGGTTGAATCGACCATCCTCAACGGGCCATCGGGAATCGCTGTTCACCCCAGTGATAACAACCTCTATGTCGGTTCTGCCATAGACAATGGAATTGCCGTCTTCACGATCCATTCCGGAAACGGAACGTTGACACTCCTCGAAGAACAGATCAACAATACTGGTGGCGTTCCCAGTGGCGCTCTAGATAACGTGAGCGACATCACAATCAGTTCAGATGGAGGCTACCTTTATGCCACCTCTTACGATCAGGCTCAGATTGTTCTTTTTAGCATCCATTCTGGAAACGGGTCCCTGACCTATCAGACGAGATACACCAGTGCTACCTACGATTTTCTGACCAACGTCTTTTCTATAAGTATCTCCAATGACGGAGAAAGTCTTTATACCAGCGCCATCGGGTCTGAGGCTGTCGGGGTCTTCTCACGGAATACCACAACAGGGTTTTTGACTTTCGTTGAATCCTTTACCCAAGGAAATGAGATCGAATATCTACAAGACCCCCAATATGTCATCATCAGCCCAGTCGACCAGTTTGTTCATGTGCCCATGTCCTTTGTTCAGGGGGGGGTCAGTAACTTTTCTAGAAATGCCTCGACGGGAGCACTAACACTTTCCAGCCAGACCCGTGATGGATGGGAAAATCCCTATTCCATTGCTATCAGTGCTAACTCTGACTTTCTATATGCGGTCACTTACACCGATGATTCTCTTGAAGTCTTCCAACGTTCGACCGAGTCTGGAGTATTAACCCCAACCCAGATTCTTCTTGACGCCTATGATACAGATGGACTGGATAGGGCCGCCTTCTCAACCTTTTCACCCGACGACACTCATCTCTATGTTGCTGGTCACCTCGAAGACGAGATTGCTATTTTTGAGAAAGCCAGCAACGGTAATCTCACCGCCTTAGGTGTAAAACAAGCCAACGAAGGTGGTACTTATGGACTAGATGGAGTGATCAATTGTCTGGTTTCATCATGTGGGAATAACCTTTATGCCTTTTGCCTCAACTCTGATTCCATCGTCGTCTTTTCCAGAGACAGTGCAACGGGAACCCTATCCTTTGTTGAAAATCATGTTGATGATACTCCTGACAATGGGTTGAACGGATCTTATGCCGGAGTTTTATCCCCAAACGGAGATTTTTTATACGCCGTCGCCAACGTCGATGATGCGGTCACGATTTATGCCAGAAACCCAGCCGATGGAACGCTCACTTACTCGGGCAATGCCTTTGAGGGCGTTGGAGGTGTCAGTGGGGTTAATGGTGCACAACACATCGTCATGTCTTCGGATGGAAATTATGTCTATGTGGCAGGAGAGGTTAGTAGCGGGGTTGCCGTTTTCTCTCGCAACAGTTCAACGGGGAACCTAACCTTTCTCGAAGCAGAGATCGACAACATCAGTGGAGTAAATGGATGTGCAGGAGCGAGAAGACTCGCCTTTAGCCCCAATGATGAGTACCTCCTGGTCGTCGGGTATGATGAGGATGCCATTGCGATCTTCTCTAGGGACAACTCCACCGGATTGCTCACTTACGAAGATGCCCTTTTTAACACCCTAGGGGGGATCTCCTATATGGATGCTCCCAATGACATCCTCTTCACCGGCGATTCCTCTCCACCTTACTTCTCTTCCAGTTCTGCGGTCAACGAAATTGGAGGTGGCTCTAGTATTTCTCAGTCCGATAATCTTCTTCTCAATTGGACAGCGTCGGACAACACGACCGGCACCGATGTTTATGTGGTCTCCTACACAAGCCATGCCCTTCAGCGATTTGGCTTTGATTATGCCTATTCAGTCAACTATTTGAATGTGCATCTTGTGGATTCCACCAATACCATCACTCAGACCATCTCTGCCAACATCACCAACACGGGTTCCCTCAGCTGGGAGATCCCCGACAGCCTGAGTGTTGGAAACTACAACGTCCTCATCACGGCGGTAGATAGCAATAGCAATGGCGGCAATGTTTTGGTTGGGCCCTTTTCCATCACCGATGGGTTGAGCCCCGAGATCACTTCCTTCACCGCTCTAGATGCGGGAGACAGTGACCAGAGCATTGATGAAAGAGACTCACTAGAAATGATCTGGGCCATTCATGATAATGTCGGAGTCAGCACACTTAGTGCCAATTTGACAGATCCGGGGGGGAACACCTTTGACCTCAGCACATGGAGCGGGAATTCCAACGGTTCCTTGTTTTCTTCCTCTAGTAATACAGGCTCTGCCCAATGGGTCGTTCCCAATGGACTGACTCCTGGCAGTTATCGAGTCGAAATTTTTGTCCAAGATGCCCAAGGCTTGAGTGACAATCTTCTGTCCTCGACCTTCACCATCGTCGATGTGAATGACACCCCTTCTCTCGCAAGCGTTAGTGATCAGGTCTTGGCTGAAGGGGGCCTCCTCTCTTTTTCCTTAGTCGGAACAGACCCAGATGATTCGGCTCCATTCACCACCTTAACTTATAGCCTGTCGAGTGGTGATAACTGGATTAGTGTTGACTCGGGAACGGGTGTGGTGAGTGGTACTCCTGACAATCAGGATGTTGGTAGCAACGTGATGACCCTCCGAGTCACCGATGGCGGTGGACTTTATGCTGAGAGATCTGCGAACGTAACCGTGATCAACACGAGCAACAGCATCACCGATCCCGGGAGCCAAGCTCTCACTGAAGATGTAGCCTTTTCAATCGATCTTTCGAGTAGTGATGAAGGGGAGGGCGTCACCTACACCATCGACAGCACCAGTGTTGGGAAGGGAGTTGGAATCAACGCCTCAACGGGGAACCTCAATTGGACGCCAGACAATTCTCATGTGGGAAGTCATTCTGTTCTGGTGACCGCCAGTGATGGTCAGGGCTCAGATCCAATCCTCGCTTTGACCCTCACCGTATCCAACGTGGCTCCTATCCTAACCGATCCAGGGAATCAGAGTGTTGCTCAAGGCAATCTTTTCTCTCTAGATATTGGCGGTACCGATGAAGGGGAAGGCTTGAGCTACAGTCTGGACAGCACGTCCGTCAATTTGGGCCTGAACATTGCCACGTCCTCAGGGAACATTGACTGGACACCGAACAACGATGATGTTGGTACTCATACCGTTACTGTCAGTGGAAACGATGGCAATGGTTCGGAGGACACCATCAGCTTTTCTTTGTCGGTGAACAATATTGCCACGAGTCTGGTTGATCCGGGTGACCAGACTGTGGCCGAAGGGAATGTGTTCAGTCTCGATATCGGCAGTGCTGATGAGGGTTTTGGGCTCACGTATAGTCTGGACAGCACGTCCCTAGCTTTGGGCATGACGGTGGATACATCGACAGGTAATCTCAATTGGACACCAAACAATGGGGATGTGGGAGGACACACTGTTACTGTCAGTGGAAACGATGGCAATGGATCTGTGGACTCTACCAATTTCACTCTCACCGTATCCAACGTGGCCCCTGTCCTCACCGATCCAGGTAACCAAAACGTCGCTCAGGGCAATCTTTTTTCTCTTGATATCAGTAGCACCGATGAAGGTTTTGGGCTCACTTATAGTCTAGACAGTACTTCTGTTGGTTTGGGCATGAGCATCACGGGGTCCACAGGGAACATTGATTGGACACCGAACAACGATGATGTCGGTTCCCACACCGTCACCGTCAGTGGAAACGATGGCAATGGGTCGACTGACTACGTGAGCTTTTCCATCTCAGTGAGCAATATTGCCACGAGTTTGATTGACCCCGGTGATCAGACTGTCGCCGAGGGCAATGTCTTCGGCCTCGATATAGGTAGCACAGATGAGGGTTTTGGGCTCACTTACAGTCTGGATAGCACGTCCCTCACTCTGGGCATGACGGTGGATTCATCGACAGGCAATCTCAATTGGACACCAGAAAATGGTGATGTAGGAGGTTACACGGTGACCGTTAGCGGAAATGATGGGAATGGTTCGACCGACTCCACCAGCTTCACTCTCACGGTGACCAATACAGCTCCCGTCCTCAATGACCCCGGGGCCCAAAGTGTGGCCCAGGGCAATGTGTTCTCCCTCGACATGAGTACTCCAGACGAGGACGAAGGGCTAACCTACACTCTCGACAGTACCTCGCTAGCTTCAGGGGTCACCATATCTTCTACCACAGGACTTATTATCTGGACCCCGGAAAACTCCGACGTCGGAGACCACGACCTGACCGTCACCGGCGATGATGGAAACGGTGGCATGGGTTCGGTCACTTTCACTCTCACGGTGACCAACATCGTCGTAACCCTCACCGACCCAGGTTTTCAGAGCACTGATGAAGACAATCTTTTCGGTCTCGATATTAACAGTTCCGATGAAGGCGTTGGCGCCGTCTATTCTTTGGATAGCACTTCACTGGCTCTCGGTGCCAACATCCAGGCGAGCAATGGATACATCACTTGGACTCCCGACAACTCCCACGTCGGAGGGCACACCTTTGACGTTAGCGTGAATGATGGCAATGGTTCATCGGCGAATGTTAGCTTTGGAGTCAATGTTCTGAATGTTCTCAGTAGCGTTGACGCCGTCCCCGATCAGCAGGTTGTTATCGGTTCGCTCATGTCGCTGGATGTTTCAAGCAGTGACGAAGGTTATGGACTAACCTACACACTAGATTCAAATAGTCTGACCCTAGGAGTGAGTATCGATGGGTCAGCGGGAAACCTCTCTTGGAGCCCGTCCTCCAATCAAGAGGGAAGCTATACCATCACCGTCATTCTGAACGAGGGAAGTGCCAACCAAAATCTCTCCTTTGATGTTGACGTCAACTCCAGTTCCAGCCTAGTTTTTGATCCCGTCAGCCAACAGACGATTACTGTGGGGGAGAGCTTCAGCCTTGATTTGGAAACCAGTCGAGAAGCCTCCGGCGTCACCTATACCCTCGATAGTGCCTCTCTGACCAAAGGGGTGTCGATCAACGCCAGCACGGGAGTGATCTCCTGGATTCCGGCAGCCATTCACGAAGGGCTGAACCTCCTCACAGTCAATGCGATCGATGGATTGGGATCTTCGACCTTCACGTTGATCTCGGTCTATGTGAGCAGCGCTGACCATCTAGCCACGACCTTCGACACCTTGAGCGTGACCGCCGGAAACAACCTCAGTTATGACATTGATTTCACCGACGAAACGAACATCGTCTCCTACTCTCTGGATAATTCCAGCACCGCCAAAGGGATGGCCGTCGGCAGTTCAACGGGAGTTCTCACTTGGCTTACGGATGATGCTGACATCGGTAGCCATACCGTCACGGTTACCGGAGATTTTGGTGGAGGAGTTCTTCCCACTCACACCTTCACCATTGAGGTTCTGGCTCCTTCCTACTTCAGTCTTTCGGGGCCAACACTGATTGGGATCAGTGGAAATGGCGAACTCGAATTGAGCTTCACCTTCACCACGAGCATGAACAGCCTTGCCTCTTCTCAAATTATTGCCACGGGTAGCGACACGGGCTCAACCATATCTTTTGGGAGTGACAGCTGGCAAGGCAATGTGCTAACCGTTAGCAATACTGAGCCTATCACAAGCTTCTTTACCGATGAAACTGCTACCCTGAGTCTCTCTGGTTTCATGACCTCTGACAATCAATCTCTGGATGCCGACACTTCCACCACCCTCTCCTTTGACACCATTCAACCTCAATTGACCGGAGCCTCACTTTCGAGTGGGGAGATACTGCTTCAATTTAGTGAAGCTCTCGGCAATTCCGCAAACACTTCGAACTTCTCTATTGCAGGGCCAACCTCCTTAGTCATCGACAGTATTTCTACTATCTCCACGACATCCTTAGGTTTGAGCCTTTCTGGGAATTCCCAGGTTTTACCGGAATCACCGTACCTTCTTAGTGTGAATGGGCTGATGGATCTGGCCGAGAACGATATTCTGTTGCCTGCCCAGGCATCATTTTTTCTCTCGGCTGAAGTGGCTCAGCTCCTCGATAGCGATGGGGATGGCATCCGGGATCATCTCGACGCCTTTCCTTTTGATGATTCGGACTCAGTCGACTCTGATGGAGATGGTATCGGAGACTCCAGTGACACGGACAACGATGGAGATGGTCTGGTTGATACAGAAGAAAATTTTCCCGATGACACTGACAATGACGGCATTCCCAACTCCGAGGAAGAAGACCGGGATGGTGATGGCGTTGTGGATACGGATGACGACGCCCCCTTCAATAAACTCATTTGGAGTGATATGGATGGGGATGGCATCAACGATGAAATTGATGCTGATATGGATGGAGACAATCTCTCCAACGCATCAGATGCCTTTCCTCGCGACAGCGACAACGACGGCATTCCCAACAGAATCGATACTGATGATGACGGAGACGGCACACCTGATGAGCAGGACCTCTACCCTAATGACACCGACAACGATGGCACTCCTAATGCTCTAGACAGCGATGACGATGGAGATGGGCTTTCTGATACCGTTGAAAGCTCTTTTGGGACCAACCCGATTGTTCGGGACACTAACGGAGATGGTGTCATGGACAGTTCGGTCGAGGCGTCTCTGGATACGGATGGTGATGGATTGAATGATGCCGTGGATGGCTCTCCCAAAGTACACGCCAATGTGTCAGACCTTGATGCAGATGGCACCCCCGATATCAACGACTCCGATCGCGATGGCGATGGAATTCTCAACACCGTTGATATCTACCCGGAGGACAGCGATAACGATGGTCTTAGTAACCTGATTGACACCGATGATGACGGCGATGGCATTGATGACGATGTCGATACTGGACTGATTGACTCTGACAACGATGGCTCTGGTGATGAGAGCGACAGCGACGATGATGGGGATGGATATCCTGATGAAGTTGAACTCATCATGGGAACCGATTCTCGCGACGCCAATGACTTCCCCACTTCTGCGATCCCTTCTTCTTCAAAGATCACGGTCACAAATGGTGGAGTCGTCAGTTATGACTTTTCACAGGTCGCTGGGTACGGAGACCTAAGTAGTATGACCATGATCATCGATGCCGATGTGATGGAGGACCAGGGAAGCGGGAATGCTTATGTTCCTCAGATGAAAATTGATGCCACTCACCCACAACTCGGAGAATCTTTACCGTCGAATTACTTTCCCATAGGAGGAATCATCACCATCGACGGTGAAATCGCCCAAGATAAAACTCTCACTCTATCCTTGCCACTACCTGATTCAGCGGCCCAACTTAGTAATGTCCTCACCTTCAAAGTGGAGTACTTCAACCTGGATGTCTGGGTCGAGGTCAGCATTAAGAACACTCTAGCCAGCTCTGTTCAAGTTGACACCACCCACTTTTCAGATTGGCGTGTTCTTGCGAGTAGCCTTCAAGTGACGACGACAGAGGACACATCCTCAGATACGTCTACTAGCACAACAACGAGTTCCCGCGCTCTTTTTTCGAGTGGTGGAGGAGGCGGTTGTCTTTTGAAATAGGGTTTTCAGACCCACCCCCATCCTGTTGCCCACGCCGATGACGTCTAATTTTTTCCATGTGACCATGACCTGTTGCTGAGTGCTGTGGACTTGAGGGTTCCTCATTCCCTCCAGCGTCTTTGAATCTATCTTGAACAAACCCAGATAGAAAGTGATATTGCCCTCACGAGTGTCTCTCGTCGCCTGCCAGGCGAGGAAAAATAGGCGAACGTGACTTGAACCCAGTGGGTCACCTTGAGGAATTCTATTTAAGACTCACTCCCGGTCTGTTGATGCCGACTTTGACGTTTTCTACGACAGTCATAACACTGGATGCCTCATCGGGAGATTTCGCAAAACCTCGAATGTTTTTGGGGCCACGTCCGCAAATCCCAAGGCATCGAGAACTTATTTCCTAGGATCCTCTTTATCAACAAATTCTATGGTGTTGAATTCCTCAGAAGTTTCTCATCTCTGGTCTCCTTATGGAAAAGAGATGTGTTCTTATTTATCGAAGGATGTGATCACTCTTTTTTTGCAAATAAATGACGGATGCTCTCGTCCACTTGATTCAGCATCTCCCGAATCGTGCCTCTAGGATAGAATTGTTCCGTATCGTAAAGATAAGCGTAGCGACCATCTTGATCAAGGTTGTTTTGGAGTGCAATCTCGTTGATCTCCACAGCGCTGTGGTATCTGGGCCATCGAATGCCTTTTTCACAGTAGGAGGCATCGATGAAGTATCGAGGGCTATTTTCACCGCCGGGTTTCTTTCTTCTGCCATGCAACAGACCCGAATGAACAACAATCATCGAGCCTGGGGCGAGATTATCGAGGGCGAGAGACCCAGGTAAATCGTCTGTTCCAAAAAGTCCAAAGTTTCCGTCATTGATCATCTTATGAGATCCCGGCATCACCAACAGATCGCCGATCTCGCCATTCAATCCATTTAGGTAGTAAAAAACATGAACCATCAGGTAGTTTCTGTTGGTCTGCGGGAACTGCTCGTAATCGTGATGCCAACCGATGCCTTTGTTTCCAGCATCCTGCCTGACGGCGTGGATATGATGCATCGTGTAGTTCTGGTCACCGAAAAGTTGATCTAGAACGTGCATGGTGTCTTCATGAGCCGTTAGCTCCCCGAGACTTCCATATTCGATAACATACTTTTTGTTACTGGGGTCTCCCGCCGCATCTGCATTTTTGGCGTCGACGGAGTCTTTGAGTTCTTGGATATTCTCTTCGTTCAGAAAATTTTCAAAAATGAGAAAACCCTGATCATCAAAGTCTTTGAACTGCTGTTCCTCTAAGGTGATCTTATGACCTGATTGCATGATTTCTGACCTTCAGATTTCAAAAAGTTGATCGGCATTGATGTGTAGGATGGCTTCCTGCTCGCTGGCACTGAAGTCTCCAATGATTTTTCTCAGGGACTGGAACCAAAAGGGCAGGCCTGCGCCAAGGTTGGAGACGGGCCAATCGCCACCCGTGATGACTCGTTCACAGCCAAAGATTTCAATACAGGACAAGACAACGGCTCTTAAGGCTTCGTATCCATCGGCTTCATCAACTCTAGCCACAATACCCGACAGTTTACAGACGGTGTTCTCGTGTTCTGCAATCAAGGTCATGTTTTTTTTCCAGTCCTCCCCGGTGTGAGAGAACATGTCTTTGGCGAGATCTCCGGTTAAGGCAGGAGAGTCACTTTTCTCTAAAACGATGTTTGGGTCAGCGTTTCCACAGTGGTCAATAATAAGGGTGGTATTGGGGCAAAGG
>Ga0233432_10002105_pt1 | contig 18705 bp, 21 predicted proteins | sample SI_122_August201_6_FD_179870 | JGI IMG/M metagenome (GOLD analysis project Ga0233432, IMG submission 179870) | Seawater microbial communities from Saanich Inlet, British Columbia, Canada - SI_122_August2016_10_MG | ecosystem: Environmental > Aquatic > Marine > Inlet | place: Canada: British... | reverse complement strand
AAAAGATCTGTACAGTAGCATTAAGAAAACGCGCGCAAGAACTAGCTTTTACCTGCGTTTCAATAACTTTAAAAACAAAGATTTGAGTGCTACTAATACTCTCAAGCACCCGGATCTTATAGATTATTATTTCTCTAGGAACAGTCTATGCGACACAAGCTTTGGAAGTATTGGGTTGCCAATATTAAGATCAAACATACTAATTCCAAAAAACGTTTGTGTAGAATCTAGATTCAGTACAAAAGGTAGCGCGTTACAAGACGCGTCTACCGTTAAGACTTTAGGCTCTAGTCACGAATATATTTGTAAAGTGCCAGAAGTACTAGTTGGTGGAGCTAAACTTACTTACTGCTTACAAATGTCTAAGCCAGCAAAGATTAACCAAATCGAAATAACAGATTCATCTATAAGCAAATCTGATCTTACGAAGATTTTTTGGCTAGAAGATGGCTTCCAACAAGTAATTAGCTACGTAGTTGTAAATAAAGGTGGAAAAACTATTTGTCTGCTTGAAGAAACCGATAGTGAATACTCTAAAGTTTACATAGAATTTACTCAACATAAATATTTGGATAGAGACAGAGATGAGTTGAGCACTCGAGAGAGGCTAATAAATGCTTCAGGCAGCAGCTTTAAAATTGTTGAGAGTAGAGAGCTTAAATACTTTTATCAATTTAATATTGATAAGATAGAATTAAAGCATAACCTGTACAAAAAAACTGGATTGTTCAGGCTTAATGAGAATTTAAACTTAAAAGATTATGAAAAACTTAGCGTAAAAGAATCTTTTTTACTGAAAAATCAGTTGGCTTCTGCTGAGGCTTACCTAGAAGTTAAAAAGCTAGTAAATGGTAAAGAATCTATAAGTGTTATTAAAAGACCTGATACTAGTATTTTTGATGTAAAAGAATATGAATCAGGAGAGCTGTTATATATTCTAGATTCAGGGGTTAATGCAACGAGTGGTTTTATTACCGAAATAGATATAAAGGCTACTTAAAATGACTGCAAATAGGACATCAAATTTATCTCAAAATACAAAGACCGTAGATACTCTTAGAGCTAGCATGGAAGGCTTTTCACAGATAAGAGAAGAAAATCTGTACGCGCATCACAGATTGCTAAGAACGGAGTCTAACTTAGAAGAACTAAGAGAGTTAGTAGACTCCGTAAGCGCTAAGAAGCAGTTATTTGAAAACAACTTTAACGGGTATGACGCATACTTAACTTCACTTGTTACTGTAATTGAAGACCGGCTTAATTACTTTCAAGATATGCTTAGTCGTTTTGAGTCTGAGAGAGACACAACAAAAGCACTTGTTGAAGGTAGCCAAAAGAAAGCTCGAAGAAAGATAAGTTATTTAGATGTCGGAGAAGGGTTCTTTAAGTGGTTTTTTGAAGAGTCCTTTATCAATTACACTTTGCTAGACAGTACAAAAACTACGTTAAATATAAATGTAGATGCAGGAGAAGCTACCCTGCCTATAACGAAGCAAGAAGAAGTTATTGTCCAGGAGATTGTTTTAGGTAGAAGTACTCAAGCAATCATTGGAGCCCCAGAAGGGGGCTCCAATAGAACCGTGAATCTACTTAACAACAGAGAAAGTTCTGGGTTTAGCTGCTACTCTAAAAATGGAGAGACGTGCGTAGTTGAGCTTGATCTTGAAATGTCCCGAGAAGAGATTGTTAATTTCTTAAGTATAAGACAGTTAGATAGTACAAAGTGCGCTGTAACTAAAATAGAAGCAATTGATATATATAGTTCTGATTATACAAAAGTTGAAGTTTCGGAAATTTGTGGATCTAATCTTTTGTTTAATGAAAACGGAGTTTTAGAAATACATTTCTTGCCGGTATACGCTAAGAAAATATCGATTTTAATCAAACAAGAGAAAGAATATTACTCTTCAGGAGAGTTTGTAAAACAAATTGATCTTAAAGACATAAGGGTCATGCGTTTAGAATACTCTGAAGAAGGTGTATTTGAAACTAGAGCGCAACCAGTAAGCAATCTTTTGTCTTTAAATAATACTGTTAGCTTTTTTCCTGAGAGCATAATTGAAAGCTCCTTGTCTCTTAAAGCTAAAGGAGATAGATCTTTTATAGACTTGGCTATAAACGATAGCCAAGTCTTAGGTAACTATCTTAACTTGTTTAAGTTAACCGGGAGGTTGGAAAAAGTAACTAGTAACGGGATTGTAGTTATAAAAGAGTCTAATCATTTTAATTATGATACTCAAGGTGCGGTTTTGTTTAACCCAAACCTACCTACACCCGTAAGCATCGACACCGGGTATGATAAGAGTAAAATCAAAGTAGCGCATGCTTTAACAGGTACGATTAAAAATAGTGCAAATAGTTCAGTAGCTCTTGAATTAGATTGGATTCAATGTGAATCTGATGTCTATTATAGAGTTAAAAACATGACTACTAATGAGTACGTAAAAAATAAAATTAGAACAAATTATAACAATATGGATTCTAATAAAAATGCAAAATTAATAAGTTGCGAAACTTCGCCTATAGTTACCGAAAAAGAAGGTTGGTATGATCTATCTTTAGGCGAGTTTTTTGAATTAGATTCTTTAAAAGTAAGCAATTCTAATATTAACATTCCTGAGTACGTAATTACTAAAGAAAATAACCTTATAACAGGAGTTAGTGTTAGTAAAAGTTACTTGACTTTGATTGGGGTAGAAAAAAAGCTAGAGGACTATAAGAGTGGTCCTAACTCTTTCAATTTTGATGAGCCTATAGTTAGGTCTAGTTTGAAATTTAACTCTGGGTTAGCTACCGGTTATGAACCGGTAGAATATATAAATGGATCAAGTGAATTCTTGTTTCTTGTTAACCAAGAAGAATATTTGAATAGTCAAAACGTGAGAGAGAATGCGGTAATCGCCTATGAACTTGAGGGTGAACCTCAAGGAAATATTGACCTGTATAAAAACGGTCAATATTTAAGAGAAGTAGTAAAAGAAACTAATGTAAATCCAAGCGAAGTAGAAGAGAATACACCTAAATTAGATACAACTAGTAATGTAGTTTATATCAATGTAGGCGCTACGAACTTTATTAGTGGAATGTCTTTAAAATACCAAGAAGCTTCTTCTAGTGATACGGAAGAAAGGTTCTTTAGCGTAAACTACAAGGACGGACAGATACACTTTAGCCACCCGGTAAACGAACTGCTGAGCGTTACATATAAGTCTTCAGGGGATTTGTTATGCAGTTTTACGCCAGCAAAGTTTTTAAATTACGAAGAAGGCGAAGAAGATATAGTTGTAAGAGGTAATGAGCCCATTGATATGATGAGGGTAGATTACTTATACACTTACCTGGGTCTTGAAGAAAAAAGCGTGGATATAAATGGTTTAGAAAGTTATTACAGTCCTATTTTATATTCGATTAAGGTTATCGGCGCATGAGAAATAGACGTACCATTAAAGAAGCTAACAAAGAGCATCTAATTAGAAGCCGTTTGAAAAACCGGATTAGTGATAAAATTAAAGTAGACAGGCCTGCTTTTTTTACAAAGCAGGCCCGAGACGAACCACTAAGCAGTAACAGTTTTCCATATAGCTATGGAGTCGAGTCCTCAAGTCTTGAAGAGAATGAATTAAGATACAAACTACTCTCTGATTTAGAGACATGTAAGAATATTTTAGAAAAAAATATTGATAGCTTTTATGCGAAACACAGGAGTTTCGTAAATGGAGCGCTACTAGCAGAACAGCAATTCAAGAAGATAGAAAAAGACGCTAATAGAGAGATCTTAATGTCTTTGAGAGATGATCCATTTAGCTTTGGTTTTACAGAAGAGTTTGAAACTTACGAAAACGTAGATTTTAGTCGCAGCTCTACGGAGGTTTTTAGAGATAAGGTGCTGCTAGCATCTAATAACTATGAGCCTTCAAACTTAGAAGTCCGCAATATTACAACAAATGTGAGTGTAAGCAACGGCATTTTAAATGATGTATCCGAAGTGTCTTCTTCGAGAAATGTTTTAGAAAAAGACGGCAGTTCTTTTAAAACAAAAGTTATAGCAAATTCACCTCAAGCGACTGTTGAGCTCGAAGTTGTGCTCGAATTGCAAACAGAAACTAATATAGATCGCCTTACAGTGAGCTCTCTCAGTATTGAAAACAATGATCTAGAAGGTATAAGCGTTAGCTATTCAAAGAATGGTTTGGAGTTTTTCAATCCAGTTGAATCTACATTAGAGCGTTTACAGTCTCAGACAAATATATTTGATATTTACGATACAGACATAAAAGTTATAAAAGTACGCTTCTTTAAATATGCAGCAGATCGTACAGAAAATTTTATAAACGAATATATATACTCAATAGATCACATTGGATTAGTGAGCGGAAACTTTATTGAAGAAGGTGAATTCTACTCTAAAGCAATAAAGATAGTTGATGAAGACGGGAATCCGGTGAACTTCAGTTCTGCTAGCATCAGAACTGGCACTTGCTGCATTGTTCCTTCAGAAACGAGTATCTCTTTCTTTTTATCTAAAGATGGAGAAAATTACTTGTCTGCAAATTTCTTCGGAGAAAGTAATGATGTAGTAAGTTTTTCTAATCAAATAAACAGAAACATATTTCAGCAAATTGATTCTTCAGCGCAAGATCTTATAAATTTTAATAGTAGGTTGTGGAAAATTAACAATTACCTGCCGAGTGCCGTAGAAATAATACCAGGGTCATTAGAAATTTTACGAAACGTAGGGGAATGGGTTCGCATAAGCAACTCCTTTGAATACGGAACTACGATAAGAATTGATAACGTAGAAGGACAAAGCTTTGACTTGGGCCCACACGACTGTCTAATAGACGGTCTGACGCGCAGTGGAATAGTGTTTTTAGAAAAAGGAGATCATTCGATTATTACTTCACGTTACAGAGAGGTAACTGTTGTAGAATCCGAAAGTAGCTTAACTGAATTTGACAATTTGTATCCTTACAATCACAAATACGTCTTTGAGGGGTACAAGTATCCTAAAAACTTTTTAGGGAACAGAGTCTACGGTGGAGTAAAGACGATTTTTGAAACAAGGGTAGAAGTTGTAGAAAAAGAATTCTTCGATGCAAACTTAGATAAGCGAAACTTAAGCTATTCAGAGAGCGATGATACCGGCACTTACTTTTATTTGCATAAAGCCAGTAACAATACTCAAGAAGAGATTTTTATAAACTGCAAATTGAATGATGATTTAGTTAATAATAACATATATATTAAAGCCATCTTGAAAAGTAACAATCCAAGTCGATCACCAAGGATCGACTCAATCCAGGTGAGGGTGATTTGATGGCTATTCGCAGAATCTCTAATTTAAATTCTCAAATTGTTTTGAACTCAGGAAGCATAAGTAATCCTGAAAACAAAAGTTCAATTATTAGAAACTCTGAACGAGTAAGATACGACCTTGTTAACTTAGCTGAATATATAAATGGACTGGTACATTATACATTTTCTACTTTAACAAATAGTACCGAGTACCCTTATGATGCTGCTGAATCAGGAATTTCAGGTTTAACTTTAATTTCAGATACAGGAAGTACTAATGCATTTAGTGATGTATTTTGGTTAGCAACTGGAGAAAATACTGGTAGACCAAAAACAATTAAAGAATCTTTAGAAGCTATGGAAGCAAAGCTTATTCAACAAAACGTGAACATTTCTGTGCTCGAACGAGTTGATTTAAGTTTAATTGCCAATTCAATTACAAGTACAAATGAAATAGCATATAAAGTTAAAAATAATGTTTTTGGAAATAGTTTTAATGCAGCTTCAGAAAACTTGACATACCCTTTGAGTGAATATGTATACAGGCTGTATAAAGCATTAATTACAAATGCAGATGTGGAAGAATTAAATACGGGTGTTGATAATTTTCCTGCACTTCAGTTTTCGAGCGAAGTTTCTCAAGATGACATACCGGGATGCGGATTCTATTTAACTTTATCAGAAGAACTTGCAGCAATTAAAAATGTAATTTCAGACAATGCCTGCGATCCGAGTTTTAATATTGTTTTAGATCAAAGTGTTTTTGATACTGAACCAAGCAATATAAAAGAATATATTAGTGAGTATTCAAATAAAATTAGCAGCATGTCTAATGAAATATTTACAAATGCTAGTGATATTTCAAATATAGAAAATTCTATAAGCGGTTTGCAAGGGGCTATTCCGGCGACGGCTGAAGTCGCCGGAATAGTAGAAAAAGCTACAAGTGAGGAAATAATCCAAGGAGTAAGTATAAGCGGGGTAAACCCACTTTACATGGGACCGCAAAACTTTATAAACGGAATATTAAATACAAATGCAACCTTGTTCAGTACGTCGGGTATGGGGTTAGCATTAAAAGAAGCTACTAAAAGAAGTATTGATAGTTTAGCTAAAGTTTATAACCCTTTAAAAGGGTTGTACAGCATTTACTTGAATGTAGACTCTGACGTTAGTGCAAGTTTTATTTGTCAATTTGGAAGACATTATAACGTAAACACAAGAGACAAGAATGTAACGCTAACTTTTAGTAGCTTAGGTTCAGCTGTAGAAGGGCAGAGAATTGGAATTAAAAATAACGGTGACACTGGAGAATTAAAAATTAATTCAGGAGTAGGCCATACTATTGATAATTTAAATGAACTCGTTTTACTTGTCGGAGATTATGTAGAGATAATGAAAACTAGCGAAAGCAATAGTATCATTATTTCTAAGTATAAAGCTTAGGTGAGGTGATGTATGAGTCATGACATAAGAGATCAAAAGTCTTCTATAGAGTTAGTAGAATTTCGTTTAGATCAATTTGAAACTGCTTTAAGCAGTAACTTTGATCGAATATCCGGGAAACTAGATAACTTGCTTGTTCAATTAAATTTAAATGAAGTGAAGCAAGAAAACATAAGGACACGAGTAAACAAGCTAGAAGAAGGTTTAAGCAAATTAGAAGAAGTGCAAACAAAAAATAATGAAGAGTTAAATAACATGAAAGTTTCTTTAGCAGAAAAACTTTCATGGACTGCTGGAGGCAGTGCATTAGGGGCTATCATTATAAAGCTTGCAGAAAGTAATATGAAATGAATCAAGCTGAAGAAATTAGAAAATTAAAAGCAAGAATAACAAATTTGGAAGAGCTTAATAAAAAGCTTTTGACCTTGTATAGTAATTTTGTTTCAAACAAACAAGTTCAAGAGCTAATTGCAGTAATTTCAGAAGAGCTTGAAGAAATTAAAATAAATGAAGCTAGCTTAAATAAAAGGTTAGAAATATTAGAAGATATACCTGATATAGATTTTTAATCTTTAAAAAAAAGATTAACAGGTTTCTTACGATCATTCTTGTGGTTGTGATCGTCAATTTTCTTTTCTAATTGTTCAATCTTCTTTTGAGCTGCAAGAAGCTTTTCTTGTAAAAGTTCTTCAATAACAAGATGAGTCACATCAAGCTTGTGTTTCATCTTTTTGATCTTTTTTCTGCGCGCGCTTTTTATAAGAGCGTTTCTTAGATTGACTAATGCTGTCTTCAAGTTCGGTAACTCTTAAGTTTGCAGCAGCAAGTTGATCTTTTAAAAGATCAACTTCCTCTTTAGAAACTGAACTGGTCTTTGAATGGGGTGGAGTTCCAGCTTGAAGATGCAAAATTTCTTTTTTCAAAGCAATAATTGTATTCTGTAAAGAAATAATCTTTTTAGAATTAGCAGAACGTTCTTTAAATAGACTCATATCAAAATCCTGTAGGCTTATGGGGTGTGAAAAGTAAGTGTGGTTGCCAGTCATCTGAGTCTACACTAAAAGTAGACTCAGTATCTAGAATCACTGAAATACCTTCTTTTTTAACTTTGACAGCAAGCACATTGTCCATATATAAGATTTCAGCAACTCTCTCTGAGAGCCACTTCTTGCCTTGAATTTCCCATTCTGGCAATCGGTTTGCAGTATTGAAATCTACAACTAAAGTTTCATTGTGCTTTCTGTCTTGATAGTTTGCGCACATAGCCAATGTAACATCTTTAAAATGGCGGCAGCGCCTAAACCATGTGAAGATAGCAGTGGGAAGTTGCTCTTTGCTAATTAGCTCAGTCAAATTCTGACCACCAGGAATTATATGCTTGAGCTGTTTGTTAATTTGAGGTCCAGAAAGCTTCTTAACAAGACTATACTGATTTGATACAGAAGAATTGTTTACTTGTTCAATTGCTTGAGATTTTGTAAGAGACATAAAATGTTTTCCTTATACTCTTTGTGAGTAAGGTCTAACTCTCTTTTTATATAAGAGGAATTAGAACCATTAATTAGCATAATCAAAATATTGTAATGTAATTTATTAATTTTTAAATAGTTTTTGTCAACTATAAAATCGTAATATAAAGTATTTGCAGGGGGCGATATCAAGTAATCGCCACACTTTCTATAGCTAGATAAAACTTTTCGAATTTTCTTAAAAAGAAACATTTTCACATCTTTAGCTATAAAAAAAAGAAGATTCTTTTCTTCATAGTAGTAATCGTAAATATGTTTTTCTTTTCTAATGTGCTGAAGTAAACAATAATTTAACTCATCAATTAAGTTTAAGTTATTCAAACTTAACCAAGTGTTATAAGTGTTTATTTTCCAATTGATATCACCCAAAGGACTATTATCTGCCTTCAATATATTTATTAAAGAACTAATATTGATATTAGTTACATAATCTTTTGAAAGCCAAACTTCTTGCCAAAGAAAAAAAGCAGGTTGCAAAGTTTGTATTAGTTCCGCAACATGTGTATCAAGTTGAGTAATATTAGCTTGGCGATAGATATTGACAAAATTTTGAAAAGGAATGTCAATAGCTAAAGGAAGCACATTAGTTTTAGAGCGCATTAATCTGTTTGGTCTTTTAGATAAGCATTAAAGAGTATGATCCAGTCATCTAAACGCATAGTACAAAGTATGTCTGACCTGTCATCTCGGGTTACTGCTACTGGAAGTTTACCATTCACATTTGCATCTGCAACAGCTTGTTCCATTGCAGATTTAATTCTGCAACGCTTTTGTCGTTTAGCTTCAACGTGAACATAAGGAATATCAACATCGGAAACTTCTGCTCCACCAGAACGAGTTTGACCAATCCCCCTTTTTGCATCAAGTGAAGTGTTTTCAGTAAAATACTTTGCAAGGTCTCGTTCGAAAGTTGCGCCTTTAATTCTTGCAGATCTGCCTCTAGTAGCCATATTAAGCTCCTTCTGTTTCTTGCTCTATTAAATCTTTAATTTGAAAATTAAGCTTCATAGATGTAGATATTTTATCTATAAAATTATATTTCAAAGCTTGAGCTGCGTCAAAATAATAACCAGTAGAAGCTTTAAAATATTTTTCCCAATGACTTTTGCTAATAGAAAGATTGGGTTTAATTTTATTATTTAATTGAGTCTGACAGAACTGATAATAAGAATTAAGGGTGTTCATGTCTTTGGCTGAATTTATAATTCCAGGTTGAGAAAAAATAGGTTGATGATAATAAAAAGTAGTGCTTTGAGTAGCCATTTTATAATCAGCAGCCGAAAGTATTAGGAGACCTGCAGAAGCACAAAGTCCAGTAGCTAAAATAATTACTGGGCAAGGAAGATTTACTATGCAGTCATAAATAGCAAAAGCGTCAGTAAGAGAGCCTCCTTCAGTATTAAGGTGCAAAGTAATTGGCTCATCTTGCGCAAGATGAGCCAAGTGTTCTAGTTGAGAGATAATAAGATAAGCTGAAGAATTGTCTATTTCTCCAAAAATAGCCAAGGTTCTTGTATCTGGACCAAAGTATTTGGGATGGTTTAAAGACCAAGTTTCGACATCTCCAACTTCTTCTAATAAAGTTGATATTATTTGATTTTTTAAATTAGTCATATAAAGCCTGCATCTGCTCTCTTAAATATTCTGCACTAAGTTTTTTAATGTCTTTGTAGCTTATTTCTAAAAACAAATAGCCTGCAGACATTAAAGCGTGTTTTTTTCTATTATCTCTAAACTTAATATTATTAAAAGCTTTCACCTGATTAGCATAAGAATCTTTAGAACCAAAAGACTGCATTTTATAATGTTGGACGCCGTGAAGCTCTATAATAATGTTAAGTTCATCTATGTACCAGTCAACAGCATCAAATCTATTTACATAATTTTCTACAAGAGAGCTTACAGCAACCTCTTGAAAACATTTTAAATTTTTAAAAAAAGGATCAGTTGTAAATATATTTTTTAATGTTAAATGAAACTTAGAAGAAGACTCAATTTCATGAAATTGAGTCTTCCATTTGCTTCTTCTATCTAGCAATTATAATTTCCGAACCAGAAACTTCAGAAGTAAGACCTTTTGATGTTGAATAAGCAAGCAAGTCCTTCCATAAAGCTTCATCTTCGATTTGTTTAAAATGACCAGTAGGAGTAATTTCTTCTAAGTATATTTTAGAAGATCCATCATTCTTCAAAAGTATTACATATTCTCTTAGACCGCGCATAACGGTAGCTAAATGAACCCAAGGTCCATTCATGAACTTGTCTTCAGGTAAGTTTATGCGTACGTTAGATGCTAGTTTGAATTCACCATAATTAGACATTGCAAAAATCTCGTTTCGAACACTTGGTGTTTGGACAATAAGGAGGAGCTATTGGGTTTAGCAAATTCTCATTTGCCTTTTTAAAATAAGGAGAAAGATCTGTATGTTTGTAATCTGCATAAGTAATTTTCTTATGAACAAAACTATAAGCGGATCGTTTAGTTTTATACTTGTTGAACTTAGGAACAGCAAGAAGGTGTATAGTAACTTCTTGATATTTCTCTTTAGGTATCGAAAAGCTTGCAAACTGTTTTAAATATTGAAGTTTTAAATTTAATAAAAAATCATTACGTAAAACATGCTTATCTATCAACGGGTAGAAACAAACGGCGTGTAAAAACCCTGTACGATTTACTTGCTTATAAATAGCATCAAAACTTATTTTTAAAGAAAAGTTTTCATAATCTAGTAAGGGTTGCATTTGTTTAGAAAGTATTTCGTACTCAGTAAAATTGAACAAAGTTATAAAGCTATTTATAAAAGCAAAAGCATATGCTTTGATATCTACTACGAATGAAGGGTCTTGAGAATCTAAGCCGTAGTAAGCCTTATAAGCTTTGTTAACGGAATCGTTGATGCTTGTATCTATTGAAGAAGCAATATTACCTTTTATTATTTTAAGAAAAAATAATTGAAGAGCGTGCCTTATGAATTGTTGGCTTGGATCATAGTTATTTATAGATCCGTCAAGAGCATAAAGCTTTGGACAGGTTAAAATAGTTTTAAATTGAGATTCGTTAAAAATATATTTCACCATATAAAAAATGAAAGACCCAAAGAGTACGTAAAAGCGTTTTGAAAACTATAACCGGTACCAAAATGGGCGCCGATGTTAATCGGCTTTGATAAAAAAGTAGGTCTGTAAACTAAAGAAGCTTGCGGATACAAATCTAAATCAGAAGTTAAAGAAGCGCCTGCATTTAAATAAAAATTACTGTAATTGTAAATAGTATAGTTTAGATTGAAATTCATTTTTAAATGTTGATCTAGAGCTAAACCAAAAAGAAAAGAATCGTATTGGTGATGCATAGAAATCGGTTGGCTTAAATACTTAAAATCAGACTTTATTAAAGAGGCAACTGCAATAATGGTAGAATTGTTGCGAGGATCAAGCTCACGCAACTTTAAAGCACTAACCTTTAGTAGACCATTCGATTGTTGGTAAACTTCGCCATAAATAGAAAACACTTGATTTAAAGTGTATTCTTCTTTGCCGGGCTTCAAACAGTTTGGAGTAGCAAAAGTTAAACGATCATAACGGTCTGTAAATGTGTAAGAAACAGTAGTATCTTCCTTACAAGAACCAGTCTTTATAGAGACGTTTGTTTTTGAAGGGCTAGTTTTTAAAGATTTTATAGTTTGATTTAAAACATGAATGTCATGCCTAAATTCTTGTAACTTTAAATTATGATTCTTAACATAAATTTTTAACTTAGTATCTGCAGTATTAAATTTAGCTTTATATTTTTTAGCTTCAAGTTCAAGGTGAGAATTCTCAAGAAGTAATGCAGATTTTGCAACGCCTATTTGTTGTTGCTGCTTCTGCAATTCATGTTCTTTTTTAGTTAACAAGCCTTGAATTTGACGCTTTTCAATTTGATACAAAAGAGCTTTTTGATAAGAATTATAAGAATTCCAAAAAGCTGCAATTAAAAGAATTGCATAAAAAGAAATTTTGAAGTTATCAAGATTTAAAAATACCGGAAGTTTTTTTAATAGGTTCATTAGCTCTGTACAGCTCCTCTATGTGCTTCGATAAAAATATAGGTACAACCTCATAAGTTAATCCTTCTTGTTTAAATTTAGCATAAGAGCATATAGTATAATTAGTAGTAGTTCCGTTTAAATCAGCTTTAATTAAATTGCGCTGAATTAAAGTTTTTTTAATACGATCTACACTGTTGCCAATCCAATTATCACCAGCTTCTATATAGTAAAAAGCTTTTAACTCCGGTATCTTTACACCGAGTGTTTTATTATTAAGCATTATTAACCTCCGTAATCTTCTGCGTTGACATAAGTCACTTCACTACCATCTGACATGATGTAACCATCGTTTTTAAGTTGCTTGTATTCATTAGCTTGCTCAAGAGCATTGAGAGGATCTACTGGCTTTAAAGAAACGCTAGAAGGATCTAGGTCTAGAACAAGCTTATCTTTAAATCCAGAAATTTTGTTCTTTGTAAAATGAAGAAGTAATCTTGGACGTATCTGATTATTTTCATCTTGCCAAAAAATCTCTGCATGCTCTTTGCGATCATGCATGTCATTGTAGACATGCCAGATAACATTGGGGCGATACATAAGAGCGCGTGCATCTGCAAGATCATCATCTACAGGAAGTTTAAACTTGCTAATATCCATAGGCATGTTCTTACGATACTCTGCCGTGGCTATCATACAAGCATGGTACTTTACTGTAAGGTTTTTTTGCTGATTAGAAATCATAGTCATTCGAGATGACTGTTCGAGGTTCATAAAATCTAAATAATTGTGAGTGTTATCACAAACTACCATAAGCTTACGATTTGGATAGCGAGTTCGATAATACTTTAGATTGCGTTCCAAGGTAGATAACGATGCGCCGTCTTCGCTATCTATGATGACCATTCTTTCTTGCTCAAGAAGTTCTTTAAAAATAGAATTAGCTTTATCAAAAGACCTAGTGTAAGAGCTGTCAGCTTCCTTAAGGTTTATAACAGGTTGAACAACCATACCAATCGTAAGGGTTGGCAAGTCTGTATAAGCCATTGCTGAAATATTAGTTTTAATTCTTGGCTCGATTTGCTCATAAGAATCATCTGTACTGTGAATTATAACTAAAGCATTCTCGTCAGAAAGAGCAACGTCAGTAGCGATCATTAAACAGGTCGCAGTTTTACCTGAATTTGCACGACCACCAACATACATTAAAGCACCAGAAACCCAAGACATACCTCCACTCATCTCTTTAGCAAATTGAGAGAAGTAATCCATTTTAAAAGATGTAGCAAATTGATCGTTACTAGCATTAGCTCTTAAGTCTTGAATAGTATTAAAACGACCAAGCTGATAGTTGATTCCAATGCTGTCGGACTTGTATTCCTTCTCTATAAGTTCAAGATTCTGTTCGTGAGTAGACATGTGAGCCCTCACGTTTTCAGGATCTTGCGCTACAGAACGCAAATAAGACTCTGTAGTAGCCTTAATCTTGTTGATGCGTTCAGAAAACTTATTGTTAATAATACTATTAACATCAGCAGAGATAGAGTTAGTAGAAAGAGTAGTGTACTGAGCTAAATGACGAATCAAAACTTCGCGCTTGATATTAGATGGCTCTGCAGCAATGATCGGAATCATCTTTTGACATATAGTATCTGGCGTATCAGAATCAGAAAAACTATTTAACTGCCATTCAAAAGCGGATATTTTTTCTAAATCAAGATAAGCGTTTGGATCATCTTGAGAAAAAAGATACTCGTCAGTATCTTTATATTCTTCAGATGGAGCCTCGATAACATATGTAGATATACCAGAAGTAACTTTTAATATATTTTCTAATACTCTTTGAGTTGCAGCATAGCCCGCAGAATCCCAATCAAAATTTAAGAAAATCTTTCGGATACCTAAAGTCTTTAAATAAAGTAAATGAGATTCTGTAAAGGCTGTGCCACAAACGGCAACAGCATTCTTAATACCGAGTCTGTAAAGTTGCATTAAGTCGCCTGGACCTTCGACAACAAATAAACCAAACTTTTTAGCATCTCTATAAGCTACATCAATACCTAACAAGGCTTGATTCTTCTTGTAGATAGCAGTCTCTTGAGTATTGATATACTTAGCAAGACCGGTTTCTAAATAATCAAAATTCCTGCATATAAAACCAATAGTCCGCTTACAATGATCTTTGATTGCAAAAGTAACTTTGTTTAAACCAAAGTAGGTTTGATAACGAGTCCTAATAAGACCAGTAGAAGCTATGAAGTTAGCATCCCAGCCTTTATTAATGAGCTTTTCAATAAGTTCATCTGCGTCTATAGTCCCCACAGGGCTAAGACCTTGAAGCCAGTTTCTAGAGACCAAAAATTCGTTGTCTGAGTACCTTTGAGAAGCTAAGATATCAGTAATATCTTGTGCAACTTTGTAAAGTTGCAACCTGTGCTTGTCTTCTTGAGTAAGCTCACCGATAGAATAATCTATACCAAGCTGTTCGCAAAGATGAGGAATGGTAATCTTAAGCCATTCAGGACCGTTAACAGGCATGTTATCAAAATGCTCTGCGCAAGTAAAAATATCGCCATAAAAACCACAAGAAAAACATTTAACTGTTTCGTTTGCAGTTTTAGGGTTCAAATGCATACTTGGATCATTATCATCATGAGCAAAGCATTTGAATTTCTTATATTCGTTAAAGTTATCACCCAGCTTGAGGGCTAAATATTCAGGCAGCTTAGACCTGAGTAATGTTACAATTTCATTTATGTCTGTAATATACATCTATACTCGCTAATTGTTAAATCTAAGTAAAAGTTTTCGCTTTTACGAGTTACAGGAATTGAAGACTTTACAGTTGAAAAGAAAAATAAACAACTAAAGACTTTGAGAAACTTTAGTTAAGTTTTTTTTAAATAAAACGTGCTTCTTTTTATTGTTTTTTAAATAAAATATAGCAGAAATAAAAGCAGTATCCTTTTTATTAAGCAAAGCTGAAGTTTTTAAACAAAGAGTAAAAAAAGTAAGCGCAGCTTGTTTCGTGTAAAAAGAATAAACTTTATAAGTAACGTTGTCTATGTTCAAATCTATAAAATACTTATAGGGTTTTTGGGTTGGAATCTTCGTCATAACAAATATTTCTATACTCGCAAAGACGACATTGCCAGTCTCCTTTTTGAACAGGTTTAACTATGCGCTTCTTACCTTCTTCAATCTGCTTTTTTCGTTTTTCATGTTGAGCAGTATCAGTTTTGGTAAGTTTGCCGTCTTGGTAAAGTGCTTCAATCTTTTCTTGAGAATAAAGCAGGTCATAATCCCTGTCAGGAATTATGCCACCGGGAAGTAAAGCGTCTTGAACGGATTTATAATTCTGAAGAATGTTTTCTATAGTTATTCCAGAATTAATCTTAGGACCGTTAAAGGGAGTATTAGGTTGATACCAAATATAATGCTTTGAGTCTTCTTGATCCTTTTCAACGGTAACAAGAAACTCTCCATACTTACCAGTATCACGAGCACCATAAGAGAGAAGAGCCTCTTTTGCAAAATCGTCATTAGTATTGCCATACCAAGACTGGTACAAACCAATTTGCATCAAATGGCTTTCTCTAGGAGAGCCCATGATGCCGTCTCTACGTTGAGAATCAGTTCCAAGGACTGAGTTAGCGTTAAAACCGTATATAGATTTAACTTCTACAATTTGGTATTTATGAGTTTCAGGGTTTATAACAATAAAGTCAATTTTACCAGAAACATTAAATTCTGGTATATAAATATTAACCTGCTCTGCTACATAAACACCAGACTCTTTAGCTAAGTCTATGCAGTATTGCTCATAAAGCTCGCCTGCTCGCCAAATCCACCTAGAGTAAACACTAGGTGGTATAGTGTTAGCAGAAACTAAATCGTAAACATCTTTTAGATGATCGTAGTTTTCTGAAAAAGCGTAATTGTCTTTTGCATAACGTAAAAAGTTTTGTCGTCGACACTTACCCAGAAAATTGCCGGCAACTATAGCAGTTGCAGAGCTAGGCCAAAGAGTAGGTTGTTTTTGTTCGCCGAAGCGAGGTTTAGCAAGATGGTTAGTCGCATGCTGTATAAAAGACCAGGACATGTATTTCCTTAAAGTTTAATAGAATCTAAGTTAGAAGAGAGCTCCTGACTCTCTTCTTCGTCTTTCATTTCTTCACGAGCAGATTTAGCAAGCTTCTCAAGTTCTTCGAGACGTTCTGCTTGAAAAGGTGGAAAATCTTCTTCCCAGTTTGCATCAGGATTAATTTGATTAAGTTTGTGAAGTAGATACTCCACTATAATGCTAGTTTGTATTAAAGTATTAAAATTATAGTCAATTCGAGTGTCTTGAGCGTGAAGAATATTAATAATATCTGATGTTTCGTTTTGTGACATTACAGTACTAGTTTCTTTTTAGGAGGTAAGTGAGTTCCAAGGTATACAGGGGTGGAGTCGTTAAAATTAGTATTACCATTAGCATCTTGATAAATAATAGCGTAACCATTTGTTGCGTTTTTAAAACGCAGATCAGGTCTGAATTGATAGGGGAGCTTATGAGCCATAGCTCCCTGCTCAATTAGAAGCTTGTTAGAAACAACACCTTTATAGATCTTATGGGTATGACCGACAACAATAGAGTCAAAATCTGAATCTTTCATGCGAGCTGAAAAATGATCTAAAAGTTTCACAACAGTTGCGCCGGGATACTTACTACCAAAACCGCTAGGATGACAGAATATTGTTTTACCAATGCGGACGTACCATGAGTCTTGTTTTTGATAATGAACGTTTGAAAAATCGTGTTTTTCAACAAGTTCAGCATACTCGTTAAGCTGCTCACCATTTGCAATTCGAGCCAATAAGTCAGGGCGAAGTATCTGAGTAGCTTCTTGATCTAAGCCAGAGTTAGCTACAGCTCTTGATGTTCTGTAATCGTGATTTCCAGAAACAATTACAACAGACTCAAAAGTCTCAGAAAGGATTTTGACTAAATCAAAAGCTGAAATATATTCTTTTAAAGCAGCTATTCTTTTACTTTTACTAAAAGTGCTGAAAATATAAGCGTCTAATATATCACCATTCAAGACTACGACATCTGCATCAGAATGATCTGCTAATGCTCTTTGCATATCCTCCCACAAGAAAAAGGGGACATGTAAATCACTAAAAGTAATTATTTTGCGAGCTTTAGAAGTAGAAAGACCAGAGTCGTGATGGTTAGACCTAGACCTGTATTCTTTAGATATTTCTATGATGTTTTGCCAAGTGTCATCATAAGGATTAGATGTTCGATCAATTAGAGAATCTCTTTGAACTTTTCTTCGTATAGCTGGAACAGTTCTTACTGTGGGAAATCCAGGTAAATTTGAATTATGCTTTGCTTCAATAAGTTCTGCAATTTCATTAAAAGATTTTTCGCCAAGATTTGATATTAAGAGCGTTTCTTCTTCAGGGGTCCACTTCATTTTCAATCCTATATTTATTAATTTTATTAGGTATTATTTTTATGTCAGGATCGATCTTATCAACTCTGGCATCTATAACAAGGATATCGCCATCTTTTATCTCTAGGTTTTGATATTTTGTAAAAAGGCTAGGGAAAAGAACTACTTCTGCAGAAGCAGAAGCGTCATCTATTTCAAAGAAAGCCATTTTCTTGCCTGAGCGAGTTGTTATCTCTTTGTAAGCTACAACTACTGCAGCAATTTTTGCTTTTTGACCTTCGTGTAAAGTACTTATTTTTGTTCTGTTAATAGTCAACATCTCTATTGGGTGGCCACCAATGTAGCAACCAATATAATGAGCCTGAGCAAGTACTTGGTGTAAAGACAATTCAACAAATTTGTGTCTAGAAAGTTCCGGAAAAACAGGAAGAGGTTTTTCTTTAAAAGCAGGCAGTCTTTTTAAATTCATTTCTTCTAAAGCAGCAAGGCGCTCTTCCAAGTAAGGATAGTTATCTCTTTCTTCTTGAGTAGCTTTATCTTTGTCAATTTTTCGTTGCAACTTTTTAAATTGCTTACGAAGATCATTTCTAGATTCAATAAGAGGTATAACTTTTAAGTTTTGTTCTTGCCTAGCTAAAATATCAATTTTTCGTTGATTATAAATTTCAAGATCTTTGTGATAATTATAAATTTGAGAAACATTTTGCAAAAGTTCTTTTCGATTATAACCAAGACAATCAAAAGCGCCGGCAGAAACAAATGCTTCAAAAGTTTTAGTGTTAACCTTTTGAAGGTTAACTCTAGAAACAAAATCTTCAATGCTTGTAAAAGGAGTTTTTCTACGAGTAGACATTATAGACTTTGCAGCGATTTTACCTACGTCACGAATGGCATTGAATCCAAAATATATGTCATTTTCAACAATAGTAAAATCAAAGCTGCTCTTATTAATACTTGGAGGTAAAA
>Ga0233432_10002103_pt1 | contig 18714 bp, 13 predicted proteins | sample SI_122_August201_6_FD_179870 | JGI IMG/M metagenome (GOLD analysis project Ga0233432, IMG submission 179870) | Seawater microbial communities from Saanich Inlet, British Columbia, Canada - SI_122_August2016_10_MG | ecosystem: Environmental > Aquatic > Marine > Inlet | place: Canada: British... | reverse complement strand
GGCCCTCACAGCACAGCGTCGGGCCCTTACAGCACAGCGTCTGGCCCTTACAGCACAGCGTCTGGCCATTTCTGCCAAAGCCGCTCATCGTGTTATTGCACTGAACAAAAGCACTTTACTCAAACATTATGTACGACTGTGTGAGACAAAATGCCGGATACGCCTCGTTTCAATTTGACACGGAATCGCAACAAAACAGCAGTAAGCGTTTATATGCACACCACACTGACGCGCAAATGGCGTGGGATGCGGCGAGCGTGCCGCAGGTGCTGTACGTCGGGCACCTCTGCGGCATCTTTGTCGTCGCGTCGCTGCTGTGCGCGACGTACCTGCACGCCGCGTACTGGCGCGCGCGGCTGCCCCCGATGCAAATCCTGCTCATGTACCTGGCGCGTCTGAGCTTTGACATTTTCGACCTGAACGCGGCGCGACGCGACCGCTCGTACCTACCCCTGATCCTCGTCGCCGAGTCGGCGCTGGTGGCGCACCTCATTCACAGCAACTCGCTGCGCGCGTACGACTTGTTCGTGTACCGCCTGGGCGTCGCGTCGTGCCTCGGCGCGGACACGCTGCTGATGCTGTCGTGGCTCCTGACGCCCGAGTGCAGCTCGCACTCCAAGGCAGCGTATGCTTACATGCCTTAGATCGTACAAGCCTTTCAAGCTTGTGTTTACAACAACAGATTATTTGCCATAATTCAAGGCAACGTATGTAGCTACATCTGGACGCACTTTATTATGTGCTTTTTGTTCTTATGTATGCTTTCTCTGTTCTCCCATACCGGCCTTCTGTTGCTGTTTCTTGTATTCTAGAATGCACACAAATCTACGCCTGCCAACTGTGCGTCAAGCTCTGGTAGGCTTTATTTCTCGACATATCACGTGGCTAAAAGCAGCAAAAGGTCACGTTAGCGCCCATGTGCGCAAGGTCTGCCTGCCTCCTCTGCTCGCGCGCACGCAGAGCTGCCTCCCAATGATCGAGGATGCGCTGCAGCGGCCACGCGCTGTCAATGTCGGCCGGCACCTCCTCTTTCTCGGCGCCCGCCGGCTTGGCGTCCGCGAGCACAAAGGCAAGCGGCCCAAACGTCCCACGGCTGCCGGTGTAAAACTCCAGCATCGCCGAAACGTGCTCATTGCGCGCAAGCTTGGCGCGTGGACCGTCCTCGTTGCAGACGCCAAAGAGGATGTACTGCCCGGCAGACGCGGCGTCAAAGCGAAACGTAAAGTGCTAGTCAATACCAAACATGTGCCGGCTGCTGTGGTCGCACTTAGGAGCAAGGGTGATAAGATGCTCCTCGACGGCGTCAAAGACACCAGCCTTGGGCATGTGCATCTGATACGGGGGGGGGCGTTGCACGGGCAAACCATAACCCACACACCACACGGGTGTATCAAAGTGCTGGAGCGGGCAGGGAACTCCATGCTGTGCGTGGGCTGGGGTGTGGTGGCATGGCGTTATAGGCGCATGCCTTTTATGGACTTTCAGATTGCGGGTGTAACAAATTTCACCCAATTTAGCTACGCCAGGTGCGGGCAAATGCCTATATGTCAGTAGAGGCAAAAGCCTGTGCGCGCGTGTACTTTGATTAGGCAAAGCGTTTGCACAGGTGCCTCAGATCGTACACGCGCCTGGGGCTTAAGTGCGGCACACCACATGTAGTGCACACTTGAAGGCAGCGTATGCACAGGTGTCTGAAATCATTTGCGCACTTGGAGCTTAGGTGTGGTACAACAGATAAAGCGCCACGAGCGCATACTCGACCAAAGCCTGCCCCAGACTCTCGTTCTTGTGAGGGACCTTGCACCCGCTGTCTGTCACGTCTTCAATCAGCACCACGTGCTCGAGGTACAACTTGACAAAGACCTCGAACAGGAACATGTTTTTCTGCTCGACGCAAGCGTTGAAGAGGGCCTGTGTGACATTTACCTCGAGCACAAGATGCCGCATGGCGTGCGCCGCAAGCGCGTGCGGGCACGCGACGCCCTTGTCTGGTATGCGTGTGTACATGAATTTGCGGTACACCTGCGCATGCATAAAGGCAGTGCTCGTGGGTGTGATGCCGCACGTCGCCAGGGCCTGTGTGAGGCAGAGCCGACACGGCGAGACGCGCTGTCCGTTGTCGCATGCTACGCACGCCTGTCCCAGCTTGCTGCGCCGGACATGCCGTCCGCTCTTGTTTCGCTTTGCCAGCATCGTTTTGAACTGCGCAAGCAAGCACGAATTCGAGCTGAACAGAGCCTGTGTGGTCTGCGACGACCAATCTGTCAGCTTCTTGCCCTCCACGGCCGCGGTGGCCGCCATTTACATGCAAGAAATATGTGCAGGCACGCTGTTTCATTTTTATATATACCACGGCACCGTAAATGCAAAATGGAAGGGGACCCTCTGCTGGAGTCCATGCCCGACGCGGTTTGCACGACGGGGGCCGCGGTGACTCCACTTTGCGCCAGCGGCGTGCTTGTACAGGCACACCCGGAGCCGCGCGAGACTTTACACCGCGCGTCGCTCAAGTTTGGCATGAACCCCAGCGTTGCCGTGCACGCCGTCATTCTGCTCGCGGCAGTCCTGTGGCTAGCCACGGGCCTGGATTTTTTTCTCGTCCTCATTGCCAGCTTGCTCATTGTGATGCTGTGCTGCCTGCCGCAAGTGCTGTGGTGTAGAATTGTAGACTGGGTTGCTCTCGCGCTCATTGTGGTCGTGCTGGTGTACCGCGACCACTCGGCCATTTTTGAAGACGTCATGCTCGTGGTCTTTCGCATGCACCACAACGCGACTGCGGCGCGGTTGTGACCGCAGTACACACGTTTTGTGCGTGTTACAAAGGCATGCACGAAAATGCGCGAAATAGTGATATATAAGCCATACACAACGCAGCGCAAAGCATGCCGGACGTGCACATAGGAAACGTCGACCGGGAGCAGTACAGCGAGGCCGAGATCAACCTGAGCAAGGTGGCTGGCGAGGTCATGTTTACGCGCACGCGCACGGCGGTGTCCGTGAGCCACACGGACGGCAAGTTGCATGTGCAAGTCCCATACAACATTGAGCGCACAGATGCGTGGCCCGGACGCGGCGAGTGCGTGTGCGCGCCGGCGTCCGCGCCGCTTACCGCGCTAGGATTCGCGCACGTGCCCGCGTGCGTCGAGCGCTTGTTTGGGTGCTCCGAGGCCTTGTTTGTGCTTGTGTACACGACAGACTTGAACGTGTTTCTGATGTTTGTGCCGGTGCTGCGCGTGGGCGCCGAGTACGTCGCGCTCTTTCCGTGGAACGGGTACTGCGACGAGGACGGCGAGGCAGCCATGCTGCGCAAGAAGACCTTTGTGCAAGCCGTGTGCAGCATCGACGAGACGCGCGTGCGCATCCAGAGCGCGGCGGCGGCACAGGGGCTGGACGCGGACCGCGTGCAGGCGCTGCTGGAGGTGGCCGACAGCTACGCGCTGCTCGTCACGCAGTTCCAGCGATCCCGCATGAACCTGCACAACGTGGCAAACGAATGCATCACGTGCTTTACCTCGCAGAGCACGCACTCTGGCTTCCTGACGTACACCTCGGTCACGCCCGGCGTACTGCTGTCGGTGGGGCACGCCAACTACCTCATTTCGCACGGCACGGCGTCCGAGTCGCTGTGTGCCTTTGTGCTCAGGCACGTTCTGGCTCTGACGACCGACCACAAATTGCAGACGCCGCGCGACGGGCTTTGGCTGTGCTTCCTGGTCATGTTCTGCCTCAAGCTCGCGCACCGCGCCGCCGGCGTGCCCTCGTACCGCCTGGAAAAAGGCGAAGACATCCGGCCCGACTTTGCGCCGAACGTGTACGGCACGATGGGGGACTGCGAAGACCACATGGGGTCCTTCCTCTCGATCGTACACACGCTGTGCACCAACGGCATGCTGCGCGGGACGGCGTTTGAGCATGCGCAGCTCACGCCGGGCAACTCGACGCGCGCGTATGCAGCGCGTGGTCTCATGTACCACGACGAGCACAAGCCGCCGGAGATACACGCGTTCACCGTTATCGCGCAGGTCGAAAACGACAGCGTGTGTCTGCACATTGTCGAGAACACGTGCTGCGTTTTTGTCTACCGCAGCAAAGAGCAGCAGAACGCAGTTGCGCAAGCACTGGCCGCGTACGACCACGGCCTGGTCGCGTTCGAGTCGGAAGCGCACATGCAGCAGATGTACCGCATCCAGTGGCTCGACAAGCGTGTGGTCTTTGTCTTCGAGTGCGGCGGGGGCGCGCCGGCCACGCTGTCTCAAGACGCAGCGCCGTATACCGCGTACAGAACCATCGGCGTCTTCGACCAGAGTGTGCAGAAACTCCAGCGATACTTGTGCAGCATGCAAGAAGGTGCAACGCGCCGCAAGCACCTTGTGCTCATGCACCCCGTCTTGTTTTTGCAGGCTTTTGAGTTCCTGCAGCAGTACGCGCACAAGCAGCTTGCAGGCACAGACGAAGCGCAACGTCTGGCCGTCGCCGAGTACGTCAACAACACCGAGGTGCAGCACCCGTGGTGGAAGACGATTTTTGCGGAGCGCCAGGAGAGCATGGACGACGCGGCGCACGACATGGCCGCAGCAATCCAGTGCAAGTACGGCCGCCTCACGCAGCCCGTGTACGACCTGCGGCTGCTGCCGCGGATGCTCAGCAACGCCGAGCCCGTGACAATCGCAAACAGCCCGCCCATGCTCAGCGTAGTGCGCTCCACGCTGTGCTGCGCGTTGCAGACACTCAAAAACATGGACCAGGCCATGCGTGTCGGTCTGAACTCTAACCACGCAGCCTGCCTGTGCATCGTGCACCACACGCGTGTGTTTTTTGCGAGCGTCGACACCATCTCTGGCTTCTATGCCAAACTGATCCGAACACACGCACAGCCGCTGGAGCGCCTGGTGTCTGTCTGCGACATGTACCGGCAACAGCACGGCGCGGTCGTTTGCATACAACGCACCATGCTGTACGAGTTGGTGCAGTGTGTCCTGTCTCTGATCAACGTTATCACCTACTGCCTGCACGCCACCCCGTGACGCACGCGTCGCGTATCGCACCGAAAACTGCAGTCGACGTCTGGGCTCGGTGCGCTCGCTGCGGAACTCAGACAAGCGTCGAAAACTGGCACGTGACGTTGCACATGCGCGCAGACGTGCCAGGCTCGCAGGTCTCGACAGGCGGCGCCACGATGCCGTCCCCGCAGATTGTGCTGCACGGCGGGAACGAGTAGAAGCCAGGCACCAGAGTGCAGTCGTCGCGACAGCAGCCGTGCAGCGGACTGGCGCGGTCCGTCGGGTCGCACGGCTCGACGACGTCGTGAACTTGATTCAAGCACAGGCTCGGCACGGGCGCTGCTTCTGCGTGCACACACGCAAAATCGGCCGCCTCTGTGCACATGCGCAGTAATTGCGCCCCCGTGCAGGGCACTGCTGCATCAAACAGGGAGGTATTGCATGCGCGGCACCCGGCAAGCCCTGGCGCCCAAAACTCGGCCCCTGGCGCGCAGCGCGCACACAGGCCGTTGCGCGACTCGACGGCGTCAAAGCTGGCACCAAGCAGTGCGCCAAGCGACGCAACCTGCGCCTCAAGGCACGGCACGTTGCGGAACGCGACGCCGAGCACGTCGTACTGCGCTTGCAAAAAGGCCTGACGCAGCAAAGTCAGCAGGAACCCGTGCGCGTACGCCGACGCCGCCGGCGCCATCAACGCCGCGTCCGCGGCCTCGGACGCAAAGAGGACAAACGGTTGCAGGGGCGTGCTTGGCGCCAGCACGTCCACAAAGCTGCGCACGGCAGCGACCTGCGCCGACCGCGCAAACTGCACATCCGGCGCGGTGTCCAGGCCGAGGGCCGCAAGCATCCACGGGTGCACAACGAGCATGGGGTCGTCCGCGTCGACGTCCGCCGGAAGCACACAATAAAAATTGCGAGCAGTACGTTCCACCTGCAGCAGCGTGTATGCGTTGAGCACACAGAAGCACGCCGCGCCCACGATTGCGTAGGCGTCGTGGCGCTTCTCGAGGGTCTCGTTTACCAACTGCGGCCACGCGCGCGCATTGCGCGAGAGCTTTGCAAACAGCGCTGCGTGGAAGAGCTCGTGCTGCTCGAGCGCAACGTGCCACGCCTGCGTGCGCGCGCGCCACTGCTCGTGCGCCGATGTGACGTTGCGCGACGCCAAGCGGTAAGCGCTCTGCGACACCGCGCGCGACAAGTCGACCTGCGCGTCCGCGGTCGCCGCGAGCCGCGCGCGCGCGGCGCCGGCAAAGCCCGCGAGCCCGCGGCCCGCCACGGTCACAAACTCTGCCAGGCACGCAGCGTGCGCGGGGGCCGTCGGGGCGTGGCCTTGCCCGGGCATGTGGCGCACGGCGCGCGAGCAGCGCACGCAGTCGCGCTCGCTGCGCTGGCCCTCGATCACGCCGTACGTGCCGCGTGGACACTGGAACACCTGCCCGTTCTCGCACCAGTGCCCGGGGTTGCACAGCACACAGCCGTACCCAGAGGCGTCGGTGTGGTACCCGTCATCGCACGCGCAGTCGCCCGCGCCTTGCACGCCACGCGTGGCGTGACTGTTTGCGGGGCACGGCTTGCAGATGCCCTCATGTCGATAATGCACGCGATTGCACTCGCACGACACTGTGCCGTCTGCGGCCCTGACCTTGTGCGCACCAGCATTCGCACACACACACTGCAGGAGCGTGTGCGCTTGCATGGTCCGCGTCGTCATCTCCGGCGGACAGCGCTGGCGTCCAAGGTCGAGCACCTCGTTGCAGTAGTAGCCAATGTCGCACTTGCGACACGTGGGTGGCGACATCTGGTCCGAGTACAGCCCCTCTGGACACACGCAGCGCGAGTTCCTTGCATTTTGGCGCAAGTCCCCGCGGCAGCGCGTGTGCTCGCCGAGCTCTGTCGTGTTGACCGGACACGCGTGCGGGTACGTGCACGGTAGACACTGCTGCTGCCCCGGGGCCCCGTACGTGCCCTCGCGGCACACGCAGTCTTCCGGGCGCGACGCCCCCGGCCCCAGCGTGGTGTGCGACGCCGCGCAGTGGCTGAGAGCACCCCCGCCAGGCGCGAATGTGTTGTTCGGGGCAAGCTGGCATTCGTGCGTGGCTGTCAGGTAGTAGTAGCCCGGCAGACACGTGCACTCGCTCTTGGACTGCGCGCCAGAGTGCTCCGTCGTGGTGTTGGGCGGGCACGGGCGCGCGCCTGGCGCGCTGCCGCTCGCGTACCACCCGCGACTCACGTTTTGGCACGTGCTGCCGACGGCTATCTGCCCGCCCGGACACACGCACGCAGAGTCGTTGAGCACACTCCTCTGCGACGACGGCGGACACATGACGCGCATGCTGGGGTCGGGACCACACACTTGCGACGACGGGCATGCCGTGCACATACCCGACACGCGCACCAAAGGATACACACACGGCGTGCAGATTCCATGCATGATGACGCTGTCCGCTGCGCAGAAGCGCTCTGTCTGACGCCCGCTGCCGCTGCCGCTGCCGCACGCCCGGTTCGCGACCACGGCGCCCACCCGCTCGGTGTCGACGCCCCCGGCCGCCATGGCCCGCGGGTCGCCGCGGCGGTGTCGATCCACGTGCACGTGGTGCGTCGCGTTGACCGCCAGCGTAACGCCGTCGCGGCCCCAGCGCACCGGCGGCACCGGGGTGCTCGCGTTGGCGCGAGGCAGCAGCGCCACCGTCTCGAAAGTGCGGTCCTCAAAGAACAGCAACGTCCACGCGCACTCCTCCCGTCCCACAAAAAACTGCATGGCTTGCACGCGCGTGCTGTTGTCGATTCCCGAAAACGTTGTCACGTTTTCAACTTGTGCCACAAGGGTGCTTCTGCACGCAAGCACAGCCAGCAGCGCGCGCACCGGCGAGGCGCTCCAGTGCCGCAGCTCGACGCCGCTGTCGAGCAGCGCGGCCCACGCCAAATCGCTTTGCAGTGCCAGCCCTGCGCCGCGCATCGCAAACGACATCGACCCTCCGCGCAGCGCGTCGCCGCTCTCGCACTGCGCCAGCAGGAGAGCAGTGCTGTCGTGCACGTGCAGCTTTTTAAACCTGCAGTTGTCGCGCTGCAGATCGTCGGGTACCGCGAGATCCAGCACATGCCACGCTCGTGCCACGCGCAGGTGCAAACGCAGCGCTGCCTCAACTACAGGCGCAAGTGCCAAATGCTCAAGCACTGCCGCGTCCGTGCGCGCAAGCGGCGCCGCTGCAAACCACCATACCGCATACGCGCTCGCGTCCACAGCGGGCGGCAGCGCCTCGCACGGCTCCGCGCGCGCAGCTTGCGCCTCCGCCTTGATGCAGCGCACCGCCCCTTCGGCACGCAGCGTCGTGAAACCAGGCAGGCAGAGACAGTGCGCCTCCGACGTCGAGCGCACGCCTGCGGTGCTGGCATGCGCGGGGCACGAGTATTTCGTGCCCGCACGGCAAAACGCGCCCACGGGGCACGGCACACACCACGTGTCGTCGAGCCTGTACTCGCCGTCCGCGCACACGCGGCGCACGCCCTGCGCGCAGACTTGCCCCGGCGTGCAGGGCTTGAGCACGTCGCAGGTGCGGTCGTCGCCAACCAGCACGCGGGTGCAGGCTTGCACATAATGCGTGGTGTTGGTGACCGGCACGAAAAGGCACTGCCGGTCCTCCGGGCTCCAATATGCGCCGCGCTCGCACACGCACTCGCGGAGCGTGCCGGCGCCCGCGTACAGCGTGGTCATGTTTCCTGGGCACGCCGCGGCGCGCTCGTCTGCGCAAAACGAGCCGAGTGGGCACAGCCGGCACTCGGTGCCCTCGCGTCGGTACCCGATGCGGCACGCGGGCCGCGTCTCGTACTGCGTGTACATGTCCGCAGAGTCGGGTGCCCGCACGAGCGCCACTCCGTACGCGTACGCGCGCAGCGTTTGCGTCTCGGCGGGTTCGCACGTGCTTGGTTGCTGCCGGAGGACGCTGGGCGGGTTGCACGCAAAAACGTCGTTGCTGTTAGGCGGGGACACATGTCCGTCCGGTGTCGCGCTGGCACACATGAAGCCCAGACGTTCGTCCGCCTCAAGCCCGTGCTCCGCACACACGCACGTGTACTGCGAGTTTGCGTAAAACGGGCGCTGCGTTTGACTCGCGCACAGGTGCTTGCTCGGGACACAGGGCCCGCTCACCGCGCTGTACGTGCTCAAAGCGTCCGGCTCGCGCAGGTCGCCCATCAACACACGGTCGTTGACAGTGACCTCGCTGTGGGTGCCGTGGGCACAAAACACGCGCGCGCCGTCGACAACGATGCTGCCATTGACTCGCTCTTCCGTGCAATCCCATGTCGCACTTGGCAGCACGAGTGCGCGCGCGGTTGCCAAAACAAACACCATGCACAGCAACGCCGGTAACGCGCCCTGTGACAGCGCCTGCTTCATTTTGTCTACGTACTCGTACGCATATATACCGAGTATTTCGGCCGCTCGATTGCACTACAAGCGTGCATGCCTTGCGCACACGCCCCTGTTGCCGCGAATCAAAAAATGCCCACTGATCTATTTTGGGCTTTTTGTGCTTTGCTGATATAAGGCACGGAAACCCGACTTTCGACTATCGCAATTCTGCCAAGAACTTGCCACACACCACAGAGTCACGGGCGTTTGGGAGATGGCGGGGCATGCCTGGCGCAGGTGCGAGTACGAACTGGATCTTTGGGTCAAGCACGACCGCGGGAATCCGTGTTACTGGCGTGGAGCTGTTTTCGACGACGAGCCGTTTGGATTTGGCAGCTTGCTGTACAACAGCGGCACCCAAATCGAGGGTTGCGTGCAGCGTGCTGTGCCCAACTTGCTGTTTCACCTGGAAGGCTCTATCGAGTGGCCTAATGGTTCGAGGTATGATGGAACGCTGCAAGACTCGAGGCCAAACGGGTTCGGCTGCTGTGTGTGGGTGAACGGTAACATGTATCGCGGAACATGGAAGCATGGTCTGCAGGACGGGTACGGTGAGTGGAACACGTCGAGCAGCTCAATGCTCAGAACGCTGGGAAAGAAGGGGGGCATGCACGCACACTCTCTGCATTACGAAGGGGAGTGGAGCAAGAACCAGATGCACGGACGAGGCACAACAACATACTTTGCCCGGCCCGATAACATGTGCGCCATCACAGTCAAAGACGTGCAAGAGCGCCAAGGCCGGCCCCTGAGGAGGTTTACGGGAATTTTTGAGCACGGGTTCGCACTGCGGGGCAAGCTTGAAACGCCAAATATGACGTACACGGAGGTCGTGTTTGAGGAGAAGACGACGTGCGGGCAGTTTGCAGCGTGGTACTGGACCACGACCGACGCGAGCGGGAAGGCGCCCGCCACGACAACAATGCGTGAGCTCAACAGCCAAGAGGAAGAGTACGAGGCGGTCGCACACAACATGCAGGGCTTGGTAAAGACGTATGGAGTTGAGATCAAAAGCATACAGCGTGTCCAGAACCACAACATGCGTGTACTGTTTGAACAGGAGCGCGAGGCCGCTGAAGCACAGGCACCAGGCCGTGCCGGCGGGGCTGCTCAGTGGGCGTTCTTCGCTGTGGTACGTGAAAGCAATTGTGTGGTGTGCGTGCTTTTTTACGTAGGCGTGAACGAGGTAACGCAGCGCTGTGCGCAGGGACCACAGACTGGCGCAGAGGCACCATGGACCTGGATTGCGCAAAACGGTTTTGCAGGCCTCACGAAGCCAGAAATGGGACGCTCGAAAGCCGCGCAGATTTGCTTTACCAAGGATGCAGCAGACGCGCACAAGTTTGCGCTGCACAGCGCAGACCGGAAACAACAAGGCACCAAAGACGGGCTTGTGCTGCGGCTGTTTATGAGCCGTATAGTCACCGACGTGCAGAAAGGTCTGCTCACTGTATCTCGTGCCTTGTCTCGCGAGCGAGGTGGCATTCCACGCATTGACGATCTTTGTGTGTGTGTACCCCAGACGCGAACCCGGGCATCTTTGTCATCCAGGATAACGCGCGCGCATATCCAGGTATGCACACACTGCTTGTATTGCACGTTTGGCGCGCGGTCTGACCCTAATGTTGTACACACAGCTTACCTCATCGAATACTTGCTTCCGGGGATGGCAGCAGTGGTGAGAAGTGCCATTCCGATGCACAAACCCCGCGCATGAGCGGCTCAGTTGCCTTCTGGCTAGAAAGCTAAAGTCCACCCAACGACGGGCAAAACCTTTTACCGGTCAATCTACGGCAAGTGGTGACACGTGCCATTCCGATGCACAAACCCCGCGCATAAGCGGCTCAGTTGCCTTCTGGCTAGAAACATAAAGTCCACCAAACGACTGGCAAAACCTTTTACCGCTCCCTCTACGGCGCAACCCAGCGCGCGGCGCCTACACCCCGGGTCTTGCGCTTGGAGCTTTGGTGTAGTTGGCAGCGACTTACGATGGGCAACTATGCTATTACGTTTTATTTGATTGAATGTACAAAACATATTTCAGTCTTGATGTAAGAGAGGATGTGTTGTCGCACTTGGTTTCTACTTGAAGTTTGTATTTTCTGTTATAATCGAGTTGTCCGGTTTTTGATCTTTCCTTTGAAAAGAAAATAAGGCTGCCCCTGGCGCAGCATGCAACAGAACGACATGCTGTTGTTGGTTCAATGGCATACAATACTGCATTTGTTCGAATTTTCCAATCACTTTATATATTATGCAATTATTATGTTGATAGCATTTTTTCTATTGCATCTCCAGCCAGGCCTTTGCGTCCCACAACGTCACTTCGACGCTCACGTTGCGCGCTCTCGTCAACTTGGTACCCAACTTTTTTGGCGCTTTCTTCTCCTCTGCCCTTTTGGCTGCACGCTTGGCGTTTTCACGCTTTTGTCTTGCAACCAGCCGCTCGAAAGAGAGTTTGCACCTTTCGATGTCTGTCTCTGAAGTTGAAGTCCAGTAGGCAGTGACTACTGTCGGCCCTGCCTCATTTGGCACCGAAATGACCACGAGGCCTTTTTTGTAGTGCTTATGCAACCACGGCGTCTGCCTGGCACGTGCGCCGTGGTTCTGTACGTTTGAGCGTGCGCCTTGGCCTAAGCACAAGTCGATGTAGACTTGCTTGACCCCCCGCTGAGCTCGGCGCTCGTGGGCGTGTCCCGTGCACGCGGCCATTGTGCTCCTGAGCTGTTTGTCGTGCCTCTTTAATATACACTACATTTGTTTTTACGTTCTGCAACGCCGCGCAGCCTTTTGCACCTTGCTCATTGCTCATAACACCAAGGTGTGTGCTGAGATTGGTTGCCTGATTCTGTACTCAAAGGTGTGGTCGACACGCGTGCTCGAAGAGCTGTACCGAATGCAAGATGCTCGCCTGGTCCTCCGGCGACCAATACGTGCCGAACACAGCCGGTGGATTCGTGTCTGGCACACAGAGCACATTCAAGCCGTCCAGCGCATACCTGTGCACCACATCAGTGTTGCCAAAGGGTGTGTTGTTTGGCAAGTCTATGCACGCGCCCTTTGCCAGGCACAAATCGACGTACGCCTGTTTGATTTCTGGCTTCATCATGTCTCTTTGTCTATGCTTCTTGTTTTTCATTCAAGTCGGTGTGGAGGCACATATACGGTTCGGAAAAGAAATTTGACGAAAATAGATCCAATTTATGCCAAACCCAATTCACGACACAGCCTGGACACCGCCCAGCGCCTGCTCAATGTATTGAATATTGGCAGGCAGCAAATCGGAATTCGACAGAAATAGATTCAATGCATGTGCAACCGAATTCACAACACAGCCTGCACACCGCCCAGCCCCTGCTGAATGCATTGAATATTCGCAGGCAGCAAAATGAAATTCGACGAAAATAGATCCAATTTGAGCCAAATACAATTCACGAGACAGCCTGCACACCACCTAGGCATGCTCAATAATTTCCGCACGGGCAGACAGGAAACGAAATTCGACGAAAATAGTCGTCAAGGTTTGATAACACATTGATTTTGAGGCTCTGGCCAAAAGATGGGTAACTTTATGCCACACGCGATAAATGCAGGGGTCGCCAAAAAAGCACTCGTCATGTGCATTGGCACGTTTTTGGTCGCTGGCTCGTCACTAGCGTGCTGGACGGCGCTGGCGTCCGACGTGCGCACCGACACACTGAGCCTGATGCTGCGAAACGCCACTCGCATGCCCTGAGCTACGCCGGCCGGTAAGAAAACAAAGACAAGCACAATGTTGCTGGTGCTTGTGCAATGTTTCGCGATGCGCTTGAAAACCAAGGACCTGCAGCATGCCTGCGCGCAAGTGGTGGAGCAGGTGCAAGGATACGCGTCGGAGAAAATCCTGCGCACCGCTCTCGCCATCAGGCTGCGCGAGCAGGGCTACATTTGCCACGAGGAGGTCGTGCTTCCGGTCGTGAGCAACGGGTATTTTGTCGGGCACAACCGCATTGACATCTTGGTGCACCGCACGCACGGCGCCACAGGCAAGGCGTACTACGTCGCCGCAATCGAGCTCAAGACGCTGCGCGAATCGCTGCACTGCCGGGAGCGCGCCCATGAGGTGGAGCAGCAGACGAGGGGCTACATGCGCTGCCTGCGTTCGGTGTTTGCCAACAGCCGCGTGTTCCATGTGTACACTGTCAATTTCAGACGAGCAGAGCCCGACGTCGAGGTGCTAGCGCTAGAGGAAAAGCGACCGATCAAAACCTGACACGAGCACATGCATTGGTGTTTTCTTGCAATAAACGCACGCGGTGAGAAAATGGATGAACGGCACTGCCGCGCGACACGCACAGGTGGGTGGGAGTCTGCCAGCAAGCGCTACGACGCGAGGAAAAGAGACCGCAAAAAGCCTGACACCAGCACATGCATTAGCGTAGGTATATAATACACGCACGCGGTGAGAAAATGGACAACGGACACTACCGCGCGACATGCGAAGCATGCGTCTGGTGTGTGTAAATAGCCGCGACTTCCAAGCCTACACTGTCAACCTGAGACGATCAAAACCTAACAAGGGCAGACGCATCGGGATGGGTATATAATACATGCACACAGGCAAAAAAATGGATGAACGGCACTGCCGCGCGACATGCATGCCCGTGTGCACCAAACTGTGTGTCAAGGGCACAGGCGGGCACGGCATTACCCATACGATTGATGGCTTGATCGGTTTTGTGTGCATTTTTGCCTTTTTTTACCTCTTTGTCGACCGTTGGCGTATTTTTTACGGGCCTGCCTTATGCGCAAGTGGGTGCATCATTGCGGTTTTTATCGGCAGGGAATTCAGCGACCGGCAAAAGCTGGGGTACTGGGACTGGGAGGGCTTGCTGGTGCCAAGCATAACGGTCAGTGTACTTGCGATCATCATAAGCACCGGGGTGCATGCGTCAAAAGAGGACCGCTGTTGGCTTGCACACAAGCACCGCGGAGTTTTATCGATGAGCGAAGACCAGGGCACAGACAACGATCATGTGCCTTTGGAAATCACTCACAAGCATGCCAATACACGTATTTATCACTTTCATGACCACGAAGACGCAAGCATGCAGAAGCGCCCGATTGTACTTGTGGCATGCTCACCGTATTTGCAAGTGTAAGGGTGCCAGGCGCGACAAGTTACGGTTTTAAACTTTTAATGTTGCTCGTGAAATAAATTGTCAGCAGTCTGTCTGGCGCTCCTGCTCCAAAAACGCAACAAGGTCCCCGCGCATGCATTCTGGCGCGTGTCCCGCTTTCACAACATTTTGCCGCCACTTTCCAAGCAACGCACAGACTCTGTTATGCTTGCCAAACACCATGCTGCGACTCCTTGGAGTGTCCACGGACGCCATGCGCTGGTGTTGGGGGCTGCAAAACCTCGCGACGCGGCAACCACTGCACATGAGCAAATTCGCGTCCTCGCCTCGCGTCTGCGAGCACGCGGCACAGTGCGTGCGCGCTTGCTCGATAGACACGGACAGGTATTTGCCAAGCTGCTGGCATGCGAGGTCTTCCTCGCCGGCATCGAAATGCAGACAGGCGAGGTGCAGGTGTGCGTGCTTCTTCTCCAAACCAGCGGCACTCTGCAGCCAACTCTCCGCCTTGCGCTTTTCGTCTTCCGTGCAAGCAAGCTGTTGAGCCTCTTGTCCTCCCAGCCCAGAAGCAGACGCCGCCAGTCGCAACCGTTCCCGCAGTCGCAAACGAAGCGTGACGCCAATGGCCAGTGCCGAATCGGCCTTGCGTTTGGGCACTTGGACCAAGGTTGCAATCTTAAATTCCTGCATGAAATACCTGAGGGCCCGCGAATATTCTCTCGTTGACATGTGGCAGAGCCCAATGTTCCCACACGCCCTCGCTACGCCTTTGTGGTCTCCCAACGCTTCCGCCCTCACACGGTGTTCTTCGTGCAGGTCTTGTGCTTGCGTGTAGTTCCCAAGCCCGTGGTAACAGCACCCGAGGTTGCCGCACGCAATCGCCACGCCGGCCTTGTCCCCCAACTCCTCACACGTCACCCTGTCCCTCTCGTGGTACTCCCGTGCCAGGGTGTAATCCCCCATGTTATGGTAGCAGACCCCAAGATTGGCGCAGGCAGTGGCCACCCCTGCACGATCCCCTAGTGCCTCGCACAGCGTCTTATGCTGCTCGTGCATCTCCTGTGCGCGCTTGTAATCCTGCATGCTTTCGTAACACAGCGCAAGCCCGTTGTATGCCCTCGACAGCCCGCTGTTGTTTCCGATCGCCTCGCAGATTGTCTTCTGCTCCTCATACAGCTCGCACGCGCGTGTGTACTTGCCCGCGGTGCACAAAGTCAAGCCCAAGTTGCCGCACGCGTCCGCTACGCCGCCGTTGTCTCCGCGTTGCTCACACAACGCCCTGTGCTGCTCGTGTAGCTCGATTGCGCGGGCGTGCTCCCCTTTCTGCTGGTGGCAAAGCCCGAGCTTGCCGCATGCCGCCGCCGCGCCTGCGTCATCTCCGAGCTCCTCGCACAGTTTCCGTTGCCTCTCGAGCAGCTGCACGGCACGTGAGTAGTCCCCCATGCTGAAATGGCAGTTTGCAAGGTTGCCGCAAGCACCTGCAACCCCCTCACAGTCCTCCAGCGCCTCGCACATGTTTTTTTGCTCGTCAAAGATCTCACGCGCGCGCACATACTGCGCGTTCTGGTAATACCAGTTGCCGAGGTTGTGGCACGCCAGCGCCACGCCCGCAGTGTCCGCTGCGGCATGGAACGCCGCCTTGCTCTGCTCGAACAACTCGCGTGCCTGCTCGGAGTTGCCCAGCTGCTCGTGGCAGTTTGCAAGGTTGCCGCACGCCCTTGCCATACCGACGTGGTCCCCGAGCCCCTCCGCAAGTGCCTTACGCTGCTCGTGCATTTCAGCAGCGCATGCGTACTCCTTCATGTGGTAGTAGCAGATGCCAACCCCGTTGCACGCCTCGGCCTCGCCTGCGCGGTCCCCCGCCGCCTTGCACAGCGCTCTGGCTTCCTCGTACACCTCGACTCCCCGTGCATGCTTTCTCGTGTTCTTCAAGCTGCATCCAAGCGTGTTCAAAATCTGGCATGCTATGTCCGGGTGTGCTTTTTGCACCGCGCGCGCTACTGCGCGAGCTTCTGCCTCCAGCGCCACGACGGCCTCCCAGTTCTTTGCATGCTCCAACTCACGCAGCCGCTGCGCCAGCACGGCATGGCACTCGTGCTTGTGTCCAGCCTTCCACCCCGCAATCTGGTTTCACACGCACGTTCGCGCCGCGATCAGCCCCTGCCTGCACCATCTGCACACAAAAAATGAGCGCAAATGTACCTGGCACGGCTTGCAGCAGTACACCGCATGCTTGCACCTCCAGCATCGTAAAAGCGGCCCCGTAGGCGTTTTCTTGCACCCGCTGTGTGCGCATCTCGCCGGTGCTGCGCGTGTGGACATTCCGACCTCTCCTCACAGCGCTTGGTACCCTCTGCGTGTCAAGTTTCTACCGTGGAATTGCACATCGTCGTTTGTCGACTTTATAAACTGCTCTATTTTCGTCGAATTTTGAATGCATTTTTTGTCTTGTTGCCTCTTTTGTCTGTGTTGCTCTCGCACTGCAAATCTTCGGTACTCACCTGCGGCTTTGCTCTGAAGCTGGGTTCTTTCTGTCTTGCGCATGCATGTGCTTATTTCAAGCTGTTTTGAGGCCAATTGCAGAGTTCTGTGTTTGTTGTTCCTTTATTCGTGCACAAAACAAAACTTCGCAGCCCGGTCGTGCTCAGTGCTTGCACGCCCACTAGCAATGCGTATTCGTAACAAAGTCCAACTCGCGCTGAGCTGCGGACTTGTTCTGTTCTACGACCGGCCTGGCGGTGTAGTGCTTGACAGGAGCTCCTGGGCACGACTGAGAGGGCTCGGGACACATGGTCGGGTCGAGAAAAGGCATGGGGATGCGGAGGATTGCGGAGGATTGCGAGCGTCTGTTTTTTATAGCCAAATTCGAAATTACACCAAAATAGATTTTCGCATGCCGTTGACATTCGAATTCGGAGAGCACATTACGTGCACACCGTGTTCTTGATATGAGAACCTGCCACATGAGGCGACGCTGCCACGTCACCCGCTGCACCAGCTGGGACAATAAAAGAAACCCTCGTGCAGACGCAAAACACCACTCGACGCGCACGCGTGAAACATGCAGCAGCTGAACAACACGGGCATCGGGGACATTGTGCGCATGGGTCTCAACCTCGAGTGCTTTAGCCGGTGCCTATTGTGCTTGCGCCCAGTGGAGCGCAAAGGGAAAAATGTGCGAGTGATCGAGAACATGCGCATGTATCACGACATCCTGCACAAGAGCAGGACGTCGACGAGTTCAAGGGTCTACCAAGCGCAGATGCGGTACCTGGAAAGCGAAGAGACGGTGGTGATCTGCTACATCTGCCAGCCGGCCAGCAAAAAGGCGGAACGCCAGTACGAACAAGGCGGCGCCGTGGACTACCCCTCGCTCTTTGTGGAAGACGCGCTGAAGCACTGTGGCGACGAAGGCAGGGAGGGCATCAACAGGCAGTGCCTGATCAAGGCACTGGTGTGCCTCGGCACCACTGTGACAGGCAACGATAACACCTTGTACAACGAGCTGCGGTGCAAAGAACAGGTGCTCTTGGAATACAGCATCTTTTTCCTGCACTATGTGCTCGAAAGCACTGGGTACGACATGCGTGAGTTTGCAAGGGCGAGCAGCATGTGCGTGTTCGGCATTGTCGTGCTGTGCAGATGGGAGATTGCTGGGTTCCCACACACAATGACGCGGCGCGAGGACAACAAGGTGTACAGAAAGGTGTACGGCGGCGTCATGTTTGACCTGTTTGACGCATTGCACCCGGCGCAGAGCGTGTACGCCTTGAGAAACGAGCAGGCTGGAGAACAATGGCAGCGAATCTGCGCGAGTTGCAGCGGGGTGTGTGTGCCGGCGACGAGAAGCGCAGAACATAGCGCGTACGACCTTGCGACCGTGGACCGGCAACTCCTGAACGAGACGCTCAGCGTGCACACAGCGCAGTGCGAAAACATGCGGGGCCCGCGGTACTGGTGCCCCCGCACGGGCAAATTTTCCTACGTGTCGTACGAACACTACAAAACGATCGCACAACGATTTCCCGAGCGCTTCCGCGAGCCCGAGGCCGAACGCTACTATGTGTTTGCGCTGCGGCACACAAAGCTGTGCAAATAACAGCACACTGTGGATGTTGGTGCCGAATAAAAGCCCCGTCGTGCTTGTATGTGTTTGCGCTGCGGCACGCAAAGCTGTGCAAATAAC
>Ga0233432_10002100_pt1 | contig 18731 bp, 15 predicted proteins | sample SI_122_August201_6_FD_179870 | JGI IMG/M metagenome (GOLD analysis project Ga0233432, IMG submission 179870) | Seawater microbial communities from Saanich Inlet, British Columbia, Canada - SI_122_August2016_10_MG | ecosystem: Environmental > Aquatic > Marine > Inlet | place: Canada: British... | reverse complement strand
CCAGAGTGAGCCCAGGGAAATGGCGACACCGTAGGGAAGGCTTCCCATTTCTTCTCCGGGTCGACTTTTGGGACGGAAAAACCATTTAAAGCTGGCCCCCAAGCCTCTCAGGAGTTGGCCTCTCCAAATGAGGACAGCCAAGGCCATGACGGCACCAATGAGGGCCGTGTTGTAGATCGCTTGGACCATGAAGGCAGGGGACAAAGGAGGGCCTTGAAGAGCCCCTACTGCAAGCATGAGCTTGAGGTCACCGGCTCCCATCCATCCGAGCCAGCAAGGAATTCCGAAAACAACGAGGGCCATGCCCATGGAGATGGCCGGGATGAGAAGCAACTCCATGCGTTCCTGAAAAACCCAGTCTCCCAAGGCCAATCCCAAACCGATTCCCAGGGCGGGGAGGGTGATGTAGTTATAGATCTTTCTGTGAAAGAAATCGGTCAGGCCCGAGGCAGTGAGTGCCACGACCAAGAGTCCAATTCTTAAAGACTCTAGTAAGTTCTCGCCAATCAGAAGTTATTGAGGGACTTATTGACGTCTGACTGATCAACTTCGGCATTTTCGATGGATCCACTTCCTTCTGCTCCAAGCTGTTGGGCTGATTTTCCCATAATGGCTCGAATCTGGTCACCAAAGATGTTGGCGACGGCGATGGTGCCGATGGCAACCAAGGCAACGAGGATGACGTACTCCACCATGGTGGCGCGACGCTTCTTGAGTTGACGTTTTTGAGTCATGATCATTCCTGGGTTAGGGTATGGGAAGGGCTAGGAAATCGGTGATACGTTGGAAGTAGGATGTGAATCCGTAAAGGGGGTTGGGAATCCACACGGTGCCTCCACTCGACATGGGGTCTCCGTCTCCAGCTTCGTGGAAATGGAAAGTTTGGGTTCGTTCAGAGACAGAGCCTCTTGCCAGAATGATGCGTTCCGTGACAACCAGATTCCCGTTGTTGTCACGCTCAAAAAGACCATTGACCATGATGCCGAAGAAGACGATGACCATGGCAAAGAGAACGGCGTACTCAACAAGAACGACGCCCGATTCGCTATCGGGCTGAAAGGCTGGGGAAGCTTCCATATTCACATTTTAGAAAAATATGGCTCTGGGTCAAGAAAAAGAGGCAGAAAACCTTGATTTTTAGGGGTTTTCTGGGAGGGAGCCAGAACTCAGCTTGGTGCACCAAGAGGTGCTTCGGGAGCCAGAACGACTCTTGGACAGAATTTCCTATCTTATTGAAAATAAACTATTTGTGCTGATTTTTGGCTGCGATGGAGTACTTTGGAGCCTAGGAAAGACTCATCGAAAGCCGGATTAAGAGGCTTTAAGTTCCACCATGTGTCTCTCTCTCATTCCGTTTGGAAATGCAATGGAATGGATTTCGCTGGAGAAGTCTTTGGGGAGATCTTTCAGTTCTTCTTCGATGTTTTCAAGTCTGGCTTTGTAGAGGAGATAGATGTGATCACTGCTCTTAAAATGAGGTTCGATGAGTTTCAGTAGTTTTGCGGCCGGTGCGACGGCCCTTGAGGTCACGGTGTCGACTCCTTCGAAAAAGTCCGGGCTCGCCTCGCTAGAAAAGCGAACGTTTTCGATTCCTGAGCGTTGGCAAATCTGCTTCAAGTGATGGATTTTCTTAGGAGATTTATCGAGAAGAAGGAATTCCTTGAGAGGGCGACAGGCGGCCAGAACGGCACCAGGCAGTCCTCCTCCGCACCCGAAATCCAGAACACGTGCGCTGGTTTCAAAGAAAGGGAGACCGAGGGCACAGTCGACGATCTGGTCTTGGAAAACCAGCTCAGGGCTGAGTTTTCTTGAAAAGAGATTAACGCGGGTGTTCTCGTCGATCAGGGCAACAAAGAAATCCCAGACCGCAGGAAAATTTTCGGATTCCTGTGGGAGGTGTTGGTTCCAGAAGGCCTGGAGTTCATCTTTGGGAAGGGGATCGCTCATATTAGGTGAAAGACTCTACAAAGGGGAAGGGCATAACAACGGGAATTAGTGAACTCCTTGATAGCCTTCCGGTAAGAGGTTCCATAGAGGGCCATAGGTGTGAACCATCTTGGTGGGCTTTCCCTCAGTTGTGAGAAGGTTTCCTCCGGCGTGGGCCCAGGAGAGAATTCCTCCCTCTAGATTAAACGCGTCATAACCTTTTTTTGTGAGTTTCTGCACATGAAGAGAGCTTCGGTAACCAATCGTACAGTAGACGAGAACGGGTTTCTTTGGGTCGAGGACTTGGCTTGAATCAAGGCTCTGGCTGTTGGGGATGACGGAAATGTTTCGTTCTTTTTTGCTACGGACATCTAAGATGATGGGTGACTTTAATTGTCTTGCCTCGTCAATCGTCAGGTGCCTAACATTCTGAAAATGAGTCTGAATCTGATGGATCATGACCTTCAGGTTTTTCTTGATCAGCTTTGGGTCGGCAACCAGATGGCTCGCAATAAGGGCGAAGATGACAGAGAAGAAGAAAAGGAATTTTTTCATGCTTTCTTGTGATTCAGGAGCAGCCGCAATTGAAGCTCGTGGCTCCTTCGCATCTTGTTCTGACATGACCAATCAGCAAATACAAAGACCTAACATCATCCTCATCAATGCTGATGACTTAGGTTGGACCGACCTAGGGGTGATGGGAAGTGCTTTTTATGAGACTCCTCATATCGATAAATTAGCAGCGTCAGGTTGTCTATACTCCAAAGCCTATGCCTCGGCTCCTAACTGCGCTCCCTCGCGGGCCAACATGATCACAGGAAGGATGCCGGGGGCTCATGGAGTCTACACCGTCCACAGTTCAGATAGAGGGATTGCATCAACCCGCCGTCTCATCCCCGTGGAAAATAATGAGGGCGATATCCCCTCTGATCTGCCGACCATCGGGCACGCCCTCAAGGAACAGGGCTATACCACAGGAGTCATCGGGAAGTGGCACGTTTCACAGAACCCACTCGAGTTTGGTTTCGATTACAATGTGGCGGGTTGTAAGAAAGGTCATCCTCCTAGTTATTTTGCACCTTATCGTATTGAGAGTCTTGAGGATGGGGATGAGGGTGAATACCTGCCCGAGAGATTGGCTTCAGAGGCGGTCAGATTCATTGAATCAAATATAGACAGGCCTTTTTTCCTGTATTACCCGACCTATTTGGTTCATACTCCTCTGCAGGGCAAAGATGAGGCGGTGGAAAAGTACAAGGCAAAAATCGAAAGGGGGGAGAGTGATGAACGTCACTTTAATCCCGTTTATGCTGCCATGGTGGAGGAGCTCGATCGATGTGTGGGTAAGATTGTGGATTCTCTCGAAAAACTTGGGCTGAGGAAAAACACCCTTCTCATTTTCACCTCGGATAATGGGGGCGTTAGAGAGATTTCTCTTCAGACCCCACTGCGAGCAGGCAAGGGGGCACTTTATGAAGGTGGGATTCGTGTGCCGCTGATCGTCTCTTGTCCTGGTCGGGTTCCTGCGGGAACCCATAGCACAAGGCCCATCACTAATCTTGACTTTTACCCATCTTTGTTGAAGGTGGCTGGCGGATCTCCCGAAGGAAGGGGGCTAGATGGCGTGGACGTTTCCGAATCCTTCTGGGATCCTATGGGGGCTTCCCCGGAGAGAGATCTTCTTTGGCACTTTCCTGCATACCTACAGGCCACTCAGAGGGGTGTCGATGACAGCCGAGATCTACTTTTTCGAACTAGGCCCGGGACTGCTCTTCAGCGTGGCCCTTGGAAACTTCATTACTATTATGAAGATCAAGGATATGAGCTTTACCATTTGGGTGAAGACATCTCTGAGAGAAAGGACATCAAGGACGAACACCCTGAACTCGTGAAGGAGATGAAAGCTGAGATGGAAAGGCTGATTGAGCTGAAGAAGCTAAAAGAACCCTCTTTGCTCAATCCAGAATTTGATGAAGCGGATCACCAGAAAAGGCTTGATGCCATCAAAGCAGAATCAGAACCTTCAGCAATGTCAGAAGATGATTGGTACCGTGTCATGAAACTCATCGACTGAGATCACGTTCATCGAGGTCTTGGGTGTTTTTTGGGCCGCTGTCAGGAGAGAATTTGGACAGAAATCATTCACCTTTCCAAGACCCATGTCATTCTAGACTTAAAATATCAAATTATCCTTACCGCTCTCCATGAAAATTCTCCTCCGACTCTTACCCTATTTTAAGGGTCATGGTTGGACTTTGGGAGTAGGGTTTGCCTGGCTGTTAGTTCAGAATGTTGGCTACACATTGATGCCGGCCTCAATGAAGGGAATTCTCGATGAGATTCAAGGAGAGAACCGTTTCGGGGTGATTACAACGGAAGCCTTTTGGGTTCTCGGGCTCATGGCTGTTGCTGGATACGGTATGTTTGGCATGAGGAAGAAAATCATTGGCCTATCAAGGGACATGGAATATGACCTTCGAAAAGACCTGTTTCAAAAAATGGGAGCCCTTGACTTTGCCTTTTATGCTCGCAACAAGACGGGAGACCTCATCTCCCGTTGTACCAATGATCTTGAGCATGTGAGAACTCTACTTGGGCCAGGGATCATGTACATTCCAAACTCGATCTGCCGACTGGTGATGTTCACTCCCGTACTCATCTCTCTGGATGGTGTAATGACGGCAATGGTCATGGCTCAGATGGGTTTGCTGGTGACGTTGATCGTTGTGTTGATGCCAAGGCTCAAACCCCTGCATTCAAAATTACAGGCTCAGGTAGGAGCTATTAATGATCGAGTGTGGGAGACGATAACAGGAATGAATACCATTCAGCTCTACACTCGAGAAAAAGTAGAGAAAGCAAGGTTTGAGGAACTCAATGAAGAGTACATTCGGCGACACCTTCATGTTGAGAAATACAAGGCCTTTCTGTGGCCTTTCTTTCTCTCTATTTTTACTTTGAGCGAAGTGATTCTTCTCGGGTGGGGAGGGAGACAGGTGATTCTCGAAGAGCTGACCTTGGGTGAGTTTCTTCAGTTTAAGGTGATGGTGGCCGTTTTGGCCTTTCCCGTGCTATCATTGGGTTGGGTGATGGCCATCATGCAGCAAGGAATCAGCGCCATGGAGCGAATCTCGCTTATTATGGATGAACCTTTGGTGATGGCTCCTGAAGGGAAGGAATGGCGGAAGATACCAAATAGAGAAGACGGCCTTAGTTTTCAAATGAAAGGGCTCGAGTATGCCTATCCTGGGAACGACCACCTGGTCATTGACGGTGTGAGCTTGGAAACCCGCCCGGGAGAAGTCGTGGGGATCACTGGGCCCGTAGGAAGCGGCAAAACGACCTTATTAGAATTGCTCCAGGGGATTCTCAGGCCCAAGCCAGGACAGCTCTTGATCAACGGCGTAGATATTCTTGAAATTAAACCCTTAGATCTCTTTGACGCCATGTCCGTGGTGCCGCAGGATGCATTCCTTTTTTCTCGACCTCTCGAAGACAACATAGGTCTCAGTGAGCTTCCTGGAGAGGGAGAATTAAACGACGATCAAAAACTGAAGGTGGAGGGGTCTTCAAAGGAGGCACAGCTTCACACCGATGTCCAAAATTTTCCAAAAGGCTATGCCGAGTGGGTGGGAGAAAGAGGCGTCACGCTCTCCGGTGGTCAAAAGCAAAGGGCGACCCTGGCCAGAGCTCTATTTAAGGGCCGACCACTTCTCATGATAGACGACGGGCTCTCTGCTGTCGATGCTGAGACTGAAGAAAAAATTCTAGATGCCTTGAGAGAGAGAAGCCGAAACCAAGCGGTGATGATTGTATCTCACCGTATATCGGCGATTCGTCACGCCGATCGAATTCTAGTTCTTGAAAAGGGGAAAATTACTGAAGAAGGTACGCACGATCAATTGATGGCAGGTGGTGGCCTTTATCGACATTTAACTGACCTTCAGCAGATGGACGCTGAACTTTCAGAGGAGAGTCTTTGATGGCTTTCTGGAAGCGATTCGAGTTGGGTTTAGATCTACAGCTGCTCAAGATTCTTGGCCCTTATCTATCCAAATCTAGAACTTACATCTTCTTGAGTTTTGGCCTTATTATTCTGGCCGACTTTTGCCTATCCATCATGCCTCTGGTTATTCAGAAGGGCATCGATGTCGACGTCGCAAATAAGGACGTAGAGGGGCTGATGGAAAGAACGGCCTTTCTTGCCATGCTCCTATTTATCAGCCTAATCGGTCGTGTGGCGTCAAACTTTCTGCTGGCTTGGCTGGGTCAGCGAATGCTTTTTTCCATGAGGATGGACTTATACGAAAAAGTTCTTCGGCTGTCGAGAGGTTATTATGACCGAAGCAGTACGGGGACCGTGCTCACCCACGTGACCAACGATGTCGAGTCCGTAAGAACCTTTGTTTCCGAGGGCGTAGTAGGAGTTCTCAGCAGTTTGGCTAAACTCCTTTTTATCGTAGCAGTCATGACTTATCTAAGCCCTTGGTTGGCCTTGGTCACGATCTTTTCCGTTCCGCTCTTTGCATTGCTGACCCTGTGGTTTAAGAGGAGCATTCGAGATGGCTTTAGAGCTGTTCGGAGTGCCAATTCTGACATCAACACACGGATGGTGGAATCTCTAGGGGGACATCGTGAAATCACGCTGTTTGGACACACAGGCTCTAATGAGAAGCGTCTGGATGTGAGTAATCGTAAGTATTTGGAGGCATACCGTGATATTATCTTTGCTTATGCCGTGTATCTTCCTACGGTTGAAAATATTACTCACCTTTCAACTCTGGTGGTTCTCTTTATTGCCCACCTTGGGGGCGGCACTCTTCTCAATGCAGGTGAGATCGTAGCTTTTTTTACCTTGATTAACATGTTCTTTAGACCTCTGCGGGAGATGGCTGAACAGTTCAATACTTTTCAGGGGGCGATGGCAGCGGTGGAGCGGATCAAGTCGCTACAAGATGAGCCCGAGGAGATTCAGGCTCCAGAGGAGACCCAAGCCCTTCCTTCGGGGACCCCTTCTGTTGCGTTCAAAGAGGTGCATTTTTCATATCAAAAAGACAAGCCCGTTCTTCGAGGTTTGGTCTTGGACTTTAAGCCAGGAGAGACGGTTGCCCTGGTGGGAAATACTGGAGCTGGTAAGTCGACGATTATTCACTTAATCAATCGTCTCTACGATATCGACGAAGGAAACCTAGAGGTCGGGGGTGTCCCGATCAAGGAATTGGATCCAAGGGAGCTCCGGCAGGCCATTGCCACCATACCTCAGGATGTTTTTCTCATGGATGGAACTCTTGCTGAAAATATCGCCCTTTTTGATCCTGAGATTTCTCGCGAAGCTGTCGAAGAAGCGATTTCTCAATTGGGGCTTCAAGATTTTGTTGCCTCTCTTGCTAAGGGATTGGAGAGTCGCATTGGGGAAGGTGACGGGAAGCTTTCTCAGGGCCAGAAACAGTTGGTCGCCTTCGCTAGGGCTTGGGTTAAACAACCTCGAATTCTGATTCTCGATGAAGCGACAGCTAGCGTTGATTCGAGAACGGAGCGTCAACTTGAACATGCTCTTCAGGTCCTGAGGGAAGGGAGAACGACCATTGTCATCGCCCACCGGCTCTCCACGATCCAGAATGCTGATCGCATCAGTGTTCTGCATCAAGGGAAGGTTCATGAGGAGGGAACACACGAGGAGCTGATCCGGCATGAGGGGCTGTATCATCGGCTCTATCGGCGACAGGCTCTTTCTCTTCAGGTTTCAGGATCACTCTGAGAGGCTAGGTTCTTTCCTTTCAAGTTACCTTGACAGTCGCTTTTCTAAACATAATTATTTAAAAAAGGAGATTTTTTATGTACGATCCACAAATGGTTAAGCCCATGCGAGAGGAACTTACCAATGGGGGAGTTTCGGAGCTCAAAACTGCAGAAGAAGTTCAGCAGGCTTTGGGTAAGAGCGAAGGAAGCTCTGTCGTTTTGGTGAATTCTGTCTGCGGATGTGCGGCTGGTGCAGCGAGGCCTGGTTACCTTGCTTCTCTGGACACTGAAGTGAAGCCAGATGGTATCTATACGGTTTTTGCTGGAGTTGACCGAGAGGCGGTTGATGAAGCTAGAGCTCACTTTGCTCCTTACCCCCCTTCATCTCCTTCGATTGCCATTCTTCGAGAGGGGAAGGTAGTTCACATGATTGAACGCAGTGGCATTGAAGGCAATGACCCTGGAACCATTTCTAAGGTCCTCAAGTCAGCCTATACAAAGTTTTGTGGGGAGACGGTTGATGAAAGCGCAGAGATCTTTGATCCCGAAGCTTCTATGGATATGGACGTGGAAGAAGTGAAATCTGCTTTGGATTCAGGAAAAGCCCTGTTATTTGATATTCGACCAGAAGAAGAGGCTGCGATGGCTCGTATCGAAGGGGTTCCTGTTTTAGACCAAGAACGAGCCACAAAGCTCATTCAGGAAGAGGCGAAGGACCGCCTTCTTGTTTTTCATTGCCATCATGGAATTCGTAGTCGTCAGGCCGTTAAATATTTCCAGCAGTATGGTTTTTCTAACGCTAAAAGCATGAAAGGCGGAATTCAAGCGTGGTCTGAGAAGGTGGATGCTTCGGTGCCAACTTATTAGGGTATTCTCCGTGTGAGGATTGTGATCTTCACTTTATTACTTCCTCAAAATTTCTGGATTTTAAGAGGAAGTGACTAAAATGCCCCAGCTTTGCTGGGGAATTCAGGATGTTGAGATGTTGCTGTGGAATCCTCCTGTCCATAGGAGTTTTCCTTGGGCAGGTATGGAGTTCCGAATGGCTGAAACCAAACTTTCATGGATTCATATCTCAGACTTTTTTAAAAACCACCAAGCGAGACTTTCTTATAAAGGACAGCTCTAGGGGGAGTTTTCAATATTCTGAAATGGGGCTTAATATTTCCGGTGCACCAGAGGCCCGGTATAGGTATTCCCTACAGACCCTTTTTAGAGAATTCGGAGAGGAGGGTGACTTTGAGCCGACGCTGGATTTTGGTTTCTTTGACGCTCGGGTGACGGAGCAGTTTGGAGTCCGGGTGGGAAAGGTACGTATGCCTCTGGGGAGTCAGAATGAATTTAGGGATGTGGACCCGGGGAGGATCACTCTCCTTCCTCAGCAGTCGGTCTACCCTGAATCATTCAGGCCTCTGATGATCAGTGTTTTGGGCCTAGATGTTTATGGGCACAAGGAATTGTCTGGTTTTGGAGAGGCGAACGTTCGGCTCTTCGGAGGAAGTATTGGTATTAGAGATGATTTCTTTTTCACTCAGCGAATAAGGAGTAGCTTCAATTCTCCCAATACAGAAATTGATGGTCGCAGGGTCGGCGGAGCCTGGTTGGGATGGGAAAGCCCCGATGGGAATTTTCTGGCTCACGCCTCTTTCGCCCTCATGAGCGGGAGTATCTCTTTAGAGACATCGGACATGTTTAGTGGAAATCTTGCGGTAACTGTTCCTGTTACGATGGACAAAGCTTTCAGTTTGGATGTGGCTACTTACATTTATGGTTTTGAATACCGTCGAGGGGACTGGTGTCTCAGTGCTGAATACAATCACTTTCAGCCATCGACCAAGTATAGTGAAGATCTGAAAAATCAGGTCGTAGGAGTCATTGGGGGGCCTTTTCCTTTAGGTGATGAGGTCGTGAATGGGTCTGATGATTCTTACGCATGGTACCTTGAACTCACTTACGATCACCCAGGGCCATTGGGCGGAGCCATAAGTTATAGCGACTATATTTCCAATAAGGCGCGTCCATCCTCTGACCCATCTAATCATCGGGAGGCGATAACCTTTTCTCTGCGTTACGATGTGTCAGAGCATCTCATTGCTAAGGCGGAGTTTCATCGTTTTAGTGGGCGTGCGGCGTTCAAGACCTTCGCAACTAACAACAATAGCGATGAGAACTGGACGCTGAGCGCTTTTCGTATGAGCTACAGTTTCTGACGAAGATGTTTCGAATCTTCTTCTTTTTTTTTCTGACACTTCCGCTTCATAGCGAAGAGGTTCTGCACTTTTATTCAAGTGCACCTCTAAGTTTAGAAAAAAATCAGCTTCGGGATCTCTATTTAGGAAGAATTCTTGATGTGGATAAGGTGACTGTAAGGCCGGTTGTTCTTCCCACAGGAGCGTCCCATAAAGCTCTGTTAAAAGAGGTTGTTTTCAAGACAGCATCCCAGTTTAAAAGGCATTGGAAGAAGATGCTGTTTACTGGAAAGGCTTCTCCGCCGGCAGAGTTTGATAGTGAAAAGGGCGTTTTCGAGTTGTTGCGATCCAAGAATGAAGAGAAAGGTATTTGGTTTTTTTGCTCATTCAGAAAAGAAAAACCAGATGGAGTTTTTGAGGTGGAAGTCGGAAAATGAGCGTGCTGACGAAATCTCTTCAGGTTCGAGTTCACCTGGGCTTGACGATCATGCTGATGTCGGTGATCGTTGTGACGATCGTAACCTTTACGACGGTACGTGCGCTCAATGTCGATTTAGAATCAGCTTATGAGAATTTATACATTTCATCTCAGGAAATTTTAAAAGCCAGAGCCTCGCTGGGGAAGATGGAGGACTTTTTTGAAGAGGCCGTCTTGATGGAGGATCCTCACTTTTTAGACCGGGCTGAAGGAAAGATGAAAGACGTGATGTCATCTATCGGTCTGTCCAGACTGCTGACTAAGAAATATCCAGAACTTCATCTCGAAGTGATAAACTTTATTGAGAACTTCGAGCTCTATGCAAGGAATGCATCTGCGAAGTACAGAGCTTACGTTGATGATCCGGAGAGTGATGAGAGAAAGCGAGAGGTGATGCAACTCTCTCTTCTGAGGAGACATCTCGTGCACCGTTTGCAGGGATTGCAACAACTCTCTCAGGACCGCCTTGAACAGGAACTCTACGAAATCTCTCTTAAATCGTCATCATGGGGAGCCATGATTTATGGCATTCAAGGCTTCCTGCTACTAATTTTGGGTCTAACATCCTGGTTTTTCATCAAAGCCGTGATTGGAAGGATCACTCGTCTTGAAGAGATGACCAGGGATATGTCGGAAAACATGGAGACGCCTGTCGAATCATTAGGGGAAGATGAATTAGGGCGACTGGCTTCGACACTGGAATCAATGAGGCGTTCTGTATTAGAAGACAGGACAGCCGTTCTAAAAGCAAAGGAAGAAGCTGAGCACGCTTCCAGAGCAAAGAGTGAATTTCTCGCTAACATGAGTCATGAAATTAGGACTCCTCTTAACACGATTCTTGGGATGTCGGACCTTCTAATCGAAGAAGAGTTGAATGCATATCAGAAGGAGTGTGTTGATGCCACCAGAAACACGGGAAGAAATCTTCTCACGATCATCAATGATATTCTCGACCTTTCTAAGATTGAGTCGGGCCATTGGGTGACAAAAAGGAGTGACTTTATTCTTGATGACTTGCTTTTGGAATTGAAGCAAAGTATGAGCTCTCTAACTCAGAGTGGAGTGGCTCTTGTGATTGCCAGATCACCTGAGATACCTGAGGCGATCCATGAAGACCGTCAGTCGCTGTGGCAGATTCTTGTTAATCTGGTAGGTAACGCTCTCAAATTCACCCATGAAGGCAAGGTGGAGGTCATGGTAGAGGCTTTGGATGATGAAAGATACATTCAGTTTAAAATCAAAGACTCTGGAATAGGAATCTCTCCTCAACATCGAAGCGCAATCTTCAGTAATTTTATTCAAGGTGACCTTTCCTATTCTAAGAAATACAAGGGTACTGGGTTGGGCCTTTCCATCTGCCGTCGGTTGTGCGAAGTGTTGGATGGAAATATTGCCCTAGATTCTCAGCCAGGTCGAGGCAGTACTTTCACGGTGATTCTGCCGCTCCAGAAAATCCATGGAAATCTCGATGACCTGAAGAAGCCAAAAAAGAGGGCGGAAGGTCAGTCCGAGGTGACATCAGAAAAGTCTTTCAGTATTCTTGTTGCCGAAGACAATCATGATAACCAGCTTCTCATGCAGCGATATTTTCGAAAAACATCTCACCAGGTCACTTTTGCTGAAAACGGAGAAAAGTGCTTAGAGCTCTTCCGAAAAGGAGAATACGACTTGATCTTTATGGATATTCAGATGCCGGTGATGGACGGCTTGGAAGCGACTAAAGCGATCCGCAATATTGAGAAAAGTGAGAACCTTCCCGCGCTTCCGATTCTAGCTCTTTCAGCCTATGCTAGGGAAGAAGAGAAGGCTCTGAGTAAAGAAGCGGGGTGTGATGATCACCTGACTAAGCCAGTGAAGAAGAAAACGCTTTTTCATTCCATTGATGAATGGTTGGGAGAAAAAAAGGACGGCTGAAGGTGGCCAAGTGTGTAGGCCTCTGGGTAAGAGTTCTGGCTTTAAGTTCTCCTTCTTCAATGTGCAAAAGGTTTAAGATTCCCCTCACACTCTGGAGGTGATCATGGAGTTGAATAAGAAAAACTGTGAGCCATGTCATGCGGGCGCTACCAAAGCTACAGAGAGGGAGATTGAGAACTACCTCGAAGCACTGGACGGTTGGTCACTTGATTCTTCAACCTTGATACTGAAGCTTACCAAGACGTTCTCTTTTACGAAATACGCAGAGTCTCTGACTTTTGTTAATCGGATTGCCGATGCTTCCGAGGGAGAGGGGCATCATCCAGTGATGTTGTTTGAATTTCGTCAGGTGACGGTCAACTGGTGGACTCATAAGATCGAAGGTCTTCACATGAACGATTTTATTATGGCGGCTAAATGTGATGGTTTTTATGCGACAATGAATGTGAGCCTCTCCTCGTGAACCTTCTTGTTACGGGCGCCAGTGGGATGGTGGGACAGGAGCTTGTTCTAGAGTTGGCTCGTCGGGGGCATCAGCTATGGCTCTGTGGCAGGTCTGAGAAGAAGGTTTCCATGGCTTGTCCTGTCCCTCACACCTATGTGCCATGGCCTCTGGAGTCGTCTTCGGATGGAGAGTTGGCTAAGATTGATGGTGTGATCAATCTTGTTGGAGAGAATGTGGCAGGTCGCCGTTGGACGAATGGAGTTAAAGAGAAAATTCTCTCGTCTCGTCTGGATGCCATCACAGATTTGAAGGCAGCCTTTGCCAGAGGGCAGCACTGGCCCCAGGTATGGATTAATGCCTCTGCCGTTGGCTATTATGGGAGCCGAGGTGAAGAGGCTTTAACCGAAGGAAATGAAAAGGGAAATGGCTTTTTGGCGGACACCTGTGTAGAGTGGGAGAGGGTCTTTGAAAAAGAGGACTTCCCTGAAGAGCGTGATGTGAGAAAGGCGATCGTTCGAATCGGTGTGGTCTTGGGAAGGGATGGGGGTGCCCTGAATAAAATGTTGCCCTTGTTTCAAAATGGTCTTGGAGGACGAATAGGAGACGGACGCCAGGTGATGAGTTGGATTCACGTTGAGGATCTGGTCTGTGCAATGCTCCACATCATTGAAAAAGAAGACCTTGAGGGAATCTTCAATGGTGTTGCCCCCAACCCTGTGAGCAATAGGGAATTTACCTCACTCCTTTCAAAGTGTTTGGGTGTGCCCGCTCTTTTTCCTGCGCCAAAAGTGGCTCTTCAGCTAGTCTTGGGTGAGATGGCTGTGGTGGTTCTGCAAGGTCAAAGGGTACTCCCTCAAAAACTTCAGGAGGGAGGATATCATTTTTCCTATAGCCATTTAGAGGAAGCATTGGAAAGTCTATTGGAAGAGGAGAGAGAGGGTGGGCATACTCTTTTGGTTCGTCAGTGGACAGCTCGACCTATCGAAGAGGTTTACGACTTTTTCAGTCGAGCTGAAAATCTCGAAAGAATCACTCCCGAGTTTTTACAGTTCAAGATTAAGAATGTTTCCACACCTTCTTTGGAACAAGGCAGTCTGATCGACTACCGACTGAAACTCCATGGGATTCCCGTAAACTGGCGAACTCGAATCGATGAGTGGAGCCCCCCAGATGGTTTTGTTGACACTCAATTAAAGGGGCCCTATAAGAAGTGGCATCATACTCATCGTTTTGAGCCATTGGCAGGGGGCACACTGATCACGGATCATGTTCGTTACAAAGTTCCCTTGGGACCCATAGGTCGAATGATTAGGGAAGCTTGGATAAAAAAAGATGTAGAGAAAATTTTCGCTTATCGATTGGAGCGTCTCGAGAAAATTTTAAGCTCTCAGCCCTAAAGCGTCTTAATACAGGCCAGAAAATCAGCCCTTGGCAGGCTTTTCTGCCGTGACCGTGATATTTCCAGAATGACTAAGGAAAGATTTTAATGGGCCGAAGGGGAGAGAGAGCAAGCGAAAGGGAAGGCTTTGCATAGGATTGTTCATGCCTGTTTTCTCTGATATGAGTCCCCCTAGGCTCATGGAAAAATCGAAAGAGAGGAGATCGTGCTGCCGCTGAATGATGTTTAATCCCTGCAGTGCCATCATTGTGTCTAATGACTTCATGGAGAACTGAGAAAGGTGATCCGGTACCACAGCATGGTGCCAGTAGTCACCAAAAAGGCGAGCGTCGAAACACTTGGAGTTCGGTACAGAGATCACTAGACGACCGCCAGGCTTTAACCAGCCGTTTATTTTTTTCATGACGTCCAAAGTACTACGCATGTGTTCAAAGACCCAGTGTGAAACGATGACGTCGAAGGAGTCATTTGGGAAACTGCATTCGTCCAAAGTGCCGACCGTCATTTCATTTGGATTGAGGGAGGGGTGCATATCGACCGATGCGAGATCATAACCCATCACCTGATAGCCTCTTTCCTTAGCCCAAACCATATAACTTCCCGTTCCGGGTCCGATTTCTAGAAGCTTCTGCTCTGACGTAGCAGGGGGAAGGTGACGGCATGACCTAAAGTAAAACCGGTCCATGATGGTGAGCTCTAGGTTCTGGTTGTGTCCGGCCTGATCATCTTCACTGAAGTAATCTCCCCCATAGTATTCTGATAGAAATTCTTCTGTGGGCATGGGATTCATGTAGTGGTGGCCACAAACACCACAGCGAACGTAGTCAAAGGAGTCTCCTTCGTATCCCAGTCGTTGTAGCATGCGCCTTCTCCTCACGACCCTGAATTTTCTCCAGGGGAGAGGCTGGTCTTCGCCACAGATAGGACAAGGGCAGTGTTCGAGAGGAACGTTCATGGAAGGGTTTTGGGTCGCCTGAAGGTTAGAACAGAGGAGACGATGAGAGTGAGAATCGAACTGGTGAGAAAGAAGAAAAACGTGCCTTTAGGTATGGCGAATTCGATCGTGTGTTCCCCAGCTGGAACAAGGAGAGCCTTGAAGCTCCCCAGCCAAGTTTCGATCTCAGTTTCCTGGCCGTTGATCCATGCCTTCCACAGAGGGTGATGGTTCTCCATGAAAAGCAGTACCCCTGGTCCTTTGCTGCTGGTTTCAATCTTCCAGCTGTCGGATTGGTCGATGAGAACTCGTATCTCCTGAGGTTCCGTCGAGGTGAGGTCAGTCTTTGGGAATTTAGCCATGTACTTTTTCTCCAGCTGCTGCTGGCGATGTTGAATGGACTGAGAGAAATCGGAACGTTTTCTTAGGTCTAAAGGCTGAAAGGAGTTAGCATACCTGATCATTGGATAAGATTTATTTCCTTCCCTCTTTACGCCGATTTCTTCAAGAAAAGGCGTTGGGAGTCCTTTTAGTTGAAGACGATTGTGTTTTGAAAAATCTTGAGCCAGTTGGGTGTCGACCAATTCTCTAAAAGGTCGGGGGACAAGACCGGAATAACCTTGGATTGTGAGCTCACCTTTTAGGAGCCCCAGGTTTCTCCAACCTCCCTGATGCTCGGATCGATACAAAGAGTTGAGGTCTTCTCCCGAAGAGTTGGGGACCCTATCAAGTTTGACATTACTGAAGGGGTTGGCGACTGAGATGAAAATCTGATTGGCTAGGAAGCATATCAGAATAAGACTTAAGCTCTTTTTCTTCCATATAAAGAAGGCCACGAAGAGAGGAGATAGAGCCAAGGGCAAGAGCCAGAGACTGGCGGGATTTTCTCTTGAGGCTCGCTCGAGAACATGTTGAGGGAGTGCATTCCACTCTTCGAGGGGAAAGAAGAAAAGCAGGGATGAGGAGAGTGACAGTGACAACAGGGCAGGATAGAGCCATTTTGGTGGAGTATCGGAAATGATTCGGTATGACCCACGATAGAAGAGGAGCATCAAGAATGGAATGAGCATGTAGACATAGCGGGAGGCAAACCGAAAGAGCTTGGCTCCGGGAACGAGCTCTTGATGCCATGCGTAGAGGAATGTCTGGTAGCCGAATGCCATGATGATGATGTAGAGACATATGGCTTTGAGGCGCCAGCCTGAACCTTTGAGGCCGGCAAGAAGAAAGAGGAGCCAGAGCCCATGTCCCCAGGGAAGTCCCATGTAAAACGTGAACTGCCCCCAGTAGCTTTGTGCTTCTCCAAAAGAGAATGGGAATAACCACCTGAAAAGGTGTAACGCGTTAAGAGAACCGCTGGCCAGAAATTCCTGATTGTCGAGGGTTGCGTATCTTCCCGTTTCAGAGATGTGTAGAAAGGTGGCGTAGAGTTGGGGTGAACCAATGATGGCACCGAGTACAACAGCACTCCAAAAAAGAGCCATAAGCCGACCGTTTTTTTTCCAATCCGAGGTCATGTGGAAAAGTAGCCAAATGAAGGCGAGTTCATGGGACATGACCGTGAACTGTGGATGCCCGGTCAGCCAGCTCAGCCCAAAGGCGAGTCCAAGGGGAAAGGGCGTTAAGAGAGAAGCTTTAGCATGAAGATGTTGAAGTGCGACAAGGGTCCAGATGAAGAGAGTGACTGAGGAGAGGATGCCGAGGTGGCCAAAAGACAGAAGTCCCCTGAAGATCATCAAGCCAAGGAAAGCCATGACGAGTAAATGAGTCGGAGCCGAGTGCTTTCCCTCCTTTTTTCCGGGATGGGACTGCCGACAGAAGGTGACTAGGCCAAGGCCCGATGCCAGCAGGCACAGGACGACCTGAAGTTTGATGACGGCGAGGGGAGAGAAAAAGAAAAGGAGGGCGTAAAGAGGGTTGAGTAAGGTTGCGCTGAGGTCAGGGATCGCCGGGACGCCACAGAGGATTTCCCTCCACCACATAGGAAAGGGGTTCCCTTCCAGCATCGAACGCTGGAGAGCCGCCAAAGAAGGCAGGTGAAGGGAGATGATGTCGCCTCCTACCGGGGAGCCCCAAGGCAGGAAGAAATCCGAGTAAATAATGAACGTGTAGCCGAGACACAGAAGCCATCCCCCGAACAAGTATCGGTGAGGGCGAGTCTGAATCATTTCCTGAGGAGAATCCATCTGGCTATGATCTCTTTTCCCTCAAATTTCAAGGGCAGAGATGCCCTTAATGAAAAACTTCCGCTAAATGAAGAACTGAGCCTTCAGAGCTGAAAATAAGACTTTCCTTTTCTGAAAGCCGACAGTTGGGCCTCAAAATTGGGTGCTTCGATGGGATTTTCTTTGGAGAAGAATTGCCATTCTCCTGAAGGGGCTGACTGATCTTCTAGGCACCTCTTTAGTTCAGCGACACAGTCCTTTTGAGTCAGTTTATCTAAGGCGTCCAATTGTTGTTGGATCAGATTGAAGTTTCCTTTTTCGCGGAAGGCAAGGGTGAACAGCTGGCTAGCTCGAGCACTGATGGTCTTGGGTTTCTCCATAAGCTTTTCTCGGATCGAGTCCTTCATGGCTTGAAATTTATCGGCTGGAAGTTCGGCCATCGTTTTGGGTAAAGTTTTGATGAACGCATTAGCTCGTTTAGAAAGATCGTCAGCCGTATGGGTTCCAGATTGGATCAGGTAGATGAGGTAATGTTGAGCACGATCTTGAAAAGCTGACCCATAGACCATGTATCCCAGTTGTTGGCGAGTTCTCATTTCTGAAAAGAATGGCTCTCCAGTGAAATTGCTCAATAGTTTGGTGAGGACTCTTTGGCGAGGACTATCGGGGCCGAGAAGAATATCCTTTCTGAATACGGAATTGTTCGTCTGCAGCTTTTTTGTGAAAATTGTGTTGTTCTGTCCTTTGTGAACAAGGTAGCCTTGTTTGACTTCCCTCTGTTTCGGTCCAAAGGGCGTCGCGCCCAATTCTTCCCAAATTCTTTGTATTGTTGATTTGGCCTGTTCCTGATCGAGGTTTCCATGAGCCAGAGATTCGAGGTAAACACCCTTCCAAAGTTCTTTGATGAAGGTTTTCATAGAACTGTAATCAATTTTCTTTAAGGCCTCTAGTTGATCTTCAGGTGTATAGACGGTCTCTGTGCGGTACAGTCTTGAGCCCCAACGAACATGCTCGTAGGCTTGGCTCAACTGAAAATTTTCTAAACCTCGCTTCATTCTTTCATAAAGAGCCATGAAGCGGTCTTTATCTAAAGTCAGGCTCGTGAGTAGGGGGAGAACGCGACTCAGAAGAGCATTAGCACTGTCATCGTAACCTGAGTAGGTGAGGCTGATGCCTTCATAACCTCCTCCTATGCCAAAAGATACTTCGGCGAGTCTGGCTGGGTAGGTTAGTTCATTGTATTGTTCTTTAAGGCAACTGAGAGCTAATGTAAGTCGAGTAGAAAAATCAAGATTGACCCGTTCTGAAGGAAACTTTATGCTATTGTAAATGGCGATTTTTGGTTTTCGAAAGGTTGTGTCTTGAAGGTACAGGACTTTCATGCGATTGTCGTCGATCAGAGTCACCGGGGTCTCAGGAAGGGCGACGGCCTTCTTCGGTAAAAAGGGATTGGCTTTGGGTGGGTGAAAACCCTCCGGAGCGGTGGCTTCTTTGGCGATTTTAAAAAGTTCTTCTGACTCGAAGGCTTTAAATTCCGTTCCG
>Ga0233432_10002098_pt1 | contig 18742 bp, 15 predicted proteins | sample SI_122_August201_6_FD_179870 | JGI IMG/M metagenome (GOLD analysis project Ga0233432, IMG submission 179870) | Seawater microbial communities from Saanich Inlet, British Columbia, Canada - SI_122_August2016_10_MG | ecosystem: Environmental > Aquatic > Marine > Inlet | place: Canada: British... | reverse complement strand
TTTACGCCATGGGCTTCTCAGTAGGAGGCCGTGCAACATACACGTACGGCCTGCACCACCCAGATATATTTGGCGGATTCATTCCGATTGGGGCAGCGATTAATGGCACCAACGATGTGAATAGCGTCATTCACGAATCAGAAGGAAAACCATACTATTTGGTTCATGGCGGCAGCGACTCCCCTAACATTCGCTACACTCCAATCCTGAATGCACTCAATGATAACGACGCCATCGTAAATTCAATTCTGATGCCTGGAGTAGGTCACACAATAGACTTTCCAGATCGAAATCAGATTTTGACGGATGCATTTATTTGGATCGACTCTGTAAACTGCGCAGCGCCAATTGACACAACCGACACCACAGTAAACGACACTACTACCGGTATTCAATCCGCAACATTCACAACGTCAAGACAAACTATCTATCCAATTCCTCAATCTTCTGACCACCCATTATCCGTTGAAATCATTTCTGCTGAAACTGGAATTATTGGATATCGGATTTACGATTCACTTGGGCGGATTCAGATTCAATCAAGATTTCGAAAAAGTCAAGAAACCGAAAGAATCAACCTTTCAATATCAAATCTGAATCCCGGAGTTTACTTCTTGCGAATCGATTCGGGGGATCCAACGCGGGCAAAATTCATCGTTCAATAATTCGATACTCAATCGAATGTGTTTGCCTTGAGTCTTTAGTGGCGGATTAATTGACAACTCAAGGGTTGTAACTGAAATGCATGCCGTTACATAAACGATGAGAATCTCCCATCTTTGACTCATGAACGTTTTCAAATTTGGTGGAGCCTCGGTCAAGAATGCAGAGGGCATCCGAAACTTACATTCCATTGTTTCTCAAACTCAAAGCGAGCCGCTTTTCATTGTGGTAAGCGCCATGGGGAAAACCACCAACGCGCTGGAAAATGTAATCCGAGCCTACATTGAAAATGAAGACTGGAAGACGCCATTGACCCAAATTTTCGACGCGCACTCTACGGTAGTATCTGATTTAAAAATGGAAGGCGGCATAGCAACGGATGCGATATCAAAAATCCAAGCCTATGCTTTTGCGTTTCTTGACCAGGACAACGGTTCGGAATATGATTTTCTCTACGACCAAATTGTTTCCATCGGCGAAATCTTGAGCACTAAAATCATTTCCGAACACCTATCAGTTCAAGGAGTTCCGAACGATTGGAAGGACGCTAGAAAGCTCATTCATACCGACAACAATTACAGGGGCGCTCGTGTAAACTGGCCAGAAACCGAAAAGCGGGTAAAAGAAGCCTGGGACGCTAAATCCGACTCAATCATGGTTAGTCAAGGGTTTATAGGAGGCGGAGACCACAATAGAATGACAACGCTGGGCCGAGAAGGATCCGATTTCAGTGCTGCCATTTTCGCGTATTGCCTCGAGGCAACTTCTGTTACAATTTGGAAGGGCGTGGAGGGTGTATTGAATGCAGATCCAAAGTATTTCAACAACGCCATTTTGCTACCAAACATCAGTTACCGAGAAGCCGTAGAGCTGAGCTACTATGGAGCGAGCGTAATTCACCCAAAGACGATTAAGCCTTTAGAAAACAAAGAAATAGACCTGTATGTACGCAGCTTTGTGGATCCAGAATCAACGGGAACCTTAATCAACACAAACACATCTGAAGACAGCAAAATAGCCAGCTATATTTTCAAAGAAAACCAGGTTTTATTAAGCATCTCCACACGTGATTTTTCGTTCATCGTGGAGGAGCATATCAGTGACATCTTTCGGCGCTTCGCAACGCATAAAATGAAAATCAACACCATGCAGAACTCTGCAATTAGCTTTTCGGTCAGCGTTGATGAAGACAAGGCAAAACTACAAGAGCTCATCGCCGACCTTCAGACAGAATACGAGGTGCGCTATAACATGGGACTTGAGCTTTTGACGATCCGACATTTTAACGAGACCATTGCAGAAGAGCTTGCTACCGGAAAGGAAGTTATGTTGCAACAGAAGACCAGACACACCTTACGTATGCTGATGCGAAAACCGACCCAAACAGTCCAATGATCGCCGCTTTCAACATCGAACAAATCGTACTAAACAGCAAGGCATGAAGGCAGTCGTGTACTATCTGACCATTCCACTTATCTATTTGATATCCGTGCTGCCGTTTGCGTTGCTCTATCGCGTATCAGACTTTCTGTTCATCCTGGTTTACAAAATATTAGGGTATCGAAAGAAGGTCGTTTCAGCGAATTTGAGAAACTCATTCCCAGAAAAATCTGAAGACGAAATCAACCAAATCCAGCATCGATTCTATCGGTATTTCTTCGACCTAATTGTGGAAACACTGAAGACCTTAACCATTTCGCCGAAGACATTAAAAAAACGTGTTGTGTTTGCGGATATGACCGTATTCAAAAAATACTATTCCGAAAAACAAAGCATCATCATTGTCATGGGACATCAGGGAAACTGGGAGCTTGGCGGAGCGAGGTTTGCGCTGGAACCACTGCACAAGCTCTTTGTTATTTACCATCCCTTAAACAACAAAAAATTTGACCAACTCATTTACAAGATGCGCACCCGATTAGGCAATGGATTGTTTGCCATGAAAAACACATTGCGCGGGATGGTAGAGCAGCGTAATGAGATCACCGCGACTGCATTTATCGCAGACCAAACACCCTCACCAAAAGGAGCTTATTGGATGGAGTTCTTAAATCAAGACACGCCGATTTTTACCGGAACCGGAAAGATTGCGAACAAGTTTAAGTATCCCGTGGTTTATGTTTCCGTGAGGCGTTTAAGACGTGGTTATTATGAAGTGCACCTTGAAGATTTGGTGCCAAATCCTGGAGACGTTGAGCCAGAAGAAATTGTCGCGCGCTTTACAAAACGATTGGAAAAAGACATTCAGGAATTGCCTGAAACATGGCTTTGGACGCATAAAAGATGGAAACACAAACGAAGCTGAAAAACATGATCTTTGCGCGATGCTTGAAGGGAAAGATTTAATAATTGCGACGAAGCCATTCGCCAAAGAAGATCGATTCAAAAGCTGGTTCTACACTATTTCAACATCCTTGTTTCTCGTTGCGAGTTTCCTTGTAGCGCTCTACCCATTTCCTCTTTTATTGAGAATTGTCGCGAGTCTTGTCACTGCCCTTCTACTGGTCCGTATGTTCATTATCTATCATGATTTTCTGCATAAAACCATACTAAAAGGGAGCAAGGTAGCGCGCCTGATTTTCACCGTATTTGGCCTGTACACGTTGAACCCCCCTAGTATATGGAAGCGATCACACGACTATCATCATAAACATAACTCCAAGCTTTACTCCTCCAGTTTCGGGTCGTTTCCAATCGTAACGCGTTCCAAGTTTTTAAGTCTTTCTAGGAAAGAACGGATCAACTATCTATTCATTCGCCATCCTCTCACCATTGCCGCGGGTTACCTATTCGCATTTTGGTGGGGAATGTGTATGCTTTCGTTGGTTCGAAACCCAACCAAACATTGGGACTCGGCCTTAGCTCTAATTTTCCACCACGGCGTCGGGTTGGCAATCATACTAACTGCCGGCTGGACTAGCTTTTGGCTCGCCTTCATGATCCCTGCTATTGTTTCGAGCGCAATGGGATCATATCTGTTTTATGCGCAGCACAATTTCCCTGGTGCGGTGTTCAACGATCAAGAGAACTGGACTTATGCCGAAGCTGCGATGCGATCTTCAAGCTATATGAAGATGAATAAGATTCTTCGTTGGTTTACCGGAAACATTGGATACCACCACATTCATCACATGAATGCATTGATTCCCTTTTATCGACTTCCCGAAGTGCACGAAGCATTCGAAGAATTTCAGAACACGAGCAATACTTCACTGCATCCAAAAGATATTATTGGCTGCCTTCAGATGAAAGTTTGGGACCCAGAAGCAAATCGAATGCTGAAGCTCAGCGAAATGTAGAGCTCTCTTCATTAGCCAAATCTCACCTTTTAATCTAGGCTTTGAGCTCGACCCTCTGTACTAGGGGACATAATAACTAGGAGGAAGAGCAGGATAAAAGTCGCATAAATAAGGGTCTTAAAATGCCAATAATAGGGCCTGAATTCTCCTAGAAGCAGTTCAAGGTTTAATATGAGCATGGCAATAAAAAATAGGATCCATTTGATTCGGAAGCTTTTTTTTATTGGCTTATAAAAAACAAGTTGGTAGGCCAAATAAGCGGCCGCTGGCATAACAAAAAGAAAATTATAGCTTCTCTGCTGCGGAAACAATAACGGAATGGCCAAGAGCAGAAAGCTGATCTCCCTAAACCTGTATTGATCGTTTTGAGCCTTTTTAAAAGTTAAGGAACGTAGAAAGTAAAGTACCATTGTCGCTAGCGAAATCCTCGCCATTAGAATGATAATCTTGACGCTGTCTGGAGATAGGTCAGCAATATGACGACTCACCTCACGATTTGCTTTACTGTGCCCAATACCCTCAATAAATAGTGTACTTAACCAAGCGCTCAACCCGTGATTCTTTTCATTATTCATATCGAAGACGTTCAGGTCTGACAACGGATTTAGGTGTGAGGCCCAACCAATCCACAGTTCACTGCCTCGCCCGCCTTCAAGAACGATAGTTGGCAATGCCACCAGCACACATATTGAAAATGCGGTCCACAGAAAACCTTTGAAATGGCCCCTATAAATCAGATATGGCAGAAAGACGATAGGTCCAATTTTGGCGATCACACCTAATCCTATCAAGAACGCCCCCAGCCAATTTCTTTTTTCATGAATAATTTGATGCATTCCTTCAAGGCAGAGATACAGGAGAATGATTGTAAACTGAAGTTGATGAAAATTCGTGTAAAGCAAAAAACTCATGCCCAAAAAAGTGATCATGATCCACTTGTTTCGTATCCTTCCAGAATTCAATGGCGCTAAAAATCTCTCGATGAGGTGCTATACTCGAACCAACGCAAACAGGCCCAGTATTTTCCAAATTGTGGCCGCAACGACCTTTGGAAGCAGAGTCAATGGCACCATAAGAAGCGTGAGTGTAGGACTACCATAATACGCGAACTCGCCATTAACCCCATAGAGCTTATCATAAATCAGGATCTCGTTATACAAATCTGCCGCTGCCTGATAGTAAATATCAAAATCCCCCAGGCGATTCACTTCGAGGAATAGAAAGACAATTGCCAATAGTGATATGATCAACCATAGAATTCGATTATTGAAAACATGCATTTTCCAACTTCTCGTTATACCCTGGATGGTCAAAAGATTCATCTTATTGTCGCAAGGATTTTCTCCGCCAGAATACTGCTCAATTTGTAATAGCTCTCATCCGATAAGCCAGCGGTATGAGGAGTGAGAATGACCCGCTTTTCTTGCATCAACCTACTGGCAGCTGATGGAAGCGAACTTAAACTCGGCATTTTCAGGTTCTCTGTTTCATACTCAAGCACATCCAAACAGGCGCCGCGCACTTGACCATCTTCAATTGCCGTGAGCAAATCCTCAGTTTTAACAATTTGCCCTCTTGACGTATTTATTAAATAAATCGGGTTCTGAAATTTACCGAACCAGTCGTGGCTCACTAAACCCATTGTCTCCTCAGTAAGCGGAAGGTGAAGGCTCACAAAGTCGGCAGACTCAAAAATCTCTGCCATCGTGGACTCATAGGCATGCCCTTCCTTGTATTTATCGAAGGCGAGGATATGGACTCCAAAACCTTCAAGAATCTTAGAAAAAGCGGCCCCAGTATTTCCATAGCCAATTATCCCGATGGTTTTCCCGGCTAATTCAATTCCTTTATTCTCGACTCGACTCCAATGACCACTGCGCACTTGAGCGTCGGCTAAATGAATTCGATTTAGCAGTGTGAGCAGCATTCCGATCGCATGCTCTGCAACGGATTGTCTATTCCCCTCTGGAGAGGACAAGACTTTGATTCCTTGTTCTTCGGCAGAAGCCACATCAATGTGTTCTAGACCTGCGCCAGCGCGTGCGATCACTTTGAGATTTGGACAAGACCGAATAATATCTGCATTGATTTGAATTCGGCTACGCATGACCAAAATTTCGGCAAACGGCAGCGCCATTTTAATCTCGGACTCGGGCGCATCAGACATGTCCAAGCATTCATGACCTTGGGCTTCGAGTACCTCCTGCAAGATTCCATGAATATGGTCAATGACTAAGACCTTCATTCCTCGCCTGTCTCTGGCTTAACGGCAACGACTTTAACCTGTACTCGCCGATTTCGAAGGTTCGCTTCATCCCGTTCAACCCTTGATGACAATCCAAAAATCACGTCGTCTTTAATCGCTGGTTCGGTGTGCCCCAAACCTGTTGTTTGAATTCGCGATGAATCGACGCCTTCAGCGATTAATTTGGATCGTATATGATTTGCGCGCTTTAAACCAAGACCTGGATCTTCATTCAACGCGGTATGTCCAACAAGCTCAATATGCAACGCATTGTTATCCTTAAGAATGGTGGCAAGTGACGACAAGATATATTCGTCACGCAACGTATCTGTTAATTGACCGATGTCACTAAACGACTTATTTGCATCTGCAAACTCTAAGCTTTGGTCTAGAAAGCTAAAATCCGGCATCTTCCTTTGCGAAAAGCTGATGCTAGACACTAGAACGAATAGGATACATAGCTTCGCGATTTTCATTGGATATAAAGTAGGTGACCAATTAAAAAATAGATAAACAAGCCCAAAACGTCATTCACTGTTGTGATAAATGGGCCCGTGGCTAGGGCAGGATCTATGTCATATTTATCCAAGAGAAGTGGGATAAAGGTTCCAAACAAAGCGGCGACCAGAATCACAGAGAACAATGCGAGACTGACAGTCATGCTCAATTCTAAGGAATCACTAAAGAAAAAGTTATATCCAAAAATGATGATGGCACAAACAGCTCCATTCAATAATGCCACACTAAATTCTTTGGATAATTTGGCCCAAATTCCAGACAGTCCAAGCGAGTTATTTGCGAGTCCTTGAACAATAATTGCGGAAGATTGAACGCCGACGTTCCCACCCATTGCCGCGATTAACGGAATGAAAAATGCCATTTCAGGGTAGAGTTGCAAATCTCCTTCATAGAGCTCGATCACGCGCGCACCGAGTATTCCACCAAACAGACCAATGAGTAGCCATGGCAATCGCGCTCGAGTGAGCACAAACACGGAATCCGTAGATTCCACTGTTCCAGAAATTCCAGAAGCCAGGGCATAATCCTTTTCAGCTTCCTCCTTAATTACATCCACAACATCGTCGATGGTAATTCTCCCCAGAAGGCGATTGAGTTCGTCAACAACAGGGAGGGCAACCAAATCATACTTCTCCATAATTGTGGCAACATCCTCTTGATCTTCATCCACGTTTACCGATCGAATATTATCGTCGTAGATCTCCTCGATCTTTGCCCGCACCGGGTTTAAGAGTAGTTTATTCAAACTTAGTCGCCCTAGGAGGACGTCATCATCATTCACGACATATACAGTATAAACCTGGTCAATTTTTTCGGCCTGCTTGCGCATCTCCTTCACAGCCATGCTAACCGTCCAATTCACGTTAACCTTAATAAGCTCCTTGGCCATAAGGGCACCAGCAGTTTCCTCTTCATAATGAAGTAGATCAACAATATCCTGTGCCTGTTGCTTATCTTCAATATGGGCAATTACCTCCTCTTTTTGCTCCTCTGGCAAAACGTTAATCATGTCAGCTGCATCGTCACTGTCAAGGTGATCGATAAACTGTTCGGCAATTTCTTTTGAAGTCAATTGGCCCAAAAATTCCTTGAGGCGATCATCTTCGAAGTGTGTCAAGACATCCGAGGCGCGATCTGCATCAAGCACCTTGTATAAAACCAAGGCTTCTCCCGCTTCCAACTCCTCCATTACTTCGGCAAGATCAGCTGGGTGCAATTCAGAAACCAAGGCAATCAAAGATGTCTCCGCGTTTCGCTCAATGGCATCGCGGAGAGTCTCAATATATTCTTTGGTTAATTCGAATTGCATGGTAGATGGGCCTTTGGGCACAAATAAGCCCTGAGGCAGGCAAATGTAAAGAAATTGGTCAGGGCTTAAGGAGACGTGTTAGCTCCATAAAATCTGATGGCGAAAGTTGCTCAGGCCTTTGGGTGAGGTACTTACCCAAAGTTGGTTCATTCTCTTCTGTGATCATAGATTTCAGCGAATTGCGCATCATTTTTCGCCGCTGATTAAATGCTAATTTGACAATTCCGACAAACGCTTTCTCATCACAATCAATAGAGATGTCCTCTTTGCGTCGGAGCCTAATTACCCCAGATCGAACTTTTGGTGGCGGGCGAAAAGCCTCTGGCTCTATAGTGAACAAATATTCCCCTTCATAATACGCTTGTGTAAAAACACTTAAGATCCCATATGCTCTTGAACCTGGAGGCGACACGATTCGCTCGGCCACTTCTTTTTGGAACATTCCAATCAAGCCCTTCACTGTCTGCCGATGCTCAATCATTTTAAACACAATTTGCGAGCTGATATTATAGGGAAAGTTTCCGATAAGGGTAATTTGTTCTGTTGGTATCGTCCACTTCAAAAAATCGGCGTGAATTAATTTTTCTCCTAAATATGGGAAGCGCGCATTAAGGTGAGAAATGCTCTCCCTATCCAATTCAATCACGGACAAATCAATGTCCTTTTGAACCAAATACTGCGTCAAAACTCCTTCCCCCGGCCCGATTTCGAGGACACACTTATCTTCTACTTCATCCAGCGCATTGACAATTCTTTCCGCTGCAGATAGGTCAGTTAAAAAGTGTTGACCCAGACTCTTTTTTGCCTTTACCATCTTAGTCTATCAATTCGAGTAAGGTTCTGAAAGCAACGAATTTATCCTTGTACCGAGTCAAATGTTCTTCTTGAAGTTTGGGCGCATGCATTTCGAAGTACTGTTCCAGCAGCGATCTTTCGCGACATCTGTATTGGATTGAATAGGTTTGGCCATCCGTGTCATCCACCAAAACCTTGGCCAATTCATTCTTTTCGAAGCATCCCGTGGCCATAACTTCTGGAATATGAATTGACCTCATCCATTGCAGCCAAGCATCGTGAATTTCATTTTCAACTTTGACGGTTACATTATAAATGATCATTGTCATTAATTTTTTGTGAAGATATCTGAAACCCTTTGATTAATCAGTCGTATAGACGCCTTTAAACCAACCCTAAACCAGGCATTTATACACATCAAAATGTCGATAATTGACCAAAATGCGATACTTTCGCACCCGCTACGAATTGTCCCACACGGAGGTACCAACAACCTTATTATGAAGTACATTAAGAATCTAACCTTGATCGGTTGCCTGTTTCTGATATCCAGTCTTGGGCAATATTCTCATGCAGCAGTTAGTGTTTGCAACGCGTGGGATGAAGTAAAAAATTGCGAGGTCAGCTCTTTCGCTACAAACGGTCATTCATTCTGGCTTCCGGGCCTGAACGGCGTTTCTAGCGATTTTCATTTTGCCGCTGGCACTGGAACCTTCAAGGAATACAGTGGTGGTCGTGCAAAAATGAGTGGAACGCTGGTTAACGAAAATGATCCTACGCAAAAATGGACAGTAATGCTCTGGCTTGCTCACAAAAGTGATTGGGACTCATGGTCGGCTAACGGCGGAAACTACAAGGATGAACAAGGCGTTGTCACCGATGAATATAAAGATTGGGACTACTACATAATAGACACAACGGTGAACAGCAAGCTTACTGGAGCTGGCTCACTCAATGGTTCTTCGTTGTTGTTATCCCACATGCCAGCCTCTTACACCTATGGTTTTCAGCTCGGAAAAAATGCAAACAGCAAGAACACCGAATATGGAATGGCTTGTTGGTTCTTTTATAATGGCAAGGTAAATGGACAGATCGTTAATGGCCATGGTGACGTGAATGTAAACTCTGCTTGTAGCCCAGGTGTTACCACACATGTTGATGATACTATTACTTGCAGCCAACCATCCGTTATTATTACGGCCAACTCAAACTACCAGAACGTATCCTATAACTGGTCTGGTCCAGGTGGTTTTTCTTCCAATTCAGCAACACCCAGCGTAACCTATGGCGGGGTTTATTATGTGTCCGTCACCTCTCTTTCTGGCTGCACAAGCCGAGGAAAAGTGAAAGTTCAGAAAAACGTTTTAAAGCCTTCAATTTCTGGAATCGTTTCTGAACCAACCTGCAACGGTGACACCGATGGAAGCATCGACATTACCGCAACTGGCACAACTGGCCCCTATACATATGCTTGGAGCAATGGAGCCATAACTGAAGATCTTTCAAATGTTGGTCAAGGAACGTATAAGGTCACGGTAACGGGAACCAACGGATGTTCCAGATCAAGATCATTTCGTGTGAAAGACTTGAAATTCTTCGCACTTGGGAAAGCTGTAAGAACAACCTGTTATGGCGGAAATGATGGTTAAATCTCTACCACAATCAGAAATGGTCAAAGTCCATACACATATGCATGGAGCAACGGAGCCTCTACACAAAACATCAGCGGCTTGTCCGCTGCCAAGTACACTGTTACGGTTACGGATGCAAATGGATGCACAACAACAAAGGTTGTTAACTTAACGAATGGACGAAAGCTCAGTGTTGGTTACGTATCTGTTGGAGCCAAATGCTCAAACCCTTATGGATATATTCGAGCAAAGGTTTCCAGCACACAAATTTCGCGGGTTCAATCCTACGCATGGAGCAATGGGGCAACAACGTCAACGATTGACTCTTTATCCCCTGGAACATATACGCTGACAATCTCATATGATAACGGATGTGAAGTAATTAAGAGCTTCACACACGCGCCTCTTCCATGTTGCAATGTCACTAAAGCGGGTGCCATCGGTCCCGCGCAAAATAACTGCGGTGGATTTGACCCAGCACCCATAACCTCAATCAGCCTTCCAACCGGGGGAATTGGAAATTTAGAGTACGTATGGCTGCAGCGGCAACCGGGCCAAGCCTTTTCCCAAATCAGCGGAGCAAACGGGCCAACTTATGATCCTGGATTCATCTCAACTACAATGCAATATCGAAGATGTGCACGTAGAAGTGGATGTACTTCGTATGTAGGAGAGAGCAATTGGGTAACCATCACGATCAAACCATTACCAACTATTGGGTTTACCAATGTAAACGGCACATGTTCAAACAACATGCTGGGCACATCACTCGCCACGGGTGGAGTCGCATATACTTGGAGCAATGGTTCAAACTCTCAAAAAATTACTGGCCTAACAGCTGGAACGTACACGGTTACGGTAACCAAGGGAAATGGGTGTACAAATACTGCACAAACAGTCATCACCTCAGTTGAGTGTTGCAACGTGACATCTGCCGGTGTAATCGGGTCAGCTCAAGAAAATTGCGGTGGATTTGATCCAGCACCGTTAACTTCTATTAGTCTTCCTTCAGGAGGCATTGGAAACATTGAATATGTTTGGTTGCAACGTCAGCCAGGTCAGTCTTACTCAGCTATCAGTGGAGCTAATGGACCGACTTACGATCCTGGTTTCATCTCAACTACAATGTAATATCGAAGATGTGCACGTAGAAGCGGATGTACTTCGTTTGTTGGAGAAAGCAACTGGGTAACCATTACGGTAAATGAAGCACCAACTGCTTCTATTGCTTCAGAGAACGGAACATGTTCGAACAACATGGAAGGTTCAGCTGCTGCTTCGGGAGGAACATCTTTCGCTTGGAGCAACGGAGCTACAACTGCATCGATTTCAGGATTGGCTTCTGGAACATATACGGTTGCTGTTTCCAATGGAAATGGATGTACCGATACGGAAGAAGTTTCAATTACTAACGTAGAATGTTGCAACGTGACATCTGCAGGGGAAATTGGAAACGAACAATCAAATTGTGAAGCGTTCAATCCGGATGCAATCACCTCTATTTCTCTTCCTTCAGGTGGAGTTGGAAACATAGAATATGTATGGTTAAAGCGTTTCCCTGGACAAGCGTACTCTCAAATTAGCGGAGCAAACGGACCAACTTACGATCCAGGATTTATTACACAAACAACTGAATATCGCAGATGCGCTCGAAGAAATGGATGTACATCATTCGTAGGTGAGAGCAACTGGATTTCAATGGGTGTCGATACCGGTGGGTGTAACTTTTCTTGTGATGGTTTCCGAACACAAACACAAGGTGGTTGGGGAGCGTCTCCATCTGGAAACAATCCAGGAACTTATCTTCATCAGCATTTCAGCGGGGCTTTTCCGAATGGGCTAAGTATAGGTTGTAATAACTCATTGAACTTAACAACGGCATCGGCGGTCACTGCTTTTTTACCATCTGGTTCTACGGCACAAATGCTCCCAACAGGAACCCTAACCGACCCAAACACCAATTACAGCAATGTATTGGCAGGACAATTGGTAGCGGCAACCCTAAACATTGGATTTGACTCATACGATGCAAACTTTGGTTCTTCCACAATTTTTGTCGGTGATTTGATTTACAGCAATAACAGTGTATTTGACGGAATGACTGTTTCCACAGTTGTGCAATTAGCGAATGACTTTATTGGAGGGTGCACTTCGACCTACAATGCATCTGAATTAAACAATGCACTTACATCGTTTAACGAAAGCTACGTAGATGGCATTGTAAATGGCAGTTCGTTTGAATGTCCTCCCGTTTGTGATAATGTAACAAGTGCTGGCGAAATTGGAAATGAGCAATCAAATTGTGAAGCGTTCAATCCGGATGCAATCACATCGATCAGTCTTCCTTCAGGAGGAAACGGCGCTCTAGAGTATGTATGGTTGAAGCGCTTCCCAGGACAATCCTATTCAGTTATTGTGGGCGAAAATGGATCCACATACGACCCAGGGATGATTTCCCAGACTACAGAGTACAGAAGATGCGCTCGACGTGATGGTTGTTCGGCCTACCCTGGCGAAAGCAACTGGGTTACGATGACCGTAAACGAAACACCAGAATACAGTACGAAATACAAGATTGATGCTGGAAGCTGGACATATGATAGTGTTGTTTATGTATGTGCTGGACAAAAACTCTACTTGGGAATTTATCCAAATAGCTTCAATTCAATAAGCTGGACGGGACCAAACAATTTCAGTTCGACTATTAGCCATCCTTTGATCACGAGCTCTGTTACATCTGCTCATGCTGGAACTTATACAGTTACCGCATCAAATGGAAGTTGCTCGACGACTAAGAACATCGAGGTTGTTGTCACAAACAACTGTTGTGGTGAGATCTTAGCCCTGAAAATTTACGATCAAACAACCGATCAAGAAGTATCAGGAGTTGGAGCAATCACTAATGGAATGACGATTCTAAGCGGATCCTTGCCAAGCGATTATTACTTGGTAGTTGAGACAACAAGTAATATCGAAAGTGTCAAAATCATTATTAATGGAAACACTCAGAACACTGAAAACGTTGTTCCTTATACGTGGCCAAATGGCGCTGAGAATGGCACAAATTGGAATGGTGGCGAAGGGTCATTCTCTGTGAAGGCTTCAGCTTACACTCAAGATAATTGTCAACCCGTTGTTTGTGATGAACTTGAGCTAGTCTTTACCATTACTGATTGTGACAATGTTACTTCAGCAGGTGAAATTGGAAATGCGCAAACGGCATGTAATGCATTCGATCCAGAACCAATCACTTCAATCTCATTGCCTTCAGGCGGCACTGGAACGATAGAATACGTTTGGTTGCAACGAGAGCCAAACCAAGGTTATACGGTGATTTCAGGAGCGAATGGGCCAACCTATGATCCTGGAATGATTTCAACTACTATGGAATATAGAAGGTGTTCTAGAAGAAACGGTTGCACATCATACGTCGGAGAGTCGAATTGGATAACCATGACGATTGGTGGTAATCTATCTGTTGAGCTTACGACCACTAGCCCACTATGTGCTGGTTCAATGGGATCGATAGAAGCAATGGCGTTTGGTACAAATCCAACATACTCCTGGTCAAACGGTGGTACTGGAATGATCCAGACAGGATTAGGTAGCGGCATGTATACAGTGACTGTAACCGATGGTGGTTGCTCTGTTGAAGACAGTGCAGAGATCATTGTTCCAGAGCCTTTGGAATTAAGCTTTATCGCAACAAGCCAATCGTATCCTGGCGCGGGTGATGGAACTTTACAAGCGGTGGTCCTTGGTGGCACACCAGCCTACTCTTATTCATGGCAGACAGGAGCCACGACAGCTACACTTGGCGGTATAGTATATGGCTGGTTTAACGTTACCGTGACGGATGCAAATGGATGTATGATTAGCGACTCCGGTTATGTAACTCCTGGAGCAATAGGTAAAACAGCGAAATCCACTTCAACTGAAGCAACGGATATCGCAGATATTTCCTTCACAGCGTTCCCTAACCCAACGGTAAAGGGTAGTTCGGTGTGGATGGCTATTGAGAACGTTATGCTCGATGAAAAAACCACAGTTCAGCTATATGATTTGACGGGACAGCTTATACTATCAGAGCAACATAGCATCGTTAAAGGATCTAATAAAGTTGAATTGAACGGATCACGTGAACTATCAGCAGGGTCATATATTATTCGCTTGAATGCAGGTGATCAGGTAATCACATCGCGTATTCTCGTCAGTAACTAATTCAACCTTTTAATGCATATAAGGGAGGCGAATGCCTCCCTTTTTTTTGACCTATGGACTACAAAACAGTAAACAAAAAGCTCTGGAATGATAAGGTGGACATTCATATCGACTCTGACTTCTATTCAGTAAACGAGTTTATAGGAGGCAAGAAAATGCTCAACTCTATAGAGTTGGATTTATTAGGTGACGTACGCGGAAAATCAATTCTTCACCTTCAATGTCATTTTGGTCAAGACAGTATTGAACTCTCGCGCATGGGCGCTGCCGTTACCGGAGTGGACCTAAGTGACAAAGCAATTGATAAAGCTGGGTGGCTCGCGAAAGAATGCGGGACGGACACGAAATTTGTGTGCTCAGACATTTACGATGCGCCAAATCACATTACCGAGAAATTTGACATCGTATTTACAAGTTATGGAACTGTAGGCTGGTTGCCCGACATGGATAAATGGGCTACGGTCGTGAATCATTTTTTAAAGCCTGGTGGCTTTTTTGTGTTCGCAGAGTTTCATCCCGTAGTCTGGATGATGGATTACGATTTTCAAAAAATCGAATTCTCCTATTTCAATCAAGGCCCTATCGTAGAAGAGTTGGAAGGAACCTATACCGACCGCAATGCCGAATTGAAGAACAAGGAGATTTCGTGGAACCACAACATAGCCGAAGTGCTTGGATCTCTTTTGGAACAAGGACTGGAATTAGAAGCATTCAGAGAGTTTGACTATTCGCCATACGACTGTTTTAAACACACGATAAAAGTGAAAGAGAAGAAATATAGAATCAAGGACCTAGGCGGAAAACTCCCTATGGTATATGCACTCAAACTGAATAAATCTAAGGCTTAGGTCTTAAACTTGGGTCCAAGGTATATGCTTGCAAAAGCCAAGAATCTGCCTCTTTTTGATTATTCATACGCTGATAGGTAACTCCAATAAAATAATAGTATGACGCGTTTCGTGGATCTATATCTAATGCCTTCTTAAACCATTTAATTGCATCGGTATAATTACCAAGGGTGCCATAGCAGCTCGCTAAGTTTCCAATCGCGTCTTTATAATTGGGGTCTTTATTTAAGGCTCTTAGAAAGTAATCAATGGCGTCTTCAAACTTGGCCTGCTCAAAGAGGACCGTACCCATATTGTTTAATGTTGTCTTGTGATTTGGATTCAGACGCAGGGTTTCGTTATAACGCTCCAACGCAAGGTCTCGATAACCAAGACGTTGATAGGCCAGTCCCAATTCGCCTTGGGCATCAGCATAACCTGGGTAAATATTCACCGCCTTTTTCAACTCGCCGACTGCTTTACGCAGCCAGATATTCTTGGCTTCGTTGTTTTTCTCAAGAACCGCCCTTTCTTTCATATACGCCATTCCCAAACGATAATGCGTTCGAGAGCTATTTGGAGCGGTCTCGACATCGGCCAAGTATAAATCATATTCAGAGGCCCAATCCATATTTCGATCTGCGGTTTTAAAACTGTACAATCCCAAAATAACAGCCAATACCCCAAGGGCCGGCAGCGCCTTGCCAACCTCAAATCGGTCGCCGAATTTCGTGCCCCATTTCCAAATAAGCCAACCTAGACCTATCGCGAACCCGACTGATGGTAGGAAGAGCAAGCGTTCGCCAAAATGGGTGCCTATCATCAAGAATAAATTGGAATACAACGAAAATGTGACTAGAAAAAAAAGCGAAGCTAATCCCAGCACATGCTTACTACGAAAGGCTTTGTAGCTGAACCAAAAAATGGCTCCAAAAACGACCATTGGAATCAGGACTTGCCAATCACCGAATGTTGAAATTGATATTTGATTGAAACTATAATCGTGAGATAACGAAAGTGGCACAAACAGTTTCCATAGATATAGCCCTCCCAACTTAATCACTGTAGCAAGGTATTCCAGCCCTTCTGCTTTCACAAGTACATTATCGATCACGGGGGCGGTGACATCGCCGGAGATCGACCCTAAAGCCTTATAACGCAATCCTAAATAAGCCGCGAATGGCAGCAATAATGTCAACGTGGGTACTATCGACTTTCTCCAAGAAAGATCTGACATGAAATACACCGCCAAGGGCACAATGGGTAACAAAGTAATGGCGCTTTCTTTTGAAGCGAGAGCCACAAAAAAGCTACTAAGCGTCAGGAGCATCCATGGTGAGCTAAGCTTTCCTCTACCCTTCCAAATTCCAATTAATGCCACAAACCCGAAGAGCGAAGCCAATAGTTCATCTGCACTTTTAATATTCGCCACAACCTCGGTGTGAATTGGATGCGACACAAAAATCAAGGATATAATCCACGGCAACCAAAGGTCTTTTGCGCCAAACCATAAAAAGAGCAATATGAATAGGGCGACACAGCACAAACTATAGAGCACAATATTTACCGAATGTGCTGCACCAGGATTATCTGGCCAGTGTTCCCACTCCCAAGCAAATAGAGACAACGTCATCGGGCGATACAGGCTACCAGCCTCGCTCCAATAGCCGTGTCGGTAGTTTGTAGTCCAAATGGTGGGGAGTTCCTCTGTGCCTTTTTTCACGACCCAGTTCTCGGTAATCGCGGAAACGTCATCAAGCACATAGCCATGCTCAATGGTTCCGTAATTTAAGATAAGGGAAAACAGAAAAATGCTCAGTACGGATGTGACAATCCACCTTGATTTATTTGGGGCTGCCTCATTTACTATTTTCTTCTCTCTAGCCATTCACCACAAAGAAAAAAATATGAATCAATAAACGATTACTTGAATCGAAATAGGCGTCTCGTCAATGGTTGACTTTAGGAAATAAGTTCCTGCCGCAACATTTGTAACATCCATTGAATTCATACCTGATGTAATCTGCACAAGACGAATCCTCTGCCCTACAGCGTTGAACAATTCCAGATTTATGGTCTCATCAGACAATACATCGATCGTAAACGAACCATTGTTTGGATTTGGATATACTCGAATTCCGCCTGTTTCGCTGCCAATAAAAATTGGTCGCTCGACTGAGTATTCAAATGCTCCATCCGTATCCACTGTTTTGAGTCTATAAAATGATTCTCCGATATGCGGATTTGGATCAGCCAAGGTATAGGTCAATTTGTTGTTTGAGTTTCCAGCGGCGGTCAACGTACCAACCAATTCCCATTCCTCATTTTGGCGTTTTTCTACTTCGAAGTAGTCACTATTTATCTCATTAGCGGTGACCCATATACATTCGACCACGCCATCAATAAGTTTCGCATCAAATGCAATCAGTTCAACTGGAAGTATCACCGAGTTTGTTCCGATAGAATATGCCATGCCACCTCCCGTGAGGCTGGCTAGTCCGTCAAATTGAACGAAGGTTGTTCCGTCTAATGTGCTGGTCGCAGCAGGGAACAATTCAGACGAAGCAGCAATTCCGGTTGAAAGCAAATCCGCCGTACCATCATCAAAGGTTCCAGTATTCATTCTAAACCATCTTCGGCCAGACACAAACGATGTGCTTCCAGCATTTGCGTCGTTCCAACGCTCGGCGACCGCTTGAAGCGTATCCGCATCATCGGTATCATAGAAGAATCGAACATTGACGTTACCGTTCAATGTGCCACTCGTGATTGAAACATTCCAGTAACGGCCCATCACAAATGTTGCCTCTTCATTTCCAGCGTCCTCAGCGCTGTAGACTCCCGCTTCTGCGTCGGGGTCTGAGGAAACGGTTAAGCTGACCGAAGCTGTAAAGTCGTTCGTGTTTCCACCAGCAGGGTTGTGTTCAATTCCAAACAGAATCTCTGTTGAGTCGCTTGGGTTGTAGTAATATGTCCAACCACCCTCTACACAATAATCGCTGGCAACTGTAGTGGTGTTCACTGCACTCAGCGTTGCATCGCCTCCTGCGCATGAAACCTCTCGCCAGTCACGCTCAATTCCACCTTCATCCTCGTTTGGAAAGTCAAGAGCATCCTCACCATTGTTGGTCGAATTATCAACCTCATCCGGTGTAGAGTTATTGTAATTATCAAAGTTATCATCAAGCCCATCCCCATCAGCATCATTGTTTGCTGGAGTAGTTTCGGCCGTT
>Ga0233432_10002093_pt1 | contig 18764 bp, 13 predicted proteins | sample SI_122_August201_6_FD_179870 | JGI IMG/M metagenome (GOLD analysis project Ga0233432, IMG submission 179870) | Seawater microbial communities from Saanich Inlet, British Columbia, Canada - SI_122_August2016_10_MG | ecosystem: Environmental > Aquatic > Marine > Inlet | place: Canada: British... | reverse complement strand
AGATTGGCATCTGAGTAAAAATTGTTGGACACCATGAGGTTTCCATTGATGTTTAGGTTCCCCGTACTGATCACCACATCATTTGCTGTGATGTCTTCTGAAGAACCAGTCGATGGGTCTTCTGGAGTGATTGTGGGCATATATCCATTGCCTGCAAAAATAAGATTATCTGTAGCCAAGCGCTGGTCACCTGCCACCGCACCTTCCTGCCACCTCAGAAATGTCTCAGGACTTTCATTCGTCAGGTTGGCAGAAAATCCACTCCAAATCTTTCCGATAACTGTGACATTCGAACTCAAAGTTCCACCTGTCAGATCGGCGGCGTGATTCTTTTGCAGCAGGTAGTAACCTACTTGGACTTCAGCATTGTTGATCAGCCTGAAGAGTGATCCCGCCTCAACGATTAGGTCGGCATCATTCAAGGTGGTTGGTGAGCTTGTTCTCAGGTTGGCACTGTTAACCACTAAATTACCACCTGTTCTAGCCAATGTCATATTTTTTATTGAAACGAAATTACTCGATGCTCCGATTTCAAGATTTCCAGAGGAATGGGTAAACTCTCTAACTTCAAGGTTCCCAGAAAAATTTGACTGTGCTGTGGCCGATTGTGAAGAAACCTGGAGATTCGAACCCAAAGTCACATCTTGAAAAGTAAGGTCCTGACCATTGCCATTAAACGTCCAGTTTCCATTTGCACTTATGGTGCTATTTAGAACCGTCACATTACCTGAAATATCTAAATTTGAGCTCGGGCTCATGGTCAGTTCGCTACCATTAGCAAGGACAAAATTACCTGTAGCAAGGTGTCCACCGGCTAGCTCGAGATTCGCAGAAACAAAAGTGTTGTCCGTAACTGTTAAATCGGCGGTGATTTCAAGTTTACGAGCTACCAAGGTCAAATTCTGGGTGCTTTCCGAGGTAGATACCGTTGGTTCCCATCTTGCAGTATTTTGACTATTGAAGAAAGCATTGTCGCTGTTCGTTGGTTTGCTACCACTGACCCAGTTTGGCCCATACGACCAATGGGTATTCCCTGAAGCAAGGGGCCCATCCCAAAGAACATCAGCTCCATAGATGGGTAATACGCATGCCAGCGCAGAAAAAAAGATGAAAAGCCTTAACATGACTTTTCCCCATATTTCTTCAATGTTTTTCATCGCCAGAAATCCAATTTGAACTCAGCGGGGTTTCGTCGCGAAAGGTCATCTATTTCCCATGCAAAGTTGGCATGAACCAAAGGAAATAGACCTTTCAATAACTTGATTTTTCTCAAGAGTAATCCTCTGTTGGACAAACTTGAACCAATCTGAATTTCCCGCCCAAATTATAAGAGCCCTGCATCCTAAACCCCGCAAAAACAGAGCAAGGAGCTCAGAAAAGCAGGGGACAGTTTTAAGTTGTTGCAATAAAACAACTTAAGATGAATCTCGGTGTCAGCCTTGAAGGGTTTTTCGCTCCAACATGAAGGGAAAGGAGATGCCCTGACTAATACAACCTTATTTTTCTCTTTTAATGAGTGAAAAGAAACCATGACCTAAACTCTTGGCCATGGTTTCTCAACAAAAAGAAGCTTTTTAAAAAATTAGGCCTTGAGAGCAGACAGAAGGGCCTTCACCTTGTCGGTCTTTTCCCAAGGAAAGATGCTTCGGCCAAAGTGACCGTGATAAGCAGTTTCAAGGTAAATGGGTTTTTTTAGACCTAGGTGTTTGATAAGTTCTGCTGGCTTAAGAGGGAAAACCTTGCGGACAGCCGCTGTGAGTTCGGCCTCTTCAACATTTCCGGTTCCAAAAGTCTCAACCCTGACCGAAACTGGATCTGGCACACCGATAGCATAGGCCAGCTGGACCTCACATCGCTTAGCCAACTTGGCAGCAACGATGTTCTTAGCGATGTAGCGTGAAACGTAAGCCGCTGAGCGGTCAACTTTAGAGGGGTCCTTTCCTGAAAAGGCTCCACCACCATGACGCCCCATTCCACCATAAGTATCAACAATGATTTTTCTACCAGTGAGCCCTGCATCTCCATGAGGTCCTCCAACGACAAATTTCCCCGTTGGGTTAATGTGATATTTAGTCTTATTGTCTAGCAAACGCTTGGGAATAACAGAGCTGATCAGAGCGACCATATCCTTTTTAATCGTTGCGTGTTTTACATTCTCATCGTGCTGCGTTGAAATCACAACAGTGTCAACACGCAGAGGCTTGCCAGTTTCACTGTATTCCACGGTCACCTGAGACTTCGCGTCAGGACGTAGGTACTTGATTTTCTTAGTCTTTCGTTGTTTTTGTAACTTATCGAGAATTTTATGAGAGAGCATGACTGGCATGGGCATAAGTTCAGCAGTCTCATCACAAGCATAACCAAACATCATCCCTTGATCACCAGCTCCTTGCTCTTTATGTAAGCCTTCTTTCTCAGTTACCCCTTGAGAAATATCAGGTGACTGGGTACCAATAGCAATCATGACAGCACAGCTATCTGCATCTAGGCCCATGTCTGTTGAAGTATACCCAATATCACGAATGGTGTCTCGAACAATCTCACTGTAGTTCACCTTGGCCTTGGTTGTAATTTCACCTCCCACCACAACAAGTCCCGTCGTCGTAAAGGTTTCACAAGCAACGCGACTATTTGGGTCTTGAGCCAGAAGTGCATCGAGAATAGCGTCAGAGACCTGATCGCAGACCTTATCCGGGTGGCCTTGGGATACCGACTCCGAGGTGAAATACTGTTTTTCCAAGAGAATCTTCCTCAATTAAAATGGGACAGAATGTCGAGATTGCGCTTAGCAACGCCTTGCCTCGAGAGCAAAGCTGTTCTGGCGCGGGCGGCGCAAGCTACCCTAAGCTCTTTATTTTCAAGAAGTGTTGAGAACTTTTCAACCAGTTCTTCTCTTCCGGACAAGGTGAAAGATCCATCACAGTCCTCCAAAATTCCATGTGCCTCTCGAAAATTGAAAACATGAGGGCCGTAGAGCACCGGACACCCTACAGCAGCTGGTTCGATCATATTTTGACCACCGTGGGGAATAAGTGAACCTCCAATAAAAGCCAAATCTGCTAACGCGTAAAGGCTTGAAAGTACTCCAAGACGATCAATGAGTAAAATTTCATTATTTTCCCAAATTCGCCCTTTCACCCAATCTGAATAAAGGCAACATCCCCAACCTTTCTGCTTTAGAAGACTCACCAGTTCATCTCTTCGTTCGGGATGCCGGGCCGCCATAATGAGCCTCCAGTCTTTTCTCCCTTTAAAATCCACCTTGTCTAATGCATCCAAAAGCCAATTTTCTTCGGGTTTATGGGTACTTGCTAACACAAGAACTGACCTCTTATCACAAGAAAGCTCCTTCAAAGGTCCTTCTAAATCAGCCTTTTCTGTCTTTAGGAGATCAAACTTGAGATTCCCCCCCACTTTGACGTTTTCTTCTTTGATTCCCATTTCCACTGCTCTCTCAGCATCAACCCTGTCTTGACCTAAAAACAGACTGATGGCAGAGAAAGGCTCTGACATCAAAGCTTTCACTTTGGCGTAACCACGACTCGATGATTCAGAAATGCGACCACTCACAACGCAAAAAGGAACTTTCATCCGAGCACAGGCCGTCAAAAAATTCGGCCATAAGTCGAGTTCCACAGAAACAATCATATCGGGTGAGACCTTTGTAATTCGTCGGCGGACCAACCAACTAAAATCCAATGGCATGCCTCCAGCCATGTGCTTTGGATATAGACTCCGAATTCGCTGATAACCTGTTCCTGTCGTTGCCGTTATATATAGCCGGATTCCTGGGTACCGTTCTTCATACTCTCCAACTAAAGGCCCAAGAGAAATTATTTCTCCCACGGACACACCGTTCAACCAAACTTTAGGCTTTTCAGATACCCAATCAATTTTTCCAGTGAAAAGCCGTCTAGACAGCATTCCCTTATATTCTTCATTGGCAAAACGGCGTTTAATAGCTCTAGGAAGAGATACCAACACGAAGAGTAAAAAAACTAAGTTATAAATGAGTGTCATAATATATACCCATCTATTCTCTTGTTTTTTTCAGTGTATTTCACCACAGAGAAGACAGAGATGAGTAAATTAAGATTCTAGACTCATCGGTGAGAATTTAGAGTTTACTTTCTTCAGACCCAAAATGGAGTCTGATAAAATCACTCGCCTTCGTCACCACCTTCAGCTTCTTCCTTAGGGATATCACCTGCTTCGTCTCCTAGAGCCATAGGAACAACTGAAACAATGCGGTCGTCATCTTTTTTCATTCGCATAATTTTCACACCAGATGTCGTCCTCCCTAAGACTCTAAAATCGACCGTTGAAATTCGACTGACCATACCTTCCTGTGTCATCATGAGAATTTCGTCTTCATCACCAATGGTGAGAGAACGCACAACATCACCATTGCGTTCCATGTTGGCAATGGTCTTCACTCCCTTTCCACCTCTATGAGCGCATCGGTAGTCGTCAAAACTGGACTTCTTCCCATATCCATTTGCACAGATAGTCATGATTTTCTTTTCATTATCGACAATATTCATCGAAATAATTTGATCATTTTCTTTAAGATTCATCCCTCTTACACCACGACTGGCACGGCCAACGGAACGGACTTCTTCTTCCTTAAACCGAATCGACATACCTTTTTCAGTTGTGAGAACAATATCATCTTCACCTGAGGTCAGAGCCACATCAATAAGGTGATCTCCTTCAGTCAGGACAATAGCAATAATACCAAGTCGTTTCTTCGGATGTGAATAAGCTGTTAGAGCTGTTTTCTTAACAAAACCGTTCGATGTGGTCATGATAAGTTCTCGTTCATCAAAATCCTTCACAGGAATCGCCTGCAGAATTTTTTCATCTTCATTCAGATTGATAAGGTTGTTAATCGATCGCCCTTTACTCGTTCGGCTGGCCAAAGGGATCTCGTAAACCTTTATCCAGAATACTCTGCCCTGATCAGTGAAGAGGAGGAGGTAATCCTTCGTAGAACCTATTAACATATACTCAGTAAAGTCATCATCGTTGTTGGTCATACCTGCGACACCAACACCACCTCGACCTTGGGTTTTGAAAGCTTCAGGTGCGATACGTTTGATATATCCCCGATGAGACAACATAACCGCCATCTCTTCGTCCTGGATCATATCTTCATCTGTAAAATTATTGATCGCCATTCCAACTTCCGTTCGGCGGTCTTCACCATACTTATTTCTAAGGTCGGCCAGATCCTCTCGCATGATATCCAAGACACGACTCTCATTAGCTAGAATATCCTTATATTCTGCAATCTTAACCAATAACTCACGGTATTCTTCTTCAATCTTATCTCTTTCGAGTCCAGTTAGACGACGAAGTTGCATCTCAAGAATTGCATTAGCTTGTCGGTCGGTGAGGCCAAACCTTTCCATGAGCTGCTCTCTTGCCGATGCTGTATCCGCAGCAGCGCGTATGAGGGCTATGATGGCATCAATGTTATCAATGGCGATGCGTAACCCTTCTAGAATATGTGCTCTGGCTTCTGCTTTATTTAGCAAAAACTGAGTTTTACGCCGGATCACTTCAATACGGTGATCTCGATAATGAACCATCATGTCCTTGAGGTTCAGCTTTACAGGTTTTCCATCAACCAATGCAATGTTGTGAATGGCAAAAGTAACCTGAAGTGGAGTATAATTAAAAAGTTGATTTGCGATAATCGCCTCATCTTCTCCTTTCTTTAGTTCAACAATTAGCCTTAGCCCATCTTTGTCTGATTCATCTCGAACATCACTAATACCCTTGATTCTTTGATCCTTTACACAATCAACAATCTTATCGATAATGTTCGTCTTATTCACTTGATAGGGAATTTCTGTGAAAACTATAATTCTTTTTCCGCCACTGACATCTTCTTCGTGGTACTTAGCTCGCAGAGTTACTTTTCCTCTGCCATTTCGATACGCTTCGGAGAATCCAGAACGTCCGCAGATCATTCCACCGGTTGGAAAATCTGGTCCTGTGACATGAAGCATCAGATCATCGACTGAACATTCGGGCTGATCCAAAAGAAAAGCCAATCCATTGCAGATCTCAACTAGATTATGAGGCGCCATGTTTGTGGCGAAACCAACGGCAATCCCCGACGCACCATTAACCAATAGACCTGGCATTCGTGAAGGAAGAACTGTTGGCTCTTCACGAGTTTCATCATAGTTGGGCTGATAGTCAACTGTATCATACTCAAGGTCAGCCAACATTTCTGTACTTGGAGAAGCCATTCTTGCTTCGGTATAACGCATCGCCGCAGGAGGATCACCATCAACTGAACCAAAGTTTCCTTGACCATCAACAAGAGGATATCGGATTGAAAAGTTCTGAGCCAATCTAACTAGAGTTTGATAAACAGCAGAATCACCATGAGGGTGATAGTTACCATTGGTATCACCAACGATCTTTGCACACTTACGATACTTGGCCCGAGGGTTCAGACTAAGATCGTTTAAAGAAACGAGAATACGTCGCTGTGAAGGTTTCAAACCATCACGGACGTCAGGTAAGGCCCGAGCAACAATGACACTCATGGCGTACCTCAAATAGGAGACTTTCATCTCTTCTTCAAGGTCGATGTGTTCGATGTTATCGAAAGTTGATTCGTTACTCAATTTCTTTATTTTCTTTTATAGGTTCAGTTTAATTTAAATATGTATCTGATGTAATAGACTACTAGACGTCTAGTTCACCAACAAGGAGAGCATTATCCTCAATAAAGTTGCGACGAACTTCTACATTATCTCCCATAAGAATGGAAAACATGTGGTCCGCTTTAGCCGCATCTGCCATACCGACTTTAACAAGAGTTCTATATTCAGGATCCATCGTCGTTTCCCATAATTGGTCTGGGTTCATTTCACCCAGTCCCTTGTAGCGTTGGATCTCAAGACCGCGCTGTCCGAATTCTTTCAATTTTTCGGCAACTTCACGTAAATTTTGAACCTTAGCACTTTCTTTTTCGTCTGATATTGAGAAAAGGGGAACACTGCTTTCTTGAAGGTAGTGACGCGGTGAAAGCTGAATTCCCTCTAGTTCACCAAGACTTTCTTCTACTTTTTTATGAAAGGCGATCCTAATTTTAGCACTAAGAAGCCTATCAATATCTTCTTCGGGGTATTCAAGCTCCATTTCACGAATAGTATCGGAATACTGTTCTTCATCGTAGCAGTAGTGATATTTATCATGAACTTTAAGAATATAAAGAGGCAGTCGTCCTAACTTCATTTGAGATAAATAATTTTCCAAGGAAAGACCCATCGCTGCCAAAGTTCGCTCATGACTTTCCATATCAGCAAGAATATTGAAAAGTCGGTCCAACTGTAGTCCACTGAACTCTAACTGCTCAGGTTCAAATACTACTTTTGCTCCATCTTTACCCAATTCCATTAACTCTTTGCCCAAGACTGTTTCATCAAAGACGTATTTTTTTGTTTTGCGTCGTGTCACCAAAAAGAGCGGAGGTTTTGCAATATAAATACGACCATCTTCAATCAGACTTTTCATATGTCTAAATAGAAAAGTAAGAAGAAGAGTTCGAATGTGAGAACCATCGACATCAGCATCGGTCATAATGATGATCCTACCATATCTCAAATTTTCGAGATTAAATTCTTCTCCAATGCCTGTTCCCAATGCCTGAATGAGAATAGTAATCTCATCGTGAGAAAGCATTTTATCAATTCTAGCTTTTTCAACGTTTAGGATTTTTCCTTTGAGAGGAAGAATTGCTTGAAAATGTCGGTCCCGGCCTTGTTTTGCAGAACCTCCAGCAGAGTCGCCTTCCACCAAATATACTTCGGTGTTTTCCTTTTCCTTACTGGAGCAGTCTGCCAGCTTTCCTGGAAGACTTCCGCTACTCAAAACACTCTTACGACGAGTTAAGTCACGAGCTTTTCTTGCTGCGTCCCGAGCATGAGCTGAAGACTGAGCTTTATTGATAAGAGTTTTTGCAACATTAGGACTTTCTTCGAAATATTTAGCGAGTTCTTCACCGACAATAGCTTCAACAATTCCTTGAACTTCCCTATTTCCAAGTTTAGTTTTTGTTTGACCTTCAAATTGAGGCTGACCAAGTTTTACAGAAACGACAGCGACAATACCTTCTCTAATGTCTTCACCAGAAGGCTGAATTCCTTTGAGCATTTTATTATTCTTCGCATAATTATTGAGACTCCTTGTGAGAGCTCCTCGAAAACCACTCAAGTGATATCCACCCTCTCTTGTATTTATATTATTGGCAAAAGAGTAGAGGGTTTCGCTATATTGATCATTGTACTGAAAAGCTAGTTCAACGAACATTTTATCTGTTTCTTTACAGAAATAGATCACATCGTGTAAAGGTGTTTTATTTTCATTGATATACTGCACAAAAGCCTGAATTCCTTCATCATACTGAAAGCTATCTTTTTCTTGAGCTCCAGGTCTTTTGTCTTCAATTCGAAGCTTTAAGCCCTTATTTAAAAAGGCAAGTTCTCGCAATCTAGAAGCTAGAATATCGTATTGAAACACAAGTTCATCAAAAATCGTGTTGTCTGGAGTAAAAGTAACACGGGTACCTTTTTTATCTGTGTGTCCTGTCTCTTTCAGATCCGTGACTTTTTCACCACGGCTGTAAGTTTGATGATAAACTCGACCATCTCTTAAAACTTCCACTTCAAAATCACTAGACAATGCATTCACACAAGAAACCCCAACTCCGTGAAGTCCACCTGAAACTTTATAAGCATCGTTATCAAATTTTCCTCCAGCATGGAGCTTAGTCAAAATGACTTCAAGAGTTGGCATTTGTTCCTGTTCATGCCAATCCACAGGGATACCACGGCCATTGTCTATCACCGTAATGGAATTGTCTTCATTAATCCACACATCGACGGTATCACAGAAACCTGCCAAGGCCTCGTCAACACAGTTATCGACAACTTCGAACACCAAGTGATGAAGTCCATAAGATGAAGTATCTCCAATGTACATAGCAGGTCTTTTACGAACTGCCTCCATACCTTCGAGAACTTTAATGCTGTTCTGGTCGTAACTCTCAGCCAAAAAATACTACTCCTTGAACTTCAGATCACGGATGGAAGAAAATTCTTCGTGGAGATGAAGAATCTCCAGAAGATCGTACTTATGAAATGATTCACATTCACTCCTTTTAGGAGCTCCCTCAACTTGGATAATGAGGACATCACCGTTGCGCTCCAGCAAAGTTCCATATTCCCCTTCGAAAATTTCTTGCCATTTCTCTGCAAGAGATGAAAGATGAGAACGTTGTTCGAAACACTGTTGTTGAAGGACTTTTGGAAGGAGGTCGGAGAGGGCGTTCGGTTTCGAACGATTCCTCATGAAGCAGAAACGGGGCTCATGAAATAAAGATAATTGTCGTGAGGATAGACAATAATTGGTTTACGAGGTCCAACTAATTTTAGAAAGATGGTCTCTATACCTTGTGAATCGACCTCTTTGAGAAAGTCTTGCATGAAGAAAGGGTTGGTACCCACCGTAAGTGGTTCTCCATCATACTCCACCTCGAGCTCGTATTTTCCTTCTCCAAGGGGAGTGGAAATTTTCAAAGTAAGAAGACCTTTTTCCAAAATTAATGCGATATTTTTAGCATTCTCACAGGTCAGGAGAATCATGGATCGAATGGCCTGTAGCATGTCTTGAGTGCTTATCTGAAGATTTGGGATGGAACTGTAACTTCCATAAGCATCCCGATAATTTGGAAATTGAGCTTCTACTAAGCGAACAATAAAAAAACCACCATCAAAACGAAAGGTCACCTGAGAATCACCAACAGAAAGTTCTACAGACTTATTGGACTGACTTAAAATTTGACTAAGAACTGGCATGGCTTTTGAAGGCAAGACCATTTTAAGATCTTCACCGTCTAAAGCTGGTAGCTGTTCTTGCTGAAGCTGGGTTCTAGAAAAAGCCAATCTTGCCTGATCAGTGGCAACAGCTTCTAACTGATCGCCATGAATACACAAAAGAATACTGTTAAGCTGAAGCCGATTCTTATCGCGATTCATAGCATAAGACACTTCTCTTAGCACTCGGTGCAGCACCACCTGGTCCAATGGAAAAGTTTGGCCTTCCATCTCCGGTAGTTCAGGAAATTCTTCATTCGCGTAGGCTGGTAACTTGTACTGAAAACCTTTACCTGTAAGAAGAGCTGTACGCTCTAGAACTTCCAACTGAATCTGTTCTACATTGGTTTCTTTGAGAATTCCCAAAAGCTGATGAGCTGGTAACAGAACAACACCTTCTTCGTAACAATTTTCAACTGGAATCTCCATGTGGAGACCCATCTCCATATCCGTTGAATTAAGGATAAGTTTTTGTCCTTCAGCCTTGAGAAGAATGTTGGCAAGAATAGGTCGGGACTGAGGCTTATTTGAGATAATTTGGGACAGAAGGGAGACAGCCTTCAAAAGAAATCCCTTCTGAGCTATAATATTCATTTATTTAAAAAACAAGGAAGAAGAAGAAGTGAGAACTTGGGGAGATAAGAGTTAGCTAAACCTTTTATAAGTTCCTTGATTTTAATAGTTTGTGTTGAATTTCGTGCCTGCAGACAAAATGTTTTGATTTCGACATTTTTCGACATTTTCCGATGGTCGCATTGTGATGGAATGTCGAAAAATGCAAGTGCTGGTCGGTTTAGGACTCTCACTCTGGACTCTTTTCGACAGCAGCGCTTTTGGTCTTAAAAAATTCAGTGACAAGAGGTCTGAGACTAGAATCAAGCCATTTTCCGCGCCAACCTTCAAAAGGGCGATAGGTTCGTTCTTTAATCATCGTCTGAGTGCGATGTTTGAGAGTTCTTTGATTACAAATCAACTCTGGAGGAATTCCCTTTTTCAGGGCAACAGATTGAATTTTTGAACGGATTTTTCCTGAAAGACTGTCGAACCATTGACGTTCTTCTAGTGAAATGCTCTCGCGCTTAGAACTCAAGGCTTCATGTTCTTTATGAAAGTTGATAAAGACAGGTGCGTAGCGTTTATGTTGTTTTGGGCTTAAAATTTGTGGGTGCAACCAGGTATTCGGGTCATCACTACTAACAATCTTTCGAATCTGAGCATCTTTGAGAATCCACCCTCTAGGAAGATCACTTTTTCGTGCTTGTGATTCTCTCCATTCAAGAATTTTCCTGTATAGGGCTTTGTAACGAGGTGAATCCGTAAATTTTAGTAATTTTTCACAAAAACTATCAATAGGATCTTTTAAATGGCTCTGATAATGACTTTCTTCAACAAAATCCTCATATTTATTATCATTTTTGAGCTTTTTCTCAAGAATATTCCAAACGGTATGAAGGTGTTCAACGTCTTCTCTAGCATATTGAAGCTGTTTATCGCTAAGAGGTCGGATTGACCAATCAGAAACGGTTTGGGATTTGTCTAACTGAATGCCAAGTAATTGCTCTACAAGGTTGCTCAGACCAATACTACCTTGATTCATTCCTAGAAACTGAGCTGCGAGTTGCGTATCGATAACGTTTTTAAGAGGTCGACCTGCAGTAATAATATCAAAAATTTCCATGTCCTGGGAAGCAGAGTGGAAAAGTTTTATTTTTTCGTTTGTTACAAAAAAATCAGCGAGAGGGTCCAGGTTTAGTTTAATAGCATCGATAAGCCAACAGTTAGATCCATCACTGATTTGAATCAAGGCTGGAATTGGAAGAAATGTGCGTTCCCGAGTAAATTCAGTATCGATAGCGAAAAGTTCCGCTGTAGATAGTTCTGTCAGGGCAGCCTGAAGGCTCTCACTGGTATCGACCCAGCGTTGCTCACAAGGAGAAAAAAGGGTCAAGATATTGTCAAAGTCATGTTGCCTCAATTTACAGCACCCCTCGAAAGGTAAACTCTCGGGTTGCAATTTAAGAGTCCATGACCCTATCTCTTTTCAACACTGAATCACGCTCTATTGAGGCTTTTAAGTCCATTGAAGAGAGGAAAGTTGGGCTTTACACGTGTGGGCCGACTGTTTATCATTACGCCCACATTGGAAATCTCAGAACTTATATTTTTGAAGATATTCTCAAACGGGTTCTCGAGCGTCGTGGTTATGATGTAAAACATGTGATGAATGTGACCGATGTTGGTCACCTTACAGACGATGCTGACCGAGGAGAAGACAAAATGGAGGTCGGTGCGGCAAGAGAGGGAAAAACTGTTTGGGATATTGCTTCTCATTACACCCAAGCTTTTGAAACTGACCTTGAAAAGTTAAATATCAAGGCTCCTACGGTTTGGTGCAAAGCAACAGATCACATTTCTGAACAGATTGAAATGGTTCGAGTCCTAGAAGAAAAAGGATTCACCTATTCATTGGCAGATGGTGTTTATTTCGACACCTCAAAGTTCTCCGCTTATGGCAAAATGGCGGGATTGGATCTTGAAGGGCAGATGGCTGGTCATCGAGTAGAACAGACAGAAGGTAAACGAACTCCCAGTGATTTTTGCGTTTGGAAAAGCAGTCCCAAAGGAGAAAAAAGGCTAATGGAATGGGAATCCCCTTGGGGCACAGGTTTTCCTGGGTGGCATTTAGAGTGTTCAGCGATGGCTCTCAAGTACCTCGGAGAGCAATTTGACATTCACTGTGGTGGAGTTGATCACGTCAGAGTCCATCACACCAATGAAATCGCTCAGACTGAAGCATGTACAGGAAAGACTTGGGTGAATTGGTGGATGCATGGGGAATTCCTTTTAATGGATGAAGGAAAAATGAGCAAATCTGCTGACAATTTTCTCACAATTTCACTTCTCGAAGAACAGGGCTTTGATCCTTTGGCTTACCGTCTTTATCTCATGAGTGCTCACTATCGAAAGGCTTTGACCTACCATGATGAAGTGTTAAAGGGTTCTCAAAAAGCACTAGAACGCCTTCGAGGCAGGGCTCAGGAATTAGAAGAAGGAGATGGAGAAGTGGATGCTCGTCATCTTAAAGCTTTTGAAGAAGCGCTTGATGATGATTTAAACATGCCGCAAGCGATATCTCATATGTGGATGATGCTTCAGGATGAAAATATTTCTGACCCTGCGAAAAGAGCAACGCTTCTCAGTATGGATGAAATTCTCTGTTTAGACCCTTTCAAAATCGTTAAAAAAGAAGCGATCAATGATGAAGCCGTTCTTAATTTAATCAAAGAGCGTAATGCAGCCAGAAACTCTAAAGACTTTACTAGATCTGATGCCATTCGTGATGAACTTTTGGCCATGGACATTGTGATTAAAGATAGCCCAGAAGGAACAACTTTTGAAAGGAAGCTCTGAGGAACTTCAATCGAGAGGAATCTAGATTGAGTAATTCGAAGGTTGGCTCTTCTCTTATTCAGCGCCTCTTTGGATTAATTGTTCTTGCCCTTTTTGCTTGGTGGCTGTTGAACGAAGGCTTTGGTTCAACTTGGGCTCGAATCATTACCCCTGAAAACTCCTTTAAATCAGTTCAAAAGGGTGTTCCACAGAAACAGCTGACTCAAATGGGAGATCAGGTCTTCTCCATGGAAAGAAATCGTACATCATCAACTTTGGGCCAACGCCTTGAGCATTGGAAAAGAGTTCTTGAAAAAAATGGTGAAAAAGCTAGAGTTTTTCGTGATGAGAAATCTAAAATATGGGTGTGGTCGAAAACAGGTGATTTAGGAGTGCACTTGGAAGAGTTTGTAACTGGGACTGTAGAAAGGGTTTTTACAGCCCAAGTAGATTTCGTGAATGTGAATAAAATGGATGATTTCTGGAAACCACCATGGTCGGCTTTGGAGTTTTCATCTTCGGGTATACAATCCCCCCAACGCCAGCTAAGGATTTACCGATCTGAAGGGGGCGCTGAAACCTTGCGAGAACATTATCTGGAGACTCTGAAAGAAGAAGGTTGGACATCCATGAACCACGGGGGTGATGTGTTGATTTTTCAACGCGACTCATCCCGGGCTTGGATTCAAATCACTTCCGAAGGATCTCACTCAAGAGTCACCCTCCTTTTGACATTATGATTCAGGAAACTTACCGATGAAACAGGCCATCGCCCTATCCATCTCGATCCTCTTGGGACTACTCGCGGTTTTTGCCATGAATAGCCACATCAAAAAGGAAACATCTTCAACTAAAGTGAAGATTGACGAAGTCGAAGTTATTTTTGCTTCGCAACCCATTCTTTCGGGAACGGCCATAACAAATCCCATGGTAACGATCAAGAAGTTACCGGTGAACGCCGTGAGTCCTGACATGGTGAAACCCCATGAAATGACCGAGATTAGAAACAAAGCGATACAAAGAGAAGTGAATCGAGGCGGGCCTATCTTTCACTCAGATTTTCTGAAGGCAAAAATGGAAGCTCTGACGGGAATTCTACCAGGACGACGTTTGGTATCGGTACCTGTATCTCAGGTAACAGGAATTTCTGGTCTGATCAAGCCTGGCGACCGCGTGGACATTCTTTTTTCTCATCAAGTGGTGGGAAGAAGTAATACGAAAGCTACAACTGAAATGTTGATGGAAAACGTCACCGTTCACGCAACCGATAACAAGACAGTGGATACAGGCCTTGTTTCCAAACAGAGGATGAAGCTCTATTCAACGCTCACACTTTTGGCAACGCCAACGGAGGCAGCAGTTCTGACCAATGCCTCAAGGGAAGGCACTCTGACTTTTCTTCTTCGTTCTCCCAAGGATCTTCGCCCGGGCACCTTTGTCGGAAAAGTGGATGCTGACAACCTTTCTGAGTTGGCCAAATCTGCTAACCGAGAACGTTGGAAAGGTGGAAACGCCAAAGGTACAAAAAGACCTTGATCACGCTTATGATTCAATCCCCCGGTGCACCATCGCGCCGGGTTAAGATGGCTAAGAGTCCTTTCCGAATTGGCTCTTCTGACAAAGCTGATTTGGTTATTGAGGACCCTGAGCTCGAATCGATCCATCTGGAAATCAGGGCTGATCGCAGTGGATATGCTGAAGCCAAAGCAATAGGAGAAGTGAAGGTTCTGAGCCATGCGATTCACGGATCCCGAATGCTGAATTCCGGAGACCGACTGACTTTGGGCAAACACACCCTTCTTTTCCAAAGTACGATAGGGAAAAGCAAGGATCAGGAACTTGTGGCTAAGAGTGAAGGTTCTGGTCCTCCACCCTTTGAAGCTCGAAAGCAGGATACTCCAGCTTCCAACGTGGTTTCTCCTGTTAACGAACGTCTTTTTGCTCTACAGAAGAAACTCCACCGTGAGCTGATTGATAACTTGGATTTAAAACGCCTCGATATGACTCAGGTTTCTACTGAGGACATGCGACAGCGTAGCGAACACACCTTGCGGAAACTGATGTCCGAACTGAACCCATCGGAACTGGTTGGGGTTTCCCCTCCAAAAGTCATCAAGGATGTTATCAACCATGCTTTGGGTCTCGGACCTCTCGAAGAACTGCTCGAAAATGATGACGTAACGGAAATCATGGTCAATAATTTCGATAGGATTTATGTTGAACAATCTGGTAAACTGACTCTCAGTGGGGTTCGTTTTATGGACAATGCCCAAGTTATTGAAGTGATCCGGCGGATTATCGCCCCAATTGGACGTCGAATCGATGAAACGAATCCCATGGTGGACGCGCGTCTTCAAGATGGTTCTCGGGTGAATGCCATCATTCCTCCTTTGGCCATATCAGGTCCTTCCATTACTATTCGAAAGTTTGCCAAGGAACCCTTCGCCATTAGCGATCTGGTTGGCTTTGGTTCTCTCACAGAGAATATGGGAAAGTTTCTTAAAATCTGTGTAGAACATCGCAAAAATATCGTGATTTCTGGAGGAACAGGTTCAGGGAAAACAACACTGCTGGGAGTGATCTCTGCCAATATTCCCGATGGTGACCGCATTGTGACGATCGAGGATGCAGCTGAGCTTCGTCTTCCACAGGATCACGTCGTATCTTTAGAAAGCAAGCCACCAAACCTGGAAGGCCAAGGAGCTATTCCCATTCGAAAACTGGTGATCAATTCACTGCGGATGCGACCCGACCGTATTGTGGTTGGAGAGTGTCGTGGAGCCGAGGCACTGGACATGCTTCAGGCGATGAATACAGGTCACGATGGTTCTCTCACCACGCTTCACGCTAACACGTGTCGCGATGCCATTTCCCGTCTCGAAACCATGGTCTTGATGGCAGGTATGAACTTGCCTTCCAAAGCCATTGTGGAGCAGATTTCTTCGGCTGTGGATATTATTGTTCAAACCAATCGTTTCCCTGATGGTACTCGAAAGATTTCGAGTATTTCAGTCGTGGATGGGATGGAAGGTGAAAAAATCACCCTTCAGGAAATTTTTGCCTACAATATGACGGGATATAGTGAAAAAGGTAAAGTAGAAGGTTCTTATGGTTGTGAGGGAGGGGTTCCCTCCTTCTGTCTAGAGCTTCAACAACGCGGCATTAAATTGGACCTCTCTATTTTCCGCTGATGGAAACTGAGCTTCCAATTCTTATCCTTCTCTTTGGAGCCATCGTCTATTTTGCGTTCATTGGTTTCGAGCTTTTTTCCAAAGGTTGGTCGAGTTATGAAAACAAGGTCACTGGCGGAACTGAAGCGACGCTTGAATCCATGTATCTCACCATTCCGACGCAGCACATCGTCTACCTCTGCCTAGCAAGCTTCTGTATCATAGCCCTTTTTGTGTCGCTCCTTTTTGGGAATGGTTGGGCAGGCCTGATTCTTGGATCGGTGGCCTTTATTCTTCCCTGGATTGGCATTCGCGTGCTCAAGTCACGGCGAGATCGACTTTTTGGTGTACAATTGGTTCCAGCTTTGGGAAACATGGGTAACGCTCTCAAGGCAGGTATGAGCCTCAATCAGGCTGTTGAACTCGTCCATCAAGAGATGGACAATCCGGTGGCACAGGAATTCCGCTTTCTTTCATATGAGCTCAAACTGGGAACAGATATGCCTACAGCTCTATCTCATCTGGAAGATCGCATGCCCAATCCCGACCTTTCTTTGATGGTGACAGCAGTTAACATTTCAAGCGATGTTGGTGGAAACCTGGCGGACATTTTTGAAAACATCGCAGAAACGATTCGCGATCGACAAGTTCTTTCTGCTAAAGTGAAGTCCCTGACTGCTCAAGGAAAGATGCAGGGCATTGTCATGTGCATGATTCCAATTGGCCTCCTGATGGTGCTAACCTTTATCTATCCTGACATGGTGGCGCCGATGTATGAAACTACAGCTGGGCTGGTGACTTTGGGGATTTGCCTCATCAAACTGACTCTGGGATACGTTCTCATCACTCGACTGACGAAGGTGGATTTTTGAACGAACTCTTACTCTATCTCTTTGGGGGTGGCAGTGCGGGTCTACTGGTGTGGTCCTTCATGGGAAGTGACGACAAAGCTAAAAGTCAAAGTGTTGATGATTCAAAGAACACCGTTAAAGATGCCGATGTTGTAGATGCGGGAAGTGGCCTGAAGAAAACTCTAGATAAGTGCCCCAACCTATCTGCATCGGTAGAAAAAGCTATGAAATTGCATGAGATCGAAGAAAACCACCCTTGGAAAAAAATGTTGGTTTCATTTGATCTGCTTTTATTGAGAAGCGGACATCGCGGTGGCCTTACGGCTCAGGATTTAGCTAATCTGATCGTCTACAGTGCTTTTCTCACCTCTATTGGTCTTGGTCTTTATGCCGTCTCTCTCGAGATCACAGCTTTACCTTTTGTTTACATTGGTTTTCTCTTTGGGGGAGTCATGCCTTGGCTCATTTTCAAATCGAAAGTTCAGACTCGACAGAAAAAAATCAGAAAAGACCTGCCTTATCTTCTCGACTTGTTGACTCTATGTGTTGAATCGGGAATGGATTTCACTACGGCGATGTTTCGAGTTGGGCCTAATTTCCAGGACACAGAACTCGGCGGGGAAATTTCTCTTCTGGTTACAGAGCTTCGCATGGGAAAAGGTCGGGAAGATGGCCTAAGGGATCTCAGCCGGCGAGTGGGGCTCATAGAGCTTTCAACCGTCGTTAATTCTATCATTCAATCCGATAAATTAGGGTCAGGGATGGGGCCTGCTCTTAGAATTCAGTCTGAAGATATGCGAAAGCACCGAATGCTTCAGGCAGAAGAAGCGGGAATGAAAGCTCCAGTTAAACTAGTTTTTCCGCTGGTTTTCTTTATCTTTCCTACAACCTTTCTAGTTTTGTTGGCTCCCATGTTCATCAAGATGATGTCGTGACGATACGAATCTCTATTCTTAACGGTCCTGATAAGGGCACCCAGACTCAACTGGATGGCGACGCAGTTATTGGGCGTAGCCAAGAGGCAGATCTCTGCTTGAAGGAAGGAACTGTTTCCCGTCAGCACGCTAGAATGGTCTCTAGTGATAAGGGGACCATTCTTGAGAAAATCAGTGATAAAGGCGTTCTTAAGTGTGATGGAAAATCCGTTAAAAAGGTCATCTTGAAACACCGTCAGCGGGTCCAATGCGGAGCGATTCTGATGCTCGTTGAAGACCTAAGTAAGAAATCGGTTCCCAAGTCGGTACCATCCGGTCGTATGCTTCCAGTTCAGGAAGATGGAGGACTTCCTGAAAAATTAGATCAACAACTTCAGGGAGAGGGTTTCGATCAAGAACAGACTCAGGTCATTGGTTATGTGGATGAGAAACCACAGCAAGAAGAAGCTGACCTAGAGTCTGCTCGTAAATTTTCGCCTAAACGGCTCGTTCAGGTAGCAGCCCTGATTCTTCTTGTTT
>Ga0233432_10002088_pt1 | contig 18802 bp, 9 predicted proteins | sample SI_122_August201_6_FD_179870 | JGI IMG/M metagenome (GOLD analysis project Ga0233432, IMG submission 179870) | Seawater microbial communities from Saanich Inlet, British Columbia, Canada - SI_122_August2016_10_MG | ecosystem: Environmental > Aquatic > Marine > Inlet | place: Canada: British... | reverse complement strand
AATGGATTGGGATTCGGTCATTTGATTGTTGTGTGCTCTGGCAAGCAATTTGGCATCTGGCACCGAGAGCCACATTATTCGGGAAAGAACGCCGGCGCTGGCGTAAGACGAGTTTGCGTGTTCTCCGGGAGCCATCAGAAAACGCATGGAACAAAGGATCGCTTTCAATCCGGTTCGTGTTGCCTGAATAAAATCCTGATGTAAGGCATATGCATCGAGACTCACCTCCAGGAAGGGGGAAAGTTGTTCATCGGTGAGTGAAGTGGCGAAGGCTCGTTGTGCGAAATTTCGGACCACTTGTTTCAATGATTCTTTTGACTTCGAATTGACTACAATCTGTGTCGTTGGCCATTGTTCTTCCCAAGCACTCAATACATCGAGCTTCCCAATGGATGCTATCGATTGATCGTCCATGGAGATCGCATCGGTGATCAAAAACTTGATGAACGGTAGCTGGGTTGGTTTGGGGAACAAGATGGGTTGTTCATTTGCCAGTCGGGTTTCCAGCCGACCTTTCAAAACGGGTTCACCCCATGTTGTTCCATCATCAGAATGGAAGATCGAATACCCTTCTACCTGTCCATTCCCGTTTCCTCCTGTCCACGCAGCATAGTTCAAGCCCTCAATCGAGGCACCTTCGGGATTTTCAAGGATTACATAATGGGGACCCTTCGCAATGATTGGCTCGAATTGTGTATGCCAGAATGTCCGATGCGATCCATCCTGCATCTTGTCCTTTTCCATGCCCTTCTGAGAACTGCTGACCCTGAGGCTTCCACCAATCCTCTGGAGGTTCGTTTGAAACTCGGCATGTTGCGATGTTTCCCGTGGAGGAGTCCTCACGACCAGATCGCCAAATATTTTCTGGTATGAAGCAGGAGGCCATTGATCATAAACGGGACCACGCACTTTCAACTGTCTGATATAAAGCCCTGCCTTGGTGTCTTTCTGACGGAAGTTATGTCTGGAGTGGCAATGAACCGACACATTTTCGCCGGGATGAAGGAATACACGTATCGTTTGTGAGCGGAGTTCTTGGTGTCCCACAGAAAGCACCCCTAGCATGCGTTGAGGCTGGGGTCGATCGTCGGCATAATAGTATTTTCCCGCATATACTTGAAGAGAGACATCCTCGGGAAAAGCACCCACCTTTGCCGTGTCGAAGGTCAGATCATACCATCCAGATACCTGAGGTTCAAAATGATCGTAAAAGAAGGAATAGGTGTTTCCATTGTTGGCTCTGGTCCAGGAAAACAGAACACCATCTTCGTATGGCCGGTGGTAGATATTATATGTTGAATGACTGTCCTTCACCTTACCTGTGATCCAGGTGCGTTCGTTCGGAATGCCGTTCTTTGGAAAGGCAAATTCCAGCATTTGATCAGTAGCCTTGAAATAGCTTCCAATCATATCCTTGCTCAATTCAATCCTTCGATCCGAATCAAAATTCCTAGTGCCACGGTCTTCGGGAATCTGATCGGCTAGATTCAGACGGATCCCTAGCAAATCATTGACCGAATACACAAACTCATGGCGGCTGACACGCCTGAACGATCCAGGTATGTGGTCAGGCTGGGATGCTGCCAGCCAATCCAGCATGCGTTTTTTTTCTTGTGGAGAAGGTTGAGCCTTTTCAGGGGGGGGCATCTTCCCTGTGATCAGGTTTTCGAATATCAAGGTACCGTCAAAGCGTTCCTGCTTGAAAAATTTCATCAGATCAAGGTTTCCCTTTTTCGTCAGATCATCGTGGCAATCGTAGCAGTATTCTTCAAAAAGATGGCTTGCTTGTCCATCCCCCCCATGCGCAGAAATTAGATTCAGGAAAAAGATCAGCAAGCTGATCTGCAATGAATATTTTCGAGGGTATTGCTTCATGCTTTTCTAGGCACCTCATGAGTCTTTAAAACTTCAAAATACAGGAAATATGGATCATGCCCAGCAAAAGCACCCCTTGATTTAAAGGATTTGTTGATGGTTTTTGATGAAATTGTTATCCCCAGTCTCACTCTCGCAATGTCGATTTCATCCAGATTCTTCAGACAAATGTCTGCGCAATCTCCTAAACGCAGCACAAGCGCTTTTGGCAACCATCAGGTGATGCTCCCAAGGAGTTCCCATGGTTATTCTGGTGTCTGCTTCAAACGTCCTATCACCGATGATAGCGGCCAGCAATCATTCAAACTGACCATACTGGCCATTGGGTGAAAGGAAGCTCAGAGTAACGCTTTAATGTCAAAAAGAACCTTCAGCCAGAGATATCCCCAATGTCGAGTGGACTCTTGTGGCCTTGCCTGCAGTCTACTTTCACTCCTTTGTTGAGAGTGTCATGAGTAGATTGTCAGCTGCATGGTTGAGATTTTGTGACACACAACCATGAGATTATTTCACCGATGAAAGTAATTCCTCCGGCAATGCCTGACCTCTGTCTTTCACATATTGATAGGTCCCAAAGAACATCTCATCGAAGCTCTGCTGACCCCAGGGGACCCGACGGGATGGATCAGGGTTGGCTTGGTTTCTGTCTGAGTTATCCCAGACAGCATGGAGAGTCAGTTTGCTTCCTTTGGCGATCCGTCTGGGTTTCTGTAACACGTAAGTATGTTGCCAATTAAAATTATATTGAGGCACAGACACCAGCATTTCACGTTCGCCTTGAGGCGTCTCAAGTTCGAATGCCATTGATTTGCCTCGGAAATGCATGTGGGGATTCATGGAGTAAAGAATGATATCTTCCCTGATTTCACGTGTTTGGTTCCATTCGAAAGCTCGGTTGTGTGGTGGAATCTGTATGGAATCATCATAAAACAATCCCGTGCGAAAAGAATGCTTTGCCGACTCATTTGACAGATAGAGTCCCAGCTGCGTTTCATCCAGCACTTCCTTGCCGTAGGCAGTGTAATGTAATTCGAACAAGAGACGCTCTTGTTTCTTTAAGAGCACACCTGTGCTGTCAGGAAACAGACTGCCTTTTACACCCGGGGCGTATCCCGTGAGCCAACGGCGACTACGCCTTCTTTTGCCATCCTCAGGAACGATGTAAATAATCACATGGTGCAGTGCCTGTCTGTCTCCGGGATGGATGTCTGCACCCATGATCCAGGTGTCTTGTTCAAATGGGGAAGACACAAAGGTATAGCGATAATCCACAATGCCATTGGCCGGAACTTTCTGCGCGGGCAGATCGATAATGTGGTCTGGTTTTCCGAGTGGCCAGGGTTTCAACTCCTGCTTGTTGATGGCTAGGGGATCTTCGCCTTCTCCCCGAGGCGTTCCTTGTTCAATCCAGTGAAGCAGCGTTTGTTTTTCTTCGGGTGTCAGTGATAAGTCCTGCGAGAAATTCCCATGATGAGGGTCTGCTTGCCACGGCGGCATGCGACGTGTCATCAGGACTTCACGCATCATATCTGACCAACCTCGCACCTTGCGATAGCTGGAGAAAGCGAAAGGACCGATACCTCCTTTTAAATGACAATCTGCACATTTTTCCTGAATGATCGGGGCAATTTGTTGACTGTATGAAATCTCTTTGCCTTCACGCTCTTTCCATGTCGGGTAGTGGATCAGACAGCCGGGGGCCTCTGTATGTGAAACTTCAATGGACCGATTTGCCAGAAAGTCGTCAATGGCATTTTTAAGCGGCGTGTCGGAAGCCTTGGCTTTCTCTTTTTCATAGGACAACCTGTCGTCAATGGCTCCGCGGAAAAGAATATTCCAGTTGCTTGTATCGATCAGCAGTGCTTCTCCAGTGCGATCGATATTCAGTGACCGCGCAACTTCCTGTGTGGTATCGTCCAGAATGGGCAGGCTGACCTTATATTCAAGGGCTTCTTCTGCGAGGTCACTTCGCTCATCCTGATCACTGGCATTGAGCATCCAGAAGCGGATTCCTTTTGAAGCATATTCTTTGTGGAGTTGAGCCAAATCCCCATAACGTTTTCGCACCAAGGGGCATCCGATACCATGTGTGAAGATCACGATACCCTTGTTTTGAGGATCTTTGTGGTAATAAGATAACTGATGGAACTGTCCCGTATGGTCCAGAAGGCCGAAATCCTCGGCAACGCCCTGTTTCTCTGCCAGCGCAGGCAAAGTGATCCCGAGAAGCAACAACGATAAAAGAATTAATTTCATTTGGAAAATATAACATTCTGCGGCTTCCACCGAATTCTTATTCAGCGAAACCTCATGGTCTGACCTAATTTTTCGTAAAATGATACAACCTACGATGCATCAACGTTACACATGAAGCGTTGTTTTTCCAGTGAACATTTAAAGCACTTGATATATTCCCTATGCAAGGACTGGTTTGACACTGCTTCCGTCTCAACGCAGACTCCGGTTCGTGTCTTTTTTCAAGGATATCATTCTCAGATTCGTATGCTGTATCTTCACTTCATGGTGCATGGTGTTGGCCCCTCATTGCAGTGGAGAAGATACTTCCCCATTTTTTCCCATCGGCATTTATGGCGTTTCAAATGTGGAAGACTTGGAAACGGTTCATCGGGCTGGTTTCAATTGTGTCAAGGGCCCTTCAAATCGAGCCTTCCTCGACAAGGCAGCATCTCTTGGGATGCGGGTCATTGCTTCTCCTGAAAGCAGCTTCGATACGCCAGAAAAACTCAAAAAATTTCATGATGCTGACAGTCATCCAGCATTGTTGAGCTGGTATTTGGTGGATGAACCGGACATGCAACGGACTCCGCCCTGGAAAGTTGCCATGGATCAACGAAGGCTCAAGGCAGTCCCGGCCCATTCTCCGGTGAGCCTCGTACTTTATGATGGCGCGCACAGCGACGACTACGGAGCCATACCCGATATCCTCATGGTGGATCATTATCCTGTTCCATGGATGCCTCTGGCTCATTTTGCCCAACATATGAACTGGGCGCGTAACGCGATACCACAGCACAAGCCTCTCTATGGGGTATTGCAGGCATTTAACTGGTATTACTTTCGTAGAGTATTGCCCGGTGTTACCGATTTCCGGGTTCCCACCCTGGAAGAACTACAATGCATGACGTTCATGGCGCTTGCAGAGGGCGTGGATGGACTTATTTACTACACATTGAGATCTGGCGACTGGGACCTGCTCGAACATCCGGATACATGGGATGCCCTTCAGCAGGTCATTCGATCCGTGAAAGAAAACGAGTATCTGTTGACATCGGAACGTCAGTGGTGGATTCCAGCGGCCAAGATTGATCCTTTTGAAAAACGAAGAAATGCTGCTTTGGAATCCAGTATTTCAATGACTCTTTTTAAAGGCGGTGATGGTCTGAAACACCTGTTGCTGATCAACACGACACCTCATTCATTGACCCTCAGAATCCGTTTGCCCGAAGCGGCACATGGTTGGGCTTCCGTTTTTCAAAAAGACACGCCCTTCGGAGGATTTCAATCCGAGAACGTCTGTCTCATTCCATTCAAATCCTATCAGGTGCGCTTGCTCAAAGGCTTCGAGCCAGTCACGTTTGATCTCCCTTGAAGGCATCGTGAATGCTTGTGGATTATTGCGTTGCTCGATGCAGCTGGCGCGGATAGTTTGATCTCATGAATATTCGCGATGCATCCTGTTTTTCCCATGGGATAATCTCATTTATATTTCTAGCCAGTTCGCTTTTTCTCAACGGCCAGGTAGAGCCTGCGAATGATGGCCCCAAACCGCTCAGCCCCGGCGAAAGTATTGAATCCTTTCAATTGCCTCCGGGTTTCCGCATGGAACTCGTTGCTTCTGAACCGTTGATCGAGGAACCTTCCGGAGTTTGCTGGGGTGCAGATGGTCATTTTTATGTCAGCGAATTGCACGGCTACAACCTTGAAGGTCAATTCGATATCGAGGCCCTGAATAAAACGGGGAAACTGGATCGCATCGTGCGCCGGATTCAAGCCAATGATGAGGCTAAGCAAGCTGCGGAAGCCGAGACCTTCGGGGTCATCAAACAGTTAAGTGACGACGATGGGGATGGGCGTATGGATCGAGTGTCCATCTTTGCTCGGGGATTGCCTCCCTGTTTTGGAATGGTAGCGGCCCGAGAGGGTATCATCGTGATCTGTGCACCAGACATTTATTATCTGGCTGATCTTGATAGTGATGGAGTCGCGGATGTGCGCGAACGCCTATTCACTGGATTTCAAGCCGGTGTGCTCGAGCGCCGTATCAACGCTCCTCAATGGGGCCTCGATAATTGGATTTATGTGGGGGGTGGAGGTCGAGCTGACGCCATCACTGGACCTCACATCGATGGGCCTGTCGCGTTGGGAAGAACGGATTTTCGATTCAGAGCGGATGGCTCAGCGATTGAGCCCGTTGCGGGGAGCACTGGCACATTCGGCCATACGTTCACCGCTGAAGGAGATCGATTGACCATCAGTACGGGAACACCCGGTATTCAGGTGATTCCCTTACCATGGCGCTATCTCGGACGGAACCCCGATCTCTCCATTCCATCACTGGAGCGCAATGCAGCCAACTATCAATCCACTTACCCAGTGGCACCTCCGCACCCATGGCGAGTGCGTCGCGCAAGTGACCCTGGGTTTTCTAAATACTACACGGATCACTATGGTGCGGCTGAATCAACGCCCAGTGGCTTTTTTACCTCCGCCTGCTCACCGTTCATTTATCGAGATGTGGCATTTCCCGCTGAGTATCGGGGCCACAATTTTTCGTGTGAACCTGCACAAAACCTCATCCATCATTCGGTTCCTCGTTGGCAGGGTCCAGTACTCCGCCTCTTCAAGGGAGGGGAAAAGCCTGCTCCCAAAGATGTCAGGGACTGGGCATCCGCACTACGGACTTTGAAGGTATTTGACCTGCCTGTTCCAGGCATTTGGAAAGAGCTTGGCCCCCTGCAGGGAGGAGGGGACAGGACGTTTTTATTTGAAAAAGATTTTGGTCCTGAAAGCCATCTTGATCTGGACGCGGTGATTGAAGGGAAATCATGGAAGGACAAGATGTCGTATGAAGATGGTCAAGTGATTGACCTTGGTTTGCCAGAAAATGCCGCTGTCTACCTTCATCGCACCCTGACCAGCACAGAGGGTGCTTCCATTTATGTATCGCTTGGCAGCAACGATGCCATCAAATGCTGGCTCAATGGCGTTCAGGTTCTTGAAAACAATGTCAATCGGGGTGCGGCTGCAGATCAGGAATCAGTCATGCTGAACCTTAAACAAGGCAAGAACAGCTTCCTGATGAAAATCGTCAATGGAACCAATGCCAGTGGTTTTTATTTCAAAATGCGTTCGAGTCATGTGCCAGAAAGGATCCATGAGATTGTCAGAATCGACGTAGACAAGTGGGAAGAAGCACAGTGGAAGTTGATCACGGAATATTATCAAACGCACCAGTCAAATCAGTCCAGGAAAGAGTTCCTTGCTTCCACCGACATTTGGTTTCACCCCATGAACCTGACGCATGGCCCCGCTGGATCCATCTATATCACTGATTTTTATCGAGAAATCATCGAGGATTACTCCGCCATCCCACGCTATCTCCAGCAGCAGTATGGTTTGGTCAACGGAAGGCACCACGGACGAATATGGAGACTGACTCACGAAGATGCCGCGACTGCGCCCGACATGAAGATGTCACATCTCCATAATGCGCAACTGGCAGAGGAAATTGGCAGTCCGCATGCATGGAGGCGTGAAACGGCGCGTCGATTGCTCATCGAAAGAAAGGCGCAGGATGTGACTGATACTGTCATCGAACATTTGCGCAAGCGTGATGGGTCTCCTGCAACAGCCATCAATGCACTCTACGCGCTGGAGGGTCTGGGAGCTTTGACGGGTGAATGCTTCAGTTTGGCTTTTCTGCATGAAGATTGGTCTGTGGTGCGCCACGCACTCATGATTGGAGATCAGTTGCCAAAGAATACAGAATCCTCGCGTGTGGTCAGTGATTGGCTCTCGGAAATCATTCACTACCGCAACGAACCTCGTCTATTGCTTCAAATCGCCTTGAGTCTGGGGGAATTCCAAACTTCAGGTGCTTTGGATGCACTTGCTTATCTGGCAAATCAACATGATGACATTCGTTGGATGGATACCGCTTTGATGAGTTCTGTTTATCGTCGTGAGGAGGGTTTGTTGAGCAGGGTATTGCTAAGTGGTGGATCGGATTCCACACTGGCCGAAATACTTGTGGCGACCCTCGCTTCACGCGGAGATGAGTTTCAGATCCAAAAAGCTAAAACGGCTGTAAAATTTCTGGCCAAGGATCCACAGAGAGCACTTTTCCAGAAAATCCTCGATGCCGGCCTATCCGATTCCAAAGAACGACTGGAGCGCATTGTGCTGGAAGCTCCGGAAGCTCCGGATTCCGCTCGTTTGGAAATAATTGAGAAGCAATTGCCAAGCTATCTGGATGCACTGGGTAAGGTGACGGATCTTGATCGTGGGAGAGACTTGTTTGGAGAACATTGTGCCAGTTGTCATCAGGCTCGAGGGCTTGGTCAAAAGGCGGGTCCCAATCTTGATTCTGAATGGCAGCGTGCTCCGGAAATGATCGTGCGTGATATTCTTTTCCCCAATGAGAAGATCACTCAGGGATTTGAGTCGGTCAGGCTTGAAATGAGACAAGGTTCTGACGTGATGGGGCTCATGGCTTCGGAATCTCCCACGAGCGTGACACTTCGCTTTCCTGGTGGTCAGGATTTCACTTTTTTAAAGAAACACATTCGACGCACGCACGCGTATGCAATATCCATGATGCCTGCGCAATTTGCAGATGTGTTGAGCCCTGAGGAAGTGGCATCCATTGTTTCCTTTCTACGCAGTAAGGCTCAGTAAATGCATTCCTTTGATTCATCTAGGTTGAAACCCGATGCCTACATTCAATAGACTCCTTGCATGATGTTGATCGTTCACGTTTTTGTTCATGTAAAAGAAGATCAGGTCGAGGCTTTCAAGGCAGCGACACTTGAAAATGCTTCCAACAGCATTCAGGAGGTGGGCATTGCCCGTTTCGATGTAATACAGCAAAAGGACGATGCAACACGCTTTGTTCTTGTGGAAGTTTATCGCGATGCAGAGGCACCTGCCAGACACAAGGAAACCCCGCATTATTTGAGATGGCGGGACAACGTTGCGTCAATGATGGCCGAGCCGCGGCACAATATCAAATATACCAACTCTTTTCCGAACGATGATGGTTGGTGATCCGCACTTTGATTTTGCAAGCCCCGGACGCATCGTTTTTGGATGGGGGGCACTCAGTCGTCTGCCTGAATACATTGCACATCTAGGTCCGCGTCCTCTTGTTGTTTCTGGTGGTAGCATCGCGAGGGTGGACCCGGTATTGGACTTATTGACTCATAGCGGGTTTGTTCCCCATTTGTTTCAGGTCAATCAAGAGCCGAGTATTGAGTTGATTCAACAGGGAATGCTTCAAGCTCGAGAGGGTTCAGACTGGGTGCTTGGTTTTGGCGGTGGAAGTGTAATTGACGCTGCCAAGGCCATCGCGATCATGGCGCTTCAATCAGGTGAGGTTCTGGATTATCTGGAAGTCATTGGAGCGGGCAAAGGATTTGAAAAACCCGGGCTTCCCGTGGTTGCCATTTCCACCACAGCAGGTACCGGATCCGAGGTAACTCGAAACGCGGTTCTGTCCTCCAAACAACATCAGGTCAAGGTCAGCATGCGCCATCCATCCATGCTTCCGACTTTGGCGATTGTGGATCCTGCGCTCACCCTATCATGCCCACAAGCCGTCACAGCCTCCACGGGTCTGGATGCTCTGACTCAGTTGATCGAACCTTTTCTATCCTGCAAGGCAAACCCCATGACAGATGGGTTTTGTCGTCAGGGAATCCCGCTTGCTGTCAAAGCCATACGCCAGATTTTTCATAACCCTCTGGATAAACAAGCTCGCACGGATATGGCTTACGCCAGTTTACTTGGGGGTTTGGCTCTGGCAAATGCAGGTCTCGGCGCTGTTCATGGTATCGCCGGGCCCTTTGGTGGCATGTTTCCCAATGCGCCTCATGGTGCCGTCTGTGCGGCTTTGCTGCCCGCGGCATTGGAAATCAATGAGCGTGTTTTGAAAAAAAGATACTCTGACCACGTATGTCATCTGCGCTTGAAAGAATTGACCAATATGATTGTAGGAACCCAGGATGCGATTTTTGATGATGCACTCGAGTGGATACAACAAACGGTCCACCTTTTGAGAATACCTCGTCTGCGTTCCTATGGATTGTCCAAAGACTCGTTGCCTTTGTTGATTGAAAAATCAATGCAGGCCAGCAGCATGAAAGGGAATCCCGTGCCTCTCCTGAGAGAAGAAATCGCTGATATCATTCAACGGGCTTTGTAGTTTTCAGGTTATCAATAAATAGCGTCCTTCCAAACATTTTCAAAAAGGCCACTTTTCAGGGCTTGACGGTTTGATGCTCCCAGGTTTTCCATAAGTCCAGATCTGGATCACCCATCTGGACGGTGTATGAACCTTGCTCAAAAACCCACGGTCTGAATCGATTGCCTTGAATGCGCATGGCATAAACAAGGCTGTCATCGGATTCATCGTAAACTTTGACGACAGCATGCTTTACTTTTTCGATCCGCAATTCATCAAGAAAACCAGCAGGCTTCCGTCCGTCATTATCCGTTAAGTGAATCCTCAATGGCCATCCCGGAAATTGGTTTTCATTCTTTGATTTTCCACCGTTTACCTTGAGGCGATAACATTCCATATCGATGGTTTGATTACGTTTATTGAAGCGAACAAGGCCGAATCCTGATGATTTATCATGCAGGGTCTTGATCCGTCCGGGTCGGTATTTTGTTTCAGGATTGCCGATTGCCCAAACGGTCATCAGGTTGCCGAATGCATCCTTATATTCTCCCGTGTTCGGACCATTGACTCTATTTTGAGCGGGGCGTCCCTCCTGGTCGGGACGCCAGGACCGGGGGTAGCCGGCTGCAATGGACGGCACGCAAAAGGCATAGCCAGCATCATTCCATGCATCGATTCCATAGCGTGTCATCGAGGGTAAATGCTGATCACCTGCATAGTGAAACGCATGGCCCTTGCGCATGATGGAAAGAGCCCGATTGCGCGGAGTCTGAGGCCAGCCGTTGGAATCAAGATCGGCATAGATGAATTCCTGTTTTGCGCCATGGTAGTTAGCCAGATTTGCAAAAATGGTTTGACTCAGCACACACTTGAAATCACTGCCTCTCCAGTCTTCCACCCAGGATTGAAGAAACTGCTCCTGGCGTGCACCCAGCAAGGCCAGTTCGGGCTGATCCAATTGCCGCACGTCGTAGGATGGGTCCTTGAGATGATCCGCGCGGCCTTTCCACGTGGCGACTGCCTTTGGACCTGTTTTGAACATGCGATCTGCCAATAATGCAAAACTGACGCGCCCATACACCATCTCTCCATGAAATGGCGTGATGTTCTGGAGTACGGGATCCGGATCGGGCAGATCGGGATGATGACTGGTTTGAGTTCGATGCACGGCGTTGATAAATTCAGGATGCTGGATATACCCTCCATCGGTTGAAGTATTGCCTCCTTGCATGGCAGCGCCGCCTTCGCCCCAGATGTTACCTTGATAAACGTCATGATCATCCGGTAAACAAATGGTGACACGGTCCTTCATCAGATCACCGAAGGACCATCCGAGCAGATACCACTTTCTCAAGTAATTAAGCACGGGCTTTTCCACGCCCTTGCGGATGATGCCGTATCCACCGACGTTTTCGTAAATTTGATCACCTGAGAAAAAGAGTACATCAGGATTTTCAATACCCACGTTGCGCACGATTTCGAGGTTCGGAAATCCCGTGTCCTGGTTCCCCGTAAAACCAGCGACAACAAGGGATGACTTATTGGCAGGGTCTTTACGAATCAATCCCTCATACCGCGACTTTTCATAAACAATGCGATACGGATGTTCCTGATCGGCTTTCCAATCAGGAATGCGCCATGTTGCCGTTCGACTTAACGGATCAATGTGGGTGACAAGTCCAGTGGACCATAGCCCGTTGTCATAGAATTCAAGCTTAATTTCTGAAGATTCAGAAGGACCCAAAGGAGGCATTTGAGCGGTGAGTTTGAGAAGATGACCCTGTTCGGAATGATGGAGGGTATGCATTGCCCAGAGGATGGGGCCCCACGCTCGATCTTCATGTGCCTGAACTTTGGAACCCGAGACCTTCCAGTCCCTGAACCAGAACCTTGCATTGCCTTGGGAGTGATTATTCACCAGAGCCAGGTTGCCATGCATGCCGTTTTCATTAAGTCGAGCGGCATGAAAACCATAGCTTGATCCAGTGCTGACATTCAGGGCCTCAATGGAAATCAGAAAAAATGGACCTCGTGTTTCACCTCGCATAACCAGGCGTAGATCCTTCAGAGCTTTTTCAGGAATGGGTTGCTTGGAACGATTTTTGCCAATGAACAGCAAACCATCATGTGACAGCCCGATATCAACGCCCTTGCCCTTGATACAGCGAGCACGGTAATCATTGATTTCATCTCGAATACCAATCCGAAATCCTACTGAACCTTTCTCATCATCACGCGATAGCCTGCCTGTGCGAACCTCCATCGCAAAAGTGCCTTCAACGTTTCCTGTGTCATGCGTCAAGAGATGGATGTTGCGGTTGTTCCCGCCACGGACACATTCCAGACGTCCATTTTCAATACGCCAATCTTCCATTGGATTCGCCCAGTATTCGGGTCCGATCCATACGCGATCCGGATCCGTGTGCCACTCACTTTGAAATAGCTGGGACTGAGCTTTGAGTTGCACGCTGCAGAAGACAACAGCGATAAGAACAGTCAATAATCGTTTCATGAGAGGGTGTTTTTTTCTTTTTAGATCGAAGATCATACACTATCTGCCTTTCTTTTTTTTATCCTTGGCTGTGTTCCGTGACTGATAGGCGCACCCCACCAGCATCAAGGCTCCAACGACGGCCAATCTAATTTCAGGTTTGGCATCCATGGGCTCCAGTAACACCATGGCACCCAGCAAGGAAGAAAGAAGCATCAAGGCTCCATTGAATAAGTAAAATATTATGAAAAAGCCAACCACTGCACCACCAGCCAGCGACACCCATGGCCAGGGATCCTGTAAAAATGGTTCGGAAAGAAAGAAACCAAGATAGGCGCCGGTCAACAAGCCTCCAAGGCGGATCACTATTTTCTGCAGAAAAATACTCAGGAAGGCACCGACTATGCCAACGGCCAAAGGAATAAGCTGCCACCACCACTCCACATTTTCAATGGGCAAGGCCCACTTGGTGACGAGAGATGCCACAAGAAAACCAATGGTTGCAAAAAATAACCAATACAAGCGTCGCCCCCAGAGCAACAATGCGATTCCTACTGCAACTCCGGCCGCGAAATTAAGCTGGCCAGGCGTCATGTGGACTTCTGGTAATTGAAAAGGCAGTTCCATTAATTTGTGATTTAGCCAAGAAGCCAAGCTAACGTTTGATCCACTGGCATCAAATAAAAATCTCAAAGCGCTACAGGCATCAAATTGGTGTCAACTCGGAAAACTTACCGGATACAATTATCTTCTCGATATCGAAGATGCGCCAGCTGTCTCTTCCGCAACATACGGTGCCAGTTTTGACGGAAGCCATGCGCTTGATGAAAATTGGTCTGCCTCTTACAAAGCTGAATTAGCGGTCCGATTAGATTACGGAGACAATGCAACTGCGTTGAAGTCATCCGAGGACGCAGCAGGTGGGATGTGTCGAAAAGCATTACAATCTGAGACTATGTATGGCATCATTGCTTGACACTATTTTTGTAAGCTTGAAACAATTCTTTTTGGGCTGCGAGTACTTTGGGATGTTTTGAACTGTATAGTGTTTCTGATTTGTTCTCTTCCTCGTGTTCAAGAAAACGCGTGGATGAAGGCTTGATTGCGACAAATTCTGCAAACTTTTTCAAGGCAGTTTCCTTGTCTCCCAGAATCCAATAATAAATGCAAGTGGATACAGAACTTTCAGGGCCTTTGAGGGATAATGACAAAGCTTCCTGAAATTGGTCATTGGATACATAATACTCCTCGAGAGCAAAATAATACCACAATTGGGGTTTCCCATTATAGAGGATGGCCTTCTCCAAGTAGTCCTTTCCAAGCTTTGGATTTGTTTGATCCCCGTTCAGATGGTAGAAACCAATCGTTGCGAGCAAGAAGGGCTCGTATGGATTGATTTCCTTGGAATCCTTGACAAGTTGCCTGCTCAATAAAAAATCTTTGGCATGCATGCTTATCCACAGCCTCGCCAGGTGGGCTATGCCATTCTGAGGGTCCAATTGAATGGCACGACTGGTGGATTGTTTTGCCAACTCAAGACCGTTTGTGACGCTTGTTAATTTCATGGTATAGGCATTACCATATAACTGTCCTTGAATAGCGTGGGCGGAGGAGCTTTTTGGGTTTAATTTGATGGCGCGCCGAATATAATCCAATGATTGCTGAGTTTCTGCTTCAGGATCCCCCTGCATTTCCCATATTCGTTTGGTCAGTGCAATAAGCTGAAGATAATTGAGTTCCTCTGTGGGAGTGTCCTTTGCATTCTCCACCGTCCATCGGTGGATCGCTCCATCATAACCTGCGATTTGCGCGGAAATGATAGATGTTGCATCATCAAGAAACGTTTCTTTATCGATAGATGGGTCATCTTCATCGAATGAAGTTGTCCAAAAAAACCTTTTGTTTTGGTTTTCGAATGCCTTTGCCCTGATCGTCTTTTTGTCATTGCTTACAAAAGCATGAAGAATGAATCTTGTATCAAGCTGCGTTGCCAATTCCACATATTCCTTTGTACTCGAGTCCGGCGAAAATGGAGGCCCTTGAGTGATGTTATAATCGCGGAATCGGCCAAGTTTGTTGATTAGCATCTCCCGCAATTCCCTGTTCTGATCAGACACAGTCTCAGAATCCGAATCTTCAAAGTTAGTTACAATGAGAACAGGATTTAGAATATTGATGGACAGGTTTTCAGCAACGTTGGGTTTCTCATGCGCTACCTTCCCGAAAAAAACGAAACTTAGTATTGCCATGATAACGACCATGGCCACTGCCAAAAGAAGGTTCCTTCTGCTAGCTTCAGAGGATTGGGGAGCTTGGTGACTGTTGTTTTGCGATGCCGTCTCGCGGTGCTTCGGGCCAGCATCAATGCTCAGGTTATCAAGTGCGCTCAGTATGTTATCTACGGTGGCACTCACCTGACCTTTCGTGTAGACCAGATGCTGAATACCAGCAAGGTGGTATTTCATGGAGCTTGGTATGGGCGCTTCTTCCATGAATACAGGCAAGATGTATTTTTCGGACTCAGATGCCAAGGCGATCTCCTTGGCGACATTTTTGGAAGCAAAAGCTCTCTTGCTGGCAAACAGAACTAAAATCTTGCTTTTCTCAATGGCGGTGACAATTTCCTGACTCCACAGTTTTGCTCCCTGGATTCCCTGCTGATCAATCCATACTTTCAAGCCTTTGGCACGAAGCTGGTCAACAACCTCGAATACCTGCTTCTCATCTTCTCTGGAGTAACTGACAAAAATTTCTGGGGTCATTTTCAATTATGCTCAGGTTAAATGACGAGGATGCTGGCTTAATTTGGGCTCGGCAATTAAAGCTATTTAAAGGATGATTCCCCGTCAAGGATCTATGCACTTCATCAAGCACGCTCGTGCCTCATAGAGTTGATTTTGTCGGAAAGAAGCAGCCAAAGGAAAATTGTTTGTGGACCTAAAAAATCCAAACAAAAGCGGATGTGTAACTCCTTAAAGAGAGAAAGGGAGTTCCATTCTGACTTCAATGAGATCTTTCCTCTACAAAGAGTTCATCAGGCACAGCATGGGTGTCTGATAAATCTCAATCATCCACTGGAAGGCCGCTCGGTACACTCTCCGGGATGATATACATCATATCGAGGGCGCGCAGGTCGGTGAGTGAATAAAGAAAATCGACAAGCTGATCTATCTCCAAACTGTCCAAAACCACTGGTTCTACTCGACAGGCACCTGCCAGTTGATTCACTGCTAGAGCATCATCCATCACCTTCCAGTTCATGTTATTCAAATCCGGTCGATTGGGTAAAATAGGTTGGTTTCTATCATAGTATGCAAGAGTCTCGATGGGATCTAGCTGATGAATGACGACTTCTTTAAGATCACTGAAAGCTCCATTATGTCCCCACGGTCCTGTCAGCGCCACATTACGCAGTGATGGAGTCCTGAATTTGTAGCGGTCCCGATTACGTCCGGTAACACCCCCTCTCCCGAAGTCCTCGCGACCACCTGGCCCGTGACCTTTTCCAGGTCCAATTTGCGGCATTCCCATTGCGTGAAATTGATGGTCTGTCATGAAGGGGCCGCTGTGGCAGGAAGCGCACATGGCTTTTCCATAAAAGAGGGTCATACCTGCCTTTTCGTCTTCGGTTATTGCGTTTTCGTCACCCCGTAAATATTCATCAAAAGGGGAGTTATCAAACCGAAATGCGTGTGCTTCGAAAGCTGCGATCGCGTTGCCTGCATGAGCGAAAGTAATTTCTTCCTTTCCTTTTTTGATTCTAGGAAACGCATTTTCGAAAAGTAGCCTGTATTCGGGAACGGATTTAAGTCGATCTGACAATGCGCTCCATATGCCTTCAAAATCTTCTTCAGCAGCTAAATCCGCAATCGGGTTTTCACCTGATTGGCCCGCCATCTCCGTTGCAGAAGTCACCGGAAACAAAGCTTGAGCGGCCAACACATTGTCCAGACCGCGGGGAAGGTTTTTTCCAGCTGGAGTCTTAATAGATTTCTTTTTCTTGGAAGTATTTTCGACACGGCCATCATGAAACATGCTTACAAATTCCTTCGCTCCACGGTTGAATATATCAGGCGAATTTCTCGGAACGAGCTCATGCACAGCACCTAAAGCCTCTCCTGTGTCGCGCTCCTGTCCCAAGGATCTACCACCTTCACCAATCGGCAGCGAAAGTTGATCCCCTGAACCGGCGCTGGGATGATGGCACGTCGCACAAGAAATATTTTGATTGCCGCTGAGAAGCTTGTCAAAGAATAGCAATCGTCCCAGTTCTACTTTCGCGGACGACGGTTTGCCTTTTTCATAATAATCAGAATCTTTCGGCGGCTTGGGAAGCTTGAACGAACTCTTACTTTTGCTCTTGCTTGGCTTGTGGTGTGCACCTTTCATGTCAGCATTTAACTCGCAACTATGAAAAATTAAGCCCACCGCTAAAGCGAATACCGTAAAATGGCTCAGATACTTCAATATTTGATTTTTAATGTTATGAGTCATGTTGACTTTTTAAGATCTTATTGCCATCAATCCGCTACAGGGAGGCCACTAGGTACACTTGATGGGATAACATTCGTCATATCGAGTGCACGCAGATCGGTAAGCGCATACAAAAAAGAGACGAGCTGATCCACTTCAGCAGGCTCCAAATTCACTGGCTCAAGTTGACAGGAATGCGCGAGTTGATCCACTGCGACGGCATCATCCATCGCAATCCAATCAATGGCATCCAAGTCCGATCGACTGGGTAGCAAGGGCTGAGTTCGATCATAATAAGCAAGCGCTTCAATGGGACTCAGCTGGTGGAGGACGATTTCTTTCAAATCGCTGAATGCTCCATCATGTCCCCAGGGCCCAGTAAGAGCAACATTACGCAAAGACGGTGTCCTGAATTTATAATTATCGGCTACGTCCTCCGTGATGGCTCCCCGTCCAAAATCTTCTCGCCCGGTGGCTCCGTGCCCCTTGCCTGGTCCTATCTGCGGCATTGCCGTAGCGTGGAATTCATGGTCTGTCATGAAGGGACCGCTGTGACAGGAGGCACACTTTGCTTCTCCATAAAATAATGACATACCCATTTTTTCCTCCACAGTCATGGCGTCGTCATCGCCTCTCAAAAATGCATCAAAAGGGGAGTTATCAAAGCGAAACGCTTGTGCTTCAAAAGCTGCAATCGCATTTGCCGCATCTGCAAAAGTAAGCTCATTGTTACCGTTTTTTATTTTTGGAAATGCATCTTCGAAAAGGGCTACGTATTCTGGAATGGACCTGAGTCGTTCCTGAAGGGTATTCCAAATGCCACTAAAATCTCCATCTTCAGCGAGATCTGCGATGGGGTTTTCACCCGTTTGTCCGGCCATTTCTGTGGCGGAAGTCACTGGAAATAACGCCTGAGCAGCCAGCACATTTTCCAGACCGTTTGGAAGAGCTTCTCCGGCCGGTGATAATAAGGAATTTTTGTTTTTGGGAGAGAGTTCGACTCGACCGTCGTGAAACATGGTTGTGAACTCTTTTGCTCCAAGATTGAAAATATCCGGTGCATTTCTCGGCACACGTTCATGCACCGCATTCGGTCCCTCTCCAGTGTTGCGATCCAATCCAAGCAAATTACCGCCCTCGCCAATCGAAAGTGAAAGCTGATCTCCCAAACCCAGATTCGGATGATGACAGGTTGCACAGGAGATATTTTGATTTCCGCTCAGGATTTTATCGAAGAACAGCATGCGCCCAAGTTCAACCTTTGCAGCTGAGGGTGATCCTTTCTCGTGGTAATCTAAATCTGCGGGAGGTTCCGGTAGTGGGAATAAGAGCTCTCCGCTCAATAGACTTGCTTCCGTTGCAGAATGCACGCCCCAGTTATCCGCGTTCAAATCATGCCCTGTGAAGGCGCTGATTACCGTCAAGGCAGTCCAAGGCAGACGCTTAAAGCATCTTAGCAGGTAATTAAAGTAGCGATGATTAAAATCTAATGTCATGTTGTTAAAATGGATCGTAAAATGTTTAAGACGAACGCTTTTTAA
>Ga0233432_10002086_pt1 | contig 18815 bp, 18 predicted proteins | sample SI_122_August201_6_FD_179870 | JGI IMG/M metagenome (GOLD analysis project Ga0233432, IMG submission 179870) | Seawater microbial communities from Saanich Inlet, British Columbia, Canada - SI_122_August2016_10_MG | ecosystem: Environmental > Aquatic > Marine > Inlet | place: Canada: British... | reverse complement strand
AACAGCCCAAAATGATAAGCAGAATGAGCATCAGGACAAGTATGAGATATGGGTCAAAACTCGAATTGGCCACCAAGTCTGTGAGTGCGACAGGTAGGCCGGAACGCGCAAAAAACCCCTTCAAAACATCTGCAGCGAACAAAATCAGATAAATCATGCCGGCAGTTTTGGCCGTCGATAAAACTGAATTTCTTAATTTTTGAGCTGTTAAGTGAGTTTGTGAGAAAAAGCGTGCAATAAACCCGTACAACAAAATGACCAACACACCCATGGCGGCGGCTGGCGTTGGCGTGAATAACCCTAGACCCAATCCCATAATTATTGCGCCAAATATCAGTAATACCGGTAAGAGGCGCCAAAGCGCTTTTTTTCTCTCTGCGTCACTCAATATTGTTGCCTTAGGGGCAAGATCTGGGTTCAAGTGAACACGCAACCAAATGACAAAAATAAAAAATAAAACCGCCAAAAGTCCGGGCAATACCGCGGCTTGAAACATCTCAATAATTGAGCCTTCGACAACAATCGCATAAATTACGAGTGCGACCGATGGTGGGATTAAAATACCCAATGTCCCCCCAGCGGCAAGAGTCCCGGTAGCGAGGCCATCATCGTATTTGAGTTTACGTAACTCTGGAAGTGACACCCTACTCATCGTACTAGCTGTTGCTATAGACGAACCACTCACCGCACCAAAGCCTGCGCACGCGCCAACAGCTGCCATTGCAACACCACCTCTGATTCTGCCAAAAAGCGCACTGAGTCCAGCAAATAAATCGCGACTTAATCCCACCTCAGCAGCTAAAAACCCCATGAATATAAATAAAGGCACGACGGACAAATCATAATTTGCGACACTACTCCATAGAGACGATTTAAACTGGAGTAAATAAGGCCCAAATTTTAAAAATGGGGCAGCAACACTAAGTGCGAACGAGCCCACAATGCCTGCAACCAACATGGATAAAGCGACCGGAATTCTCAATCCGATCAAAATGAATAAAAAAATGAGGCCTGCGAGGCCAACAAGTTCACGCTCACCCATGATCTTGCTCTAAATTTTTCCCGTCATCTTCGCTTGTAAACAACACAAGCAAACTCGCGGCCAACCAAAGTAGGCAGGACACGATTGATATACCCATGAAGGGCCAGATGGGAATGCCGAGCACTTGCGTAAGATCCCCGTCAGATTTCACTTCAAGTACTCCGAAAGTAAGCATGTACGACAGAAACGCAACGACACAAATCATCAAAATTACGGCGGTACGGTCAGCACACCTTTGCAACCAAATCGGTGCCTTATTCATAAATAAATCAACGGCGATATTTCCATCGTTAAGGTGGCAATACGGCAACATCGTGAGGGCCGCGACACCAATCGCGAGCGTGACAATGTCCTCATACCCAGAGACACCTGGAAACGAACCATCGAAAAGACGCATGATTCGATCAAGACCAAAACCCAGTACGTTCGCACCAGTCAGCAAAACAATGCCCAGGAGTAACAAGCCACCGAACAATGCCCAAGTGTTAATCAATTTTTCTACAAAAAGACGGATAACAGATGTCCTAACTCAGGTTTGAATATGAAAAGTATATTTAAACAATACGCGATGTTTAGGGAAGCTTAGTTGCTATGTTTGGCTATGGCCTCCTGAGCTCTGAACACTAAGCCTTCACCATCGATACCCTTACCTGTGACTTCACGAACCCAGCGATCAATCACTGAAGCACTCGCAGCAGAGAACTTTATAGACTCCGCGGCAGATAGTTGACTCACGCCGTTACCTTTGTCAATCGCAATTTTCTGACCGATTGGCTCGATATTATTCCATGCGTCGCCAATTGCAGACGAAATTGCAGCACCGGAATTATCATTGATGATTTTTTTCAAATCATCGGGTAACGAACTAAAACTATTTTGGTTCATCGCAAACATAAACGTTGCGGTACCAAATCTTTCGCCACCATCCATTTCCACCGAAAAGTCAGTCAGTTCTGCGATTTTTAGAGGTATCGCTACTTCGAATGGAATAAGCGCACCGTCGATTGCTTTCTTTGACAGCGCTTGTGGCAGTGATGGTACCGGCATACCCACTGGCTCTGCACCCCAACTTTCCACCATCCATGCACCTGTTCGCGAAGGAGATCGGAGCTTCAAACCCTTCAAATCCTCAAAAGATTTAACATCTTTTGAGACGGTGTGAAGCGCATTACCGGCATGCACATGGATTAACAATGGTTTGATATTTTTTAGATCTTCCCCCATCTCATCCATCATGTCTTGTATTGCCAAATTGGTCGCCTTAGCGTCACCATTGTGAACGCCTGGTAATTCAAAAACCTCGACTCGAGGAAACACTCCTGGTGTATAACCAGGCACTGTCCAAACGATGTCAGCCACCCCATCACGGACCTGCTTATATAAATCTGGCGGTTTTCCTCCCATGGACATCGATGGAAATATTTCGAATGTGATTCGGCCACCCGATTCAGCTTCGATTTTCTTTACCCATGGCTCGATTAAAAGTTTTTGAGCTGGCGCTTTCGGGCTCAAAAAATGATGAATTGTAAACGTGAAATCTTGGGCAAAAACTGTGGCCGTAGTCCAACCTAGAAGCACTACGCTCCCCAATACCTTAAATGCTGTGCGTCGTATAAACTTCACATCCACCTCCTTTATGCCGACCAAAGGTCAAAATGCCCCCCAATGCTGGTTAATCCAGTTCTGAACCGGCACGTTTACGGTTTACCCGATAGATTATTATTATCGTTATTTAATTTTATGATCACGTCTTGATGACGGGTCACGTCGAATAATAGCGGATCGTGTTAGCGACGGGTAAAAAAAAGGACTCAGCTTTTGGCTAAGTCCTTAATTTTATGGCGACCCCAAGGGGATTCGAACCCCTGTCGCCGCCGTGAAAGGGCAGTGTCCTAGGCCTCTAGACGATGGGGTCTTAATTCGTCTTCGCGTGCTTGGTGGAGATAAGCGGGATCGAACCGCTGACCTCTTGCATGCCATGCAAGCGCTCTCCCAGCTGAGCTATACCCCCAGCAAACGAGCAGCAAATTATACGGAGTGAAAAACGTGGTGTAAAGTTTTTTAAACGCGTTAAATATTCGATAAACCAATTTTGAGACGCTCAAGAACCCTCTCACGACCGATTATTTCAATGACCGCGTCAATTGCAGGCGTCTGCGTTTGACCGGTTAACAGGAGCCTCAATGGCATCGCTAATTGTGGCATTTTAAGCTCAAAGTCCTTCAATGAGGCCTTTAAGCATGCTGCTATTGCCGGCCGCACCCAATCTGCATCGTGGAGTGCATCATAAAAATTCTGCAACGCTGGTTTAATTTCCTGTTTAAGAAATTTAGTTCGGTCTGCATCACTGATCGGTCGTTCCTGATAATAAATTAGCACTGAATCAGCGAGTTCATTAATCGTCGTCACTCGATCTTTCAAGAGACCAATTAAAGTGGCCAAATCAGGACCGCATTCCCAATCTGTCTTTGAGCAAAGGTTGCTGGAAAGGATTGTCTGTGCGAGAAGGTGATTATCTTGGCGCTTGATATGCTCGCCGTTCACCCAATTGAGCTTAGCAGCATCGAATTTTGCTGGTGAACCACTTACCTGTGGAAAATCAAACCAATCTACAAACTGTTCTCGAGAAAATACTTCGTCATCACCGTGCGACCACCCCAAACGAGCTAGGTAATTAAGTAAGGCATCAGGCAAAACACCTTCATCTTTATATTGCATGACACTGACCGCCCCATGCCGCTTTGACAAGCGATCGCCATCATGACCTAGGATCATTGGCACATGGCCAAATTGAGGTAACGCAAAATCAAGTGCCGAATAAACGTTAATTTGCCGAGGCGTATTATTCACGTGATCATCACCACGGATAACATGAGTCAGCTTCATATCGTAATCATCAACAACAACACCAAAATTGTATGTAGGCGTTCCGTCACCACGTAACAATACAAAGTCATCCAGCTCCTGATTTGAAAAAGAAATTTGACCTTTGACAAGATCATTCCAGACTACGTGACCTGAATCGGGATTTTTAAAGCGAAGTACGGGACTCACGCCTTTAGGCGGAATCATGTTAACTGCATTCTCCGGTCGCCAACGTCCATCATAACGTGGCTTCAAACCTGAGCGTCGCTGAGACTCGCGCATTTCTGCTAACTCATCAGGCGTCGCGAAACACCAATATGCATGTCCCGTGGAAATTAAAGACTCAGCCACCTCCCGGTATCGATCCAAACGATCCATTTGGTATATTGGGCCTTCATCCCAATCTAAGCCCATCCATGTCATCGAATCTAGAATCGCTTGTACCGACTCTACAGATGAGCGTTCCTGATCGGTATCCTCGATACGTAGAATAAACTGACCGCCAAACTTACGGGCAAAAGCCCACGCATAAAGCGCTGTGCGGGCCCCACCTATGTGCAAAAATCCAGTTGGACTGGGTGCAAAACGAGTACGAATCATAATATTAATTCTGTCTGCAAAAACGCGTATTTTACGTGACAATTCAGCTCAAGACCAAGATCTATGGAGATATCTTAAAGACGAAACCTGATTAGCGTTCGATATAAAATCTTCCATTCGGAGATTTTGTTATGCTGTGACTTTCGTTAAGTACAAATTTTTATCCTTGAAAAAAACCAATGTCTTTGGAAAAATTAGTTATTAAAATCAATTATTTAAATTCAATTTGGGCTAATAGCTGGATTGGGGTAAAAGACGTTTTCGAGTCTTGCCTCGAGCGTTTGGGTCCGGTTGATTCGACCGCGAAGGATGCAGAGAGAAATTTCACATTGCTTAACGCCGGATTATCGGTGGCTAACTTCATAGAATACTCAGGCAGAAAAATGGCTCGAGACAACCGTGAGCCAAATTATCATTCACGCTTGCATACGGCAGTTGCTATCGAATGTCTTACCGCTTTAATCGTGGAGCAAAGAAGAATTGATCAAAACAATTCTAAAACGATTGCAACAAATGAACTACTAGCGCTGGTTGCTATGACAGCCCACGATGCGGGACATAACGGCACAAGAAATACAACGATATGTCAGCTAGAGGCACGTTCGTTTGATCTAATCGAGCCGTTGCTCCAGGACGCACAATGCGATGCACATGACATTTACTCTATCAAACGTATTATTTGGAGTACTGATCCAGCGCTTTATTCAGGGCTACACAGAGGCGCAGCCGCGTCGGCGTTTAATTTAAATTACCCCGTTTGGCAAGCAGTTATTTGTCAAGAGGCGGATATTCTTGCGAGCGCCCTACCGCAGTTTGAAGAAGAATTAACCCGAGAACTCGCATCTGAGTGGCGAAAACTAGACCCCGTATCTGCGGAAGGCCTGTTATCAGCTCGGGGACGAAAGTATTTCTTAACTCATTTCGCCAAATTCTCAACGCCAGCCTCCTCGTCATTGGGGCTACAAAAGATAGTTAAACAACAGCTCGCCAGCCTGTGATTTTTTTTAGCGAAATGAAGCTAAGCAAAAATGCTAGGGGGCTGCGCCAGACTTTCAATTGACTATTGGCCTTTTCATTCTCAGATACATGTGATCGCTAATTTAGACGCCGGCATGTACAATAAAAAAAAGCTCAGAGAAAAAATAAAATGCTATCCAATATCAAAAGTGATTTTATTCAAAAGTTAGAGCTAAAGAGAAAGGAAATCCTTCCTCAAAGCCCACCCGAGTATGAGAACCTCATATCTGATGCGGTTCATACTGCGATGAACTTGATAAGCAGTTCGGATGCGCTTTATCATGATGTCGAGCATACCTGCATGGTGACCCTCTGTGGTCAGGAAATTTTTGCTGGTAAAAAAACACTTGAAGGAGAACTTGATGCCTCGGACTGGCTTCACTTCACGATCGCGCTACTTTTTCACGACATTGGGTATGTCAAAAATATTCTCACCGGCGATAGTGAATTTAAACAAGTAATTAACGCTAAAGGGGACACTCACCCATTAAAGCCGGGTGATACAGATGCGTCGTTAACGCCCTATCACGTTGAACGCGGAAAGCTCTTCATCCAACAAAGAACCTGGCATAAGGATATCGACAAAAAATTACTTGAGAAATTAATTAGCTACACCCAGTTCCCCATACCCGATCGAGGAGAAGTCACCAGCGCCGCGGAAGAGAAATTCCATTCCCTAGCGAGCCTAGTCGGGTCAGCAGATCTCATTGGACAGTTAGCCGATCCTATGTATGACATAAAGATCCCAAGGTTATTTTATGAATTTAAAGAAACTGGATCTGCTGACAAAATGGGGTACCAATCACCTTCGGACCTTCGACGTGGATATCCTAGCTTTTTTCTTAACTTTGTCCGACCACACATAGGCTCAGCACTTAAATATTTGCAAGTGACTGACGAAGGAAAAGATTGGGTATCGAGCCTGAATTACCATGTTTTCTCTCAAAGTCATAAGGCAGAGCTCGAGAAAAGTGGTATCGAACTTTTAAGTGAGATCACAAAAATTCAAGCGAAGAAATATAAAGTTGAAGATTTAATTCGTTTGATAATGGAAAAGATTTGTATTTATAAACATTGGCCAATGGGACACGCTTACTCAGTTCAACGTAATGAAAACGGCGTCGTGCTTCGATCAATGAAGTTGTGGTACTCAAGCTCTGATGACGATCTAACACAAGAATTCAAAGCAATTAGTGAATCTTATGTTTTCAAAGGTGGAGAAGGCTTACCTGGCAGAGTATTTAATACAGCAGCAGTGCAAACGATTTTTGACGTCACAGTAGATCCAAATTTTCCTCGAGCAAAGTTAGCCAAAGATATCGGCGTCCGAGGAGCATTTGCTTTCCCGTTAAAGGACGGATTGGGAGTCAGGTGGGTGCTCGAATTTTTTAGTCCGAAACCGGAATTACTTGACCCTTCAGTATTGGAATTAATGAAACATGTCAGCGTCTATATCAGCAAGGGTTTTGAGGAAGGAGTCCACCGAGCATGATTAATTTCACGCGAATTGCAAAATTTGAATTCGAACGAGTGCTCGCTGAATCAATCGAATATCAAAACGACGACGTCATGCAAGCGTCAGATATCGTTAAAAATATGGCGCTGATTGCGTTCACACGTTTTGCAAAGTCCAGTAGCCTTTATTTCTCGCTCGGAAACGTGCTTTCAACTTCTTCCATCGGCTTACATGTTCTTAACGCTATGCGCTGTCGGGATGGTGTGGTCATGCCCGAGCAAGTAATCAACCTGATGGCATCTGTGCTCTTTTGTAACATCGGAATCATCAAAGGAGTCCTAGAAGATGATGATGGCGAAAATCAAAAAATAAGCTCCGATAAACCCGTATCCGTTGACAATACACACACTGATTCTTCGATGTGGTCATATAAAGCTTTCAGAAGCAAGAAGTTTATCCAAGATATCTCTTTTCTAGATACAAATACCAACTTTAAAATAGTCAGCAGAGCAATCGAATATGCTGACTTTTTCGGTGCTATACCCCTAGATAATGTAGCTGTTGATGAAACGGCTAAATACGTTCGCGCCATTCAAATTATTTCACTAATGTCTGACAACAACTACGATCGTAAGATGGTGGAGTTTTACTTATCAGCGAAAGAAGCTGGTTTAATTGACGAAAAAATATTCAAAAATCTCGCTGAATTCCGTGAAAAATGGGTTCACTACTTTTGGGAGCGGTTGTATCCTGATGTAGGAGAAGAGATATTACTTTTAAGAGAGACAAGTCAGGGGCGCGCCATCGTCTCACAAATGTATTCTCACCTTTAAAGACTAATAGCCGCGAATAGAAGGGCTAAAACCACACCACAGGTCAAGTACACTCTTAGTTCCAACCAAAATTTGGGCAAGGTATGCTTCTTACAAATATAGACATCGACTCCCAAATTAAGGAGAAACAAAAGCAACAGTGGATAGAGTCGGACAGTTTGCGGGATGAGCATACAGACCCAACCCAAAATAGCCGGGATCACGCCCCAATAAACTAAGAAATCTCGCTGAACAGGAAGCATACTTTTAGACGAAATAGCTAAGCCCCACGAAATGGCGCCCAGAAATGATGCAATTATTACCCCATAGATGTGAAGGGAATAAATCCAAAAGTCAGGCTGCTCCGAACCATGTGCCAGAGCCACACATCCAAAAAAGGGGATAAGCCCGCCATATCCCAGGATTTTAATTTGAGCTTGTCTCATAGACAAGACGAACTACAAGACAAACTGCAAGACAAACCACTCATCAATAAAATCATGCCCTCAGTAATTAAATGCCACTCACTGCTTTTGGATATAGAAACTCCTCCAACCCCCATACGCCGCCCTCACGTCCTACTCCGGATAACCCTACACCGCCAAACGGACTTGCTGGACTAAGCAACGCACCATTCACTTCAACCATTCCGGAACGCAATTTACGGGCAAGCTCGCGCGCGCGATCAGGATCCCCTGTTTGGATGTAGTTAGTTAACCCATAAGGCGTATCATTCGCCAGTTCAACGGCGTGCGCTTGATCCTTAAATGGAATAATCGAGAGTACCGGACCAAATATTTCTTCTTTAAATATATCCATATCTGGAGTGACATCTGCAAACACTGTAGGCTTAACAAAAAATCCTTTCTCAAACCCCTCGGGGCGACCTACTCCGCCTGATACAAGCCGCGCACCTTGCTCAATACCGCGAGCTATCAGTACTTGAATCTTTTGGAATTGGATCTCCGAAACAACCGGACCAATGTGTCTTCCTTCTTCATGCGCGAAACCAACAAGCGTCTTTTTTGCCATTTCTTGCGCCTGCTCAATTGCTGACTCATAGAGCGACTCCTCCACAAGCATTCTGGTAGGAGCATTACATGATTGTCCGCTGTTTAGAAAACATTGGCGAACTCCTCTGCTTATTGCTTTCTCATCAGCATCCGCAAAGATAATATTTGCACCTTTACCACCAAGCTCTAAACATAAAGGCTTAACGTGCTCACTGGCGGACTTCATGATCAGTCTCCCAGCTCGGGTAGACCCAGTGAATGATATTGCAGCCACATCTGGATGCTGGGTTAACCAAGAGCCTACACCAGTACCGTCGCCATTAATCAAGTTGAATACACCATTGGGAAAGTTTGCCTCTTCAATCATCTCTGCCAGTAACATAGCTGATAACGGCGCCACTTCAGACGGCTTTAGAACTACTGAACAGCCTGCTGCTAAAGCAGGAGCAACTTTTAACATCACCTGATTCATTGGCCAATTCCATGGTGTAATTAATCCCACGACACCCAATGACTCATGAAAAATATGGTCAACTCCCTCTTTCTTAGGGACTTCAGTGGCAAAACTAAAACCCTCCAAGGTCTTAATAGTTTGACGCAAATGCGCAAAACCAGCGCCTGCCTGGGCTGATTGCGCAAGTGAAATCGGTGCGCCCATTTCGTCTGAAATGACTTGAGCCATCTCACCCATCTTCGATTTGTAAATACTCAATAATGATTCAAGTAACGCAAGACGTTCCTCTTTTGACGTGACAGCCCATTCTGGCTGAGCATTTTTAGCTGCCTCAACGGCTCGATTCAAATCACTTTCATCGCCGAGAGTGACCTGACAAATAGACTCCTCAGTAGAAGGATTAATAACCGAGAGCGTTCGGTTAGAGTTTGGCTTGACCCACGACCCATCAATAAAAAAATCAGTTTCTTTATGCATAAACCTATCCTTCGATATTTATATTAATTAAAGCAATTCTTTACGGATTCTATCAAATCATCTCAACATAAAATACTCATCCAGTTACATGACCACTCCCAGGAACAAAAGACGAGTATGATGATTTCAGATTTAATACCTTAGGTGATGCCTATGTCTATACAACTCGTGTCAATCATCGGACATTTTGCTTTTTTTTTGACCGCCCTCTCCTTTGTCGTAAAGGACATCATCACGCTGAGAATTCTTGCGATTTTTAGTTCTCTGGCTGCAATTTTATACAATTACTTCCATCCGATGGGTTCTCCCGATTTGATACCTCTTTATTGGTGTATTTTATTTGCATTAATCAATTTTGGGCGTCTTTTCCAAATTTACTTCGAAAAATCAAAGGTAACCCTGAGTGAAATCGAACTTGAAATGCTGGACACGAGTTTCTCAAACTTTAACAAAGTTGAACTAGCCAAATTATTACGTTCAGGTCAATGGGAAACTGTGAAAGCTGGTAGCATTTTGACGACCGAGGATAAAACACCTAACAAGCTGTACTTCATCCAAAACGGCAGAGTTGCTATTAACCAGAATAAAAAAGAGATTGCCGAGATATCGGATGGAACGTTTATCGGAGAAATGTCTTTCATTAATAAGGGTAACGCGTCCGCCACAACAATTACTCAAACCGCCACCCGTTTAATCTCTTGGGAACGTACCGCCTTAGAGCAGCTTTTGTCTCGAAATCCCACATTAGGCATTTTGCTTAGGCACAGCATAAGCATAGATTTGACAGAAAAAATTAAACGTAAAGAGTAATTATTTCTTGAAGACTAGTTTGGATCTTCGCTATACAGCCCGGATACTACACATTGCGGCCATTCCTCTTGAGCGCTATCGCTTTGCACTAACTGAAAAACCGCGCCAAAACGTTGGCCATTCTTCTCGTAAATTTCCACAATGACATCATCAAAAAGAAGCTCTAAATCACACGACTCGGTCGTTATCCAGTGCAAATTAGAGACAGGAGACATGTGCACTTGATATATATTTTGATTTTCGTAAGCGATAGTTGCTGTAAATGAGCCTGATGCTTGGACATCGCTACTCCAAGCGCCGGCAAAGTGACATGGAAACATTCCGATCAAAAACACCAATACACCGCGCATCACAAACTCACTCCTAGTTAATAACCATATAATTCGAGGTAAGAAAAATTTAACTCAAACCGACTTTATAGTTGCTCAATACCTTCCCGCAATAATTTCGCATGACTGCTTATTGCCACCCGCTCTTCATCAGGCTTTCGATCTAGGTTTTTTAACATCATAGCCATTCTAGGATTCTTATCAAAGGTTTTTCTTTGAGATGATAAAAAGTCCCAATATAACGTATCGAAAGGGCATGACTTTTCGTTATTTTTCTCCTTTCGACTATATCGGCAACCCTTACAGTAATCACTCATCCGATCAATGTATGCGCTGCTGGAGACATACGGCTTTGTTGCAAGAACTCCACCGTCGGCGTATTGGCTCATTCCGATGGTATTAGGTGCCTCCACCCACTCTAGAGCATCAATATAAATTCCCAGATACCACAGGTGAACGTCATGAGGGTTCAAACCAGCCAGTAGGGAAAAATTACCAACAATCATCAAGCGTTGAATGTGATGGGCATAACCTGTACTCAACGACTGTTTGATCGTGACGCTAAGACAATTCATCCCAACTTCCCCAGTCCAATACCACTTAGGTAACTTCCTAGTGAATGAAAATTCATTGCTTGTGAGGTACTCCGGCATTTTGGCCCAGTAAATGCCTCGAATATACTCTCTCCACCCTAGAATTTGCCTAGTAAATCCCTCGATACTAGCGATATTTTCGAAATCCTCTGTTAACCCACCAATCACTCTATCAACGACTTCTTTTGGAGAGATCAATTTTGTATTTAACGAAAACGATAACAAAGAGTGAAACAAGGTCTCATGTTTTACTGACATTGCGTCTTGGTAATCGCCAAAATGGCGAAGATTGGTTTCACAAAAACTTTCTAGCTGCGCCAAAGACTCCTCTCGACTGATTGGCCATTGAAAGTTATCAGCACTTGGGTTACCGAAGGTAGCGATGCCTGAATGAACTATCTCATCCCATAATTGAGAGTGATCATGACTTGGTCTTACAAAAGCGTCTGGCCTTGGCTCCCCGCGCCAACTTTTTCTATTCTCTTTATCAAAATTCCAACCACCTCCGAGAGGTTTCGCGTCGCTCATCAAAACGTCATGTTTAACCCTCAAATGACGGTACCAACTCTCCATTCTCCAGGATTTTTTCTTCTCCATGAAAAGCTCCAGCGAATCGCGCTCTTCATAAAAATGCTCAGAGGATACACTCCCTCCTGGAAGACCAGAGTTTTTAAGAAACCTCGACAATTCTCTGTCAACGTAATGGGAGTCGGGTTCCTGCCAAAAAAAACTGTGGGCCGAATGGTATTGGCATTGATGCTCTAGGTTGCCGCTAAACGACTGTTGATTATCAGACTCATCAATTTTAAGGTATTCGACTTGGTGGCCACGCTCAACTAATTGAGCAGAAAAATAACGCATTGCGGCAAAAGTACCCAACAACTTTTGGGCATGTATAGGAGAACGGGTTGCTTCCGACTTAACCTCCATCATTAAGTAGACGATTTGGCTATCGACCTCGGTGAACCATGAGTGATTTATATTTAGCTGGTCACCTAAGATTAAACGTAACTCTTTCATGTATTCCTCACGATCCTTTCGAGCGGCGGCACCGTTCCGAACAATATTTAACTTGCTCCCAATCTCTCTCCCATTTCTTCCGCCAAGTAAAAGGCTTCAAACAAACAGAACAAATTTTAGAGGGTAAATTTGATTTTTTTATCCTCAAGGGCGTGGTTTTGACGTCGCGACGCATTTACTCGTCAGGACCTTTCCATATTGGTTGAATCTCCTCTGCGTGGTTCAGTCGGTCGAGATAGTTATCATGTCGCGTCAACTCATCCACTGAGGCCTCCAGCACGTGCACCTGCCTTTTTGAGACCGAAACACTTTTATCGATTTTAGCGGTATGCCTCCTAGGCGCATCATCATTCAAAAAGCTATCCTGGCCTCGAGTCATCGCCAAGTAAACTTCAGCAAGTAACTGAGTATCAATTAGCGCCCCATGCAGTGTTCGAGAAGATCGGTCAACGGCATAGCGCTCACAAAGCGCATCCAGCGAGTTTCTGCGCCCCGGATGAAGCCGCCTCGCCATCGATAATGAGTCGATCACCTCATGGCAATGGTCTCCAAACGTTCCCAAGCCAATCTTTCCTAGCTCCATATTCAAAAAACCCACATCAAAAGGCGCATTGTGAATGACCACAGTACTGCCCTTTACGAATGCTAAAAATTCATCAACAACCAAATCAAATGTGGGCTTACCTTCGAGAAACTCATCGCTAAGCCCGTGGACTTTGAACGCCTCTGGCTCTACCGGACGCTTCGGGTCGAGATATGCTTGGTAAGACTTAGAAGTGACTGCCCTATTTTCCACTTCGATGGCTGCGATTTCAATAACCCGGTGACCTTTAGCCGGACTAAGACCTGTGGTCTCCGTATCCAACATAACGTAACGCATCTTTGTCTCCTACAAGTTTTTTTTGGCTTCCACTATTGTGGTACACCCTGATTTGCTAAAGCGTCCGCACGCTCATTCCCGAAATTCCCGGCATGTCCCTTAACCCAGATCCATTCGATCTCGTGGTTTGGCACAAGTTCATCTAATTGCATCCATAAGTCGACGTTTTTAACCGCTTTCTTGTTACTGGTTCTCCAACCATTTTTTTTCCAATTTGAAATCCATATATTTATTCCGTTTTTGACATACTGAGAATCTATAAACAATCGAATCCGTGACCGATTTTTAAGCGTTTTTAGGGCTTCTATGACCGCCATTAACTCCATACGATTATTAGTTGTTTGAGAGTCACCGCCAAATATATCCTTTTCATGATCTCCCGACTTCAAGTAGGCACCCCAGCCTCCGGGACCGGGGTTGCCTTTACAAGCGCCATCTGTATAAATATCTATTATCGTCATACTGTATATCTCCGTGATTTTAAAGATTCAGCCGTATCTTTTTGTGTTGAGCGAATAGTCTGGTGAACAGGGTTATATGTTGGCCATCGGTCTAGTGTTATGCGCATTCCTCGTACCTTTTTTACGGCTTTTAAGAAAAAAAGGCCGCCAAATATTGGCCACCAACGATCGCCTGCGCTTTCCATAAATTGAAAACGCTCTCGCCAATCTTCTCGCGCTAAAGGCAAACGATAGTAACCCCACCTCCCAGCCTCAATATCAATACTCAGTAACTTTAACCAATCCTTGATCCTCCATAGGCTCAATAACTCCGGCGAAACATGCTTTCCACTGCTCGTATACCTCTTAATGATGTGCCGTAGCCCCCAAAAACTTAACGGATTAAATGCTGACAGCACCAAAACTCCACCAGGTAATAAAATTCGTTCAACTTCCCGAACAACACTATGCGGATTAGAGCTAAATTCAAGGCCATGAGGCATCACAACGAGGTCGACGGAGCAAGACTTTATGGGGTTTTTGTAGGGGCATCCGCAAATGTCTGCTGTTAGTGACTCCGACAATGCATGCTTATTAGGGATTCGACTATTACTTAAAAAGTCATAATCAGAAAAGCCAATTTGAATAGCATTGAATCCGAAGACATCACTGATCATATCGTCAATAATCGAGCGCTCCGTCAATAGAAGGTCGCGACCTAGGGATCCTTCGAAACAATCCGCTGAGCCTACATTACCAACGTGTGTTGACATTTGTTTTCATGACATCAAAATAGAGGGTTATGAATAAGACACAAGTTTATCCGGTTAAGGCCTTTCAGGACAATTACATTTGGACAATCTACAACGAGACTCACGCAGTGGTAGTTGATCCTGGCGAATCCGAGCCTGTCCTCGATTTTCTCCGCTCCAAAAATCTGAAATTAGCTGCCATTTTAATTACTCATCACCACTTTGATCATGTAAGCGGCATTGAAAAACTGGTAGACCATTCAAATGTCCCTGTTTACGGCCCTAAAAATGAAAATATTCCATTGATAACGCACACCCTAGTGGAGGACGACACGGTTGATTTAGAACTTCTCAATCTCAAATATACAATTCTCGATATCCCTGGACATACTTCTGGTCACATAGCCTATGCTGACAACCAAAACGTCTTTTGCGGTGACACATTGTTCTCGTGCGGCTGTGGAAGAATATTTGAGGGCACACCTCAGCAAATGTTCGAATCTATTGGTAAATTAGCGTCTTTACCTGACTCAACTAAAGTGTACTGTACTCACGAATACACACTATCCAACATTAAGTTCGCGCTAGCATTGGAGCCTGAAAATCCCGACCTTTTAGAGTACGAGAGAGAAGTTAAACTTAAGGTATTCAAAGGACAGTCCTCACTCCCAAGCACTATTGGATTCGAGAAAATTGTGAATCCATTTCTGCGGTGTGCTGACTTAGCCATCGCTTCAGCGGCAAAAAAAAGGGCGCAGAAAGTTCTCACAAATGAAGTAGAGATTTTTACCACAATTAGAGAGTGGAAAAATACTTTTTAAATCCCCCCGTAACACGCAAACAACTCCTAATTATGAACTTTAAAATAACATTACGGATTTTGGCAGTCTTTCTTGCTTCGATCACTGGCCCTATCAGTGCCGACACTGATGTCACGTCGGAGCAGGTGGAAAAATATCTCAATGAAAATGATATCAAAACAGTCAGCTTTTGGTCCTTCAATTATATATATCCGAATACGGAAAGCAGCAGTCTGACTTCTATTTCTCTGGCATCAGCGCCAAGCATCTGGCCCCGCGTTATTGAGGGTTTTGGCATGCCCGATATTAAATCTGGCCCAGCAACAACCTTTTATGTTGTCAAAAGGGGAGACACACTCTCAGGTTTAGCAAAACGTTACGGTGTCACAATCAAAACCTTAAAAGACCAAAACAAACTTAGAGGTTCACTCATCCGTATAGGACAAAAGTTAGTTATCAAAAGAGGAAATCAAGGTAAACGCGTAAAACGATTCGAAACGAGCTACAAAAATAACCTCAAATACGTAACGAGAATTTTTAATCGTAGTCAAAAATATATACATTACATTCTTGGCGAATTAGAAAAAAGAAATATGCCAACAGAGCTAGCTTTGCTACCTATGATTGAGAGCGCCTACTACCCGGTGGCATATTCTCGAGCACATGCGGCTGGACTTTGGCAATTTATTCCTTCAACTGGGAAGAATTATGGATTGATACAGAACTGGTGGCGAGATGATCGTCGAGACGTCATGGCTTCTACCCGAGCCGCGCTAGACTACCTCGAGGTATTGCACAACGAGTTTAACGATTGGCAGCTAGTTTTAGCCGCATATAATTGGGGCGAAAACGGATTAAGACGATCGATAAAAAGAAATCAAAAACAAGGCCGTGGGACTTCTTATTTTGACTTAAGAATGCCGAGTGAGACAAGAAACTACGTTCCTAAATTGCAAGCGATCAAAAATATCGTTCTTGAATCACACACCGGCTCGCTCAATCTTCCTCACGTCGCAGATTACCCCTACTTCACCCCCGTGGCTGTCCCCTCTTTGATTGATATAAATGTAGCTGCAAAACTAGCAGAAATAGACCTAGAAGAATTTGAAATGCTGAATCCATCGCATAATCGTCCTGTATACACAGGGGGTACTGATAGCTTTATGCTAATACCAACCGATCGCGTTAACCTATTTAAAAACAACCTGAAAAATATAGAATCCCCGGTTTTAAATTGGGGTACATACAAATTTAAAAAAGGGGACACACTGTCTCAGACGGCCGAACAATTTTCGATTAGTCTAGATAAGCTCAGAGCTATCAACGGGCTTAGGCCTTATGTACCTATCCAAGAAGGTCGATCAGTACTGATTCCTTGGCCAAGTAGCCTAGGACTGTCGAATCTTGAAAAAACTTGGACGCTTTCCGAATTTAACCATCCAAGCTCACTTTATGGAAAAGAATTTGTTTACCGCATTAAGCGAGGGGATACTCTATCTGGAATTGCGAAACGTTATGGCGTCTCCATCAAAGCAATAAAGACCTGGAACAAATTACGTTCCAATATGATTCGAGTCGGAAAAAAACTCGTGATTTATAAAGACCTATCGGTCCCGCGTGTATCAAAAATGCTCGAGGGTTAAAATATCATTCACGTATTTACAGAAACGGTGAACTAATGGGCTTCCTATCAGAAAAGAAAATACTTATAACCGGTTTACTTAGCACCAGATCAATAGCATACGGCATTGCAACAGCCGCCCTCCGAGAGGGTGCCACACTAGCTTTTAGTTACGCAGGTGGCGAAAAAATCGAAAAAAGAGTTAAGGAGCTCGCTAAAGACTTTAATACTGACCTGGTGCTACCTTGTGATGTCGGAAGTGACGCACAAATAGAAGGTTTAGCGAATTCGCTAAAAAAAGAATGGGGGGTAATTGATGGCCTAGTGCATTCAATTGCTTTCGCACCGAGAGAATCCTTAAGCGGCGGGTATCTCGATTCAGTAAGCAGGGATTCGTTCCAAATAGCTCACGACATCAGTTCTTACAGTTTTTCCGCATTAGCAAAAGCAACTCGCCCTCTTATGCTGGACCGTCATGCTTCACTTCTGGCTTTAACATATCTTGGTTCGCAGCGAGCGTTTCCAAGCTACAACGTAATGGGACTTGCCAAAGCAAGTTTAGAGGCGAATGTCCGTTACATGGCACACAGCCTAGGCGTTGACGGGATCAGGGTTAATGCCATCTCAGCAGGTCCTATTAAAACGCTAGCAGCAGCCGGTATTGGAAGCTTCTCTAAGCTACTTTCATTTGCGGAAAAAACGTCACCACTTAAAAGAAACGTCACTATTGATGAAGTTGGCAATACCGCAGCGTTTTTACTAAGCCACCTCGCAAGCGGTATTACTGGGGAAATCACTTACGTTGACGCAGGCTTCAACACTGCAGGCGTTGCTCCGCTTGATTAGGGGAAAACTCCGATCTTAATCAGTTGAAACTGAAGACTCACTTTTAATTCGAACGTTAGCTTTCTCACGTAAACTCGCAATGTACGCGTCCATCTGTTGTTGATTTAACATTGACTCCAGCTGCCTTTTCGCCGTCGCTAAATCGTCGTCCGTGACCTCTTCCACGTCCTGAATCTTAGAAACCCGAAAGATAACATAACGTCCATCATCAATAGCCATACCAACATGAGCCGGTATATCATCTTTCGAAACCCCAAAGATGGCTCTTAACCCTTCAGGATGAAGTCCTTGACGCTTTACAAGAGTAACCATCCCTGGCTTTGACCACTCCCCATCTTTAATTTCCTGGCCGTTGACAAGCTTTTCAAGGGCAAATTCGCCCTCAGTAATCGTTTTATCTAACGCGCCCTGTGACTGCAGGAAGTCCTTAACCTCGGACGCCACCTCCTCAAAACTCATGTCCTCTTCAACAGCATACTCGACGACTCTCGCAGCTACTAACGTCTTCGGTTGAACCTCAAAGGCCTCTGTATTACGTTTTTCGTCCAATGATTCAGCCGAGAATATAGCTTGCAAAAGTTCTGGCTTATCAAGCAGAGCGTTATAGCCTGCACTGTCACGGCTAATCCAATCACTGGTTTGCACCGTGAGGCCAAGCTCCTCTGCGACCGGAATTAAACTGTCATAGTCTGTGTATACTCGATCGCTGAACACCTGTGACGCACTGAGGTAAGACTCTTCAACTTTAGTTTTACGAATATCTTTTTCAATACTCTCACGCGCATCATCAAAGGATATCGTCTTAACCTTTTTGACATCATCAACTCGGATGATATGAAAACCATATTTAGTTTGAATAGGTCCAACTATTGCACCCAGTTCTGATTCAAACAAAGCCTTATCAAATGCCTCAACCATTAATCCACGCTCGAGAAAACCCAAATCACCCTGATTCTCGGCAGACCCTGGATCATTAGAAAATTCCAGA
>Ga0233432_10002084_pt1 | contig 18832 bp, 20 predicted proteins | sample SI_122_August201_6_FD_179870 | JGI IMG/M metagenome (GOLD analysis project Ga0233432, IMG submission 179870) | Seawater microbial communities from Saanich Inlet, British Columbia, Canada - SI_122_August2016_10_MG | ecosystem: Environmental > Aquatic > Marine > Inlet | place: Canada: British... | reverse complement strand
TCACAGAATTTCCGTGGATCTCAAAGCATTTCTCAAAGAGCGACTGCCAGAGAACATTTTGGACGTTTTGAGAGATGTCTTGGCCGATTGGCAGAGAGGAATGGAGTCTTCGTCAGATTGGTTGAGGGAGAATCTGGTTAGCAACGCAAAGGGCTTGTTGGTTCAGGTTGGGGTGTGGAGCGTCTTGCTTCTAGATCTGATCCTGATTCCTTTTTACATGTTTTTTCTGCTCACTTCGCTCAATCGGATGTGGACGTCTCTTGAAGAAAAGTTGATTCCCTATGACTATCGGGAGCAGTTCATGAGAATTCTTCAGAAAGTGCATCTCTCTCTCTCGGCTTTCTTTCGAGGCAGGCTTCTCATTTGTCTGATGATTGGCGCGATCGCCTGGGTCGGACTTATGTTCCTCAAAGTTCCATTCGCGTTCTTTTTTGGCTTTGCGATTGGGTTTGCGACCATTGTGCCGTTGTTAGGCCTAGTCTTTTTACTTCCAGCCATATTTTTCTACGGGCTAGCGGGGGCAGGTTGGGAGCAGCATCTGATCCTCATCGCTTTTTACTCGGTCTTACAGGGACTGGAGATGCTTATTCTGACACCTTTTATTCTTGGTAAGGAAGTTGAGCTACATCCCATGGTCTTGGTTCTATCGATTCTGACAAGCGGGTATTTATTTGGAGGAATTGGGGTCGTTTTGGCAGTTCCTATTGCTTCTACAGCTAAGATTCTTTTGGAAGAGTTTATCTATCCCAGCTTCGTTGAACTGTCCCGCAAAGGGGCAAACTCCCCGGGAGTGATTAAGAGAAAAAACGAACCGACGGAGACTTCATGAAAAGCTGGACTTCAGCCTTATTCTGCATGGTGACATTAACATCTTTGCTTGTGGCTGGGCCCAAAGCAGAAGAAGACTTCTGGTCTTCTGAGAAAGGTGAGCAGGGCAAGAAAACCGGCCTGACTCCCTATCCAAACACTTCCTATGTGGAAGGAGGCCCAATGTTATATGGTAACTATGGAGGTTCCCTTGATAACGAATGGACTGGTGGTTTCCGTATAGAGGGTGTTTATCGTGATGCTTATGAATATTTTCATTTCCGACTCGGCGGATTTGTCGGGGTAGATGGTATTGCCGAGGGCGTTGGCATGGCTCAGGTGGTTCTGATAAGGGGTCTTAAGGCATCTCTAGGGTTTAGCTATACAGAGCGAGTCGAATTTTCTCTACGTGGTGGATTGGCGGTTGAGGATCAGGATGACCCCCGCCGGCGAGGTGGAATCTACTTGCTCGGAAGTGATGGGGGGGGAGTGGAGCTAAGCTGGCCACTCAATAAGAGTTGGTCAGTCTGGGGGGATTTTGGTCAAGAAGAAGATAAGAATGACAAGTACAACCGCCTCCAGTTAGGAGGAATGTACCGATTTTAAAATGAAGCTGTTCATTTTTGCATTTACTTTAGGGGTTGCTGTCAGCGGCCTTTTCTTTGTTCGCTTTTCGCATGTTGAACACGTACCAGAAGATCTTCAGGTCGCCTTCACTCAAGGAATTGATTTTTACCGAGGAGCTTTGGTCTGGCTGAGGGATGAGATACTGAGAGGCTTTTGGGTCCCCTCTGCTGTCGAATTGCGTTCTGTCATTGCCGGCTTGGTTTTCTGTTTTGGATTCTGGGTCTTACTCGTTTTCTTACGCGGGATCCCTGGATTCTTCCGCGACCTCAGAGTTTTCTTTCCCTTAGGGAAATAAAATCAGTAGAGATATGTATCAGACATTGGGACCCACTTGAAACATTTCACATTTCACGATAATAATAAAAAATGATTATTTAGGAGTTGCCCATGCCTTGGTTGAGTTTCATGGGGGCTGTGTCGATGGCCCTGATCTATACCTCTGTGATGCCACAATGGATCACGTCTGTTCTTCTGAAATGGGTGTCGGAATGAAGCGCCTTTATGTTATCCACTCACTGGCTTATGAAGAGGGTGATGAAGGAGCATGGGAAAACTTTCCCATCAAGGCTTATGTTTCAGCTGAGTGCCCTTATGAAGCACTGTTCTATTTTCAGAACCATTTCAAAAAGATTCCTGAAATTGCCCTGTCCTTTGAACCTATCATAAATCTGTTGGATCAGGAAAAACTTGACCCAGACTTGAGGGGGATTGGTGATGTCGGTGAGTCCTGTTTATTGGATAAAGTCATCCTCAGTCAGGGAACCATCCGTGAATTAGACGAAAGTCTTGCGATGATTGCTTAAAGAGGCCCCCGGGGCAATGAGTCAGATGGAAGAGTTGTCCTTGAGTGTCATCATTGTCACTTGGAACTGTGGAGAGAAGGTACATCCGACACTTGATCTTCTGATTCAGTGCCAGAAATATATCAGTCTTGAGGTGATCGTTGTCGACAACGGTTCGCAAGATGGGACAGTAGATAAAATAAGAAATGAATTTTCTACTGTGATCTGCCTCGAAGAGAAAGAAAATCACGGTTTCGCCAAAGCCGTCAACATTGGAGCAAAAAAGGCAAGAGGAGATTACCTTCTTCTTCTGAATGATGATGCTCAGTTGGAGCCAGAAGCTTGCCGGGCACTACTGGAAAAAGCAGAGGGAATCGAAAGTCTAGGTGTAATGGGTGCTCAACTGATCTTCCCTGACGGACGCCTTCAGAATTCCGTCGCTGCGGTCCCAAATCTTTGGACAGAGCTTTTCAATAAAAATCTTCTTAAAGCAGTATTGCCCTCTTATTTTCCTTCTAGACACCAGGTCTACCAAGAGGTGACTGATGTCCCTTCGGTCATTGGGGCCTGCTTTCTGACCAAGAGAGAGGTGTTTACAGAATTGGGAGGATTGGATGAAGAGTTCTTTTTTTATCTTGAAGAAACGGATTACTGTGTGCGGTCACGGTCCAAGGGATATCGAGTGGTACACAATCCATTTGTGAGGGTGATTCACGAGCAGGGCAGAAGTTCGAGAAAAGTGGCCGTGTGGTCGAAGTTGCAGTATCATCGTTCTCTCCTGACTTTTTTTCGAAAGCACAAGGGGGCAACAACCGCAAAATTTTTAAAATGGGCTCTTCGGATGCAACATTCCTGGAAATTGATCTTGACGAGCCTGGGTTTAGCTCTCTCTTTGGGAATGCATAAGAGGTTGCGCCTCAAGTGGGCGACCTATGTCGCCCTTCTTGGAGAGAATCTTAAGAGGGGAAATACTGGGCCATGAGACTCCCTCCAAGGGTGTCCTATGAAGCTCTACCCTAGACTACGACTTCCATGAAAGACCTCTGGCCATATTTCAGATACCTCAAAGAGGTAAAGTTCCAGTTCAGTCTGGCGATGGTCTGTGCGGTCGTTTATGGTCTCGCTAGTGGGTTTGGTCTTCCCTTTATGACCCACAAGGTCTTTCCCCTTATTTTTCACCAGGAAGATAAGGTCGAGTTTTATACAGAATTGGCCAATGGAGAATTCTTTCCACTTAAAGGGGGGGTCTCAATGGTGGCGGAGGGTTTCCATGTGATGAATGAGAAAGGGGACCCAACGCCGACCTCAATGAAGATTACAATTCAGGAAGAAGACATCATCAATGAAAAGGGAACCGATCCTCCGTATCTTGTCAATCACCAGGGCAGTTGGATAGAAGTCTCAGGTGGGATCTACTCCTGGGATGAAGGAAAAGGGCAGTTTTTAACTGCAGGGGAGAGTGACTCACATGGTCAACCTAGCCATTGGCAACTTATTGGGGCTGTTCTCATGTTGCCATTGGTCTTTCTGGTTCGAGGAGCGAGTAGCTTTTTAAATATTTATCTGATCAGTTACTGCGGAATGTTTGTTCTGGAGAAGATTCGGGCGCAGGTATTTTTCAAGTTGCAGCAGCTTCCCATTGATTTCTTTCAGAAACACAAGTCTGGAGATATCTTCAATAGACTGATGGGTGACACGAATGTGCTACAGTCGAGTATCTCAAGTGTTGCAAATGATATTGTGAAGCAACCCTTAACACTTATCGGCGGTGTTGCCTTTCTGATTTATCAGTCGATTCAGCAGGAAGAGTCTGTTTTTATACTCTTATGTTTTGCCGTCATCGGGCTATGTATATTTCCGATTCGATATATTGGAAAACAGCTCTTAAATCGTGTGTTTCGAATGCAAGAACAGATAGGGCGTGTGGCGGCGATCTCAAGCGAAAACCTTGGTGCCTACCGAGAAGTCAGGTCATTTAATCTATGTGAGAGGGAAGAGAAACGTTTTCTGTCAGCAGCAAAAGAATATTTCACTTTAAATCTAAAAGTAGCGAGATATAGCAATGGTCTTAATCCGATGGTCGAACTGATATCAGCCACGGGGTTGTCCTTCGCGATCTATTATGGGGCTCAGAAAGGAATCACCCTAAATGATATCATTCCATTGATCATGGCTCTGTATCTGTCTTACGACCCAATCAAGAAAATGGGAAATATCAATAGTACCCTTAAAACAGGTATGGCTGCTCTTCAACGCTTGAGATACATTCTTGTTCAGGACGATGAGGCTCCGTGTCTTGAACCTCTGCAATCTTTCCCGAAATCCTTTTCAAGACTAAAGTTTAAGAATGTTGATTTCTCATACGAAGACGATTTAGTTCTGGCTGGAATTAATCTTGAGATCCAAAAGGGAGAGATAGTCGCTTTGGTAGGTCCATCTGGTGCTGGGAAATCAACTTTTGCGAGTCTGATTTCACGGTTTTATGATCCCAAGAAGGGGAGCTTATGTCTGGATGAAATGGATATCCGGCATGTTCCGAAGGATGAATTGAGGTCTAATGTAAGTTTAGTTAGTCAGGACACATTTCTTTTCGACGACTCTGTGGCTGGTAACCTTCTGCTTGGGAATCCTTTGGCAACGGAGGAGGAGTTGGTTGAGGCGGCCAAAAAGGCTCAGGTTCATGATTTCGTCATGGAGCTTCCTCAGGGTTACCAAACGGTGATTGGAGAAAAGGGAACGAGACTGTCTGGTGGGCAAAAACAGAGGATGGCAATTGCACGAGCCTTCTTAAAACAAGCTCCTATACTTGTTCTTGATGAAGCGACGTCAGCGTTGGATTCGGAAAGTGAGGCGAAGATTCAGTCTGCTCTGGAAACCTTAGTGCATGGGAAAACAGTATTTATTATTGCCCATAGATTCAGCACCATCCAGTTAGCCACAAGGATTATAGTGTTTGAATCTGGTGAGGTAACAGGAGATGGTTGTCATGAGAGCCTCATGAATCACCACGGTCTTTATACCGACCTTTATCGCCGGCAAGCTGGAGACCTAGGTGGCTGACGAGAAAGCCAAAGGTATGGTTACATGTCTTCTATGTGGTTATAGCGGAGAACAGGATATTTTTCGAGCCCGGGAAATGCAATTCGGTACTCGAGAAGAATTCAATTACTTCAATTGTGGATCATGCGAATGTCTTCAGATCGAGGACGTGCCAGAAGATTTATCGATCCACTACCCTCAGCAATACTATTCAACCAAAGCTCTGAAAGAGGAAAGGTACCGAGGGTTAAGGGGTTGGGTCTGGAAGCAACCTTATCAGGCCTCGATGAAGTCTGGAGGGTTATTTTCCTCTTTGCTCCGATCGATAAAGGCGGTCCCCCATTTTTCTTGTCTTCAGTCGATTAACTTGAAGCCAGAGGACCGTATCCTAGACGTTGGGTGTGGGAATGGAAAGCATTTTCTGTATCCATTGGTAAAATTGGGGTTTTCTAATGCAATGGGATGTGATCCCTTTTTAGAAAAAGACATCCAGTATGAAAATGGCCTTAAGATTAAAAAGGCTTCAGTGGAAGATATTGATGAGGGGGGTGGGAACTACGATGCCATTTTCTTTCATCATTCTTTTGAGCATGTGGTGGACCCTTTATTGACTTTGAGAGCTACAAGCACCTTAATGAATTCTGAATCCATCTGTGTCATCCGTATTCCCGTCAGTTCTTCATGGGCTTGGAAGAGTTACGGGGTTGATTGGTATCAGTTGGACGCTCCTCGTCATCTTTTTCTGCATTCCGAAAAGAGTATGAAGTTACTTGGAGATAAAGTGGGTCTTGAAATTGAGAGGGTAGAATACGATTCGAACTATATGCAGTTTCATTGTTCTGAAAACTATGCCAGAGATATTGCGTTGCTTGACCAAAGGAAAGGGAAGGGGATTTCCTGGCAATTAAAGAGAGCTCGACTCAATAACGAAGCAAAAAGGTTAAATGGAGAGGCGCAGGGAGATCAAGCCGCTTTTTTCTTCAGAAAAAAACCTGAATCTACACAGGGGGGAGTAGAGGTTGCTCCGGTGCCATGAGTGTCGTAAGGAAAGACTTAACGGTTCTGATTCCTGTGCGAAACGGGATGCCTAGATTGAAAGAGTGTATTGAAAGTGTGGGCTGCTGTGAGGATATTCTAGTCATTCTGGACGATCGTTCCGATGATGGGACGGAAGACTTCCTAAGGAAGAATTCGGTGCCTTATTTTAGACAGAAATGGTTGGGGTTTGGGCCACAACAGCAGGCTGGTGTGGATCGAGTGCGAACCGATTGGGTGATGAAGCTAGATAGTGATGAAGTTATTGGTGAAGAGTTAAACAAAGAGATCATGTCATTGGATCTAGACCAATCGGATGAAGTTTTCTCGTTGAAGAGGAAAAACCATATTTGTGAAGTCTGGATTCGACATGGAGGTTGGTGGCCAGACCGGGTTCGCAGGATCTTTAACCGAAGAACACATCACTTTGATCTGGCCCCTGTCCACGAGAAGATTGTGGGGAAGAATAGTCAAGAATCAAATCTCAATGAAGCCTTGCATCACTATCCCTATGACAGTCTTGAGGATTTTCATAAAAAAATCGAACACTACGGCCGTCTTGGCGCAGAAAAAATGAAGATTTCCAAAAAGAAAATATTCCCGTGGAGTGGGAATGTTCACGGGACATGGTCTTTTCTGGCCACGTATGTAATAAGGGGTGCTTTTCTAGATGGTTATTGGGGTTTAGTGGTGGCTTGGTCAGCTGGCGCGGTGACCCGAAGAAAATATCAACTGGCATACCGAAAGGTGTGAAGAAACCAATGATCGAACAGCAAGTTAATGAAAGAGACGATCGCTCATGATTAAAATCATAAGCCCACTCCTGCATCCATGCGGTTCCATTGTGGCAGCATTGGAATGGTGCCGACAGTGGAATGTGTCTGGTGGAAGTGTGCTCTTATATGTGGACCAGCCTTCGCTTAATGGATATGACCATTGCCTTCCACTTAACGAGTTTGAACTTGAGTCGAATGATGTGATCATCCTTTTGGACTGGTCGATTCCAGTTTGGAAAGACCTTAAGGACTTACAGAGGGTCTGTGAGAAATGGAGAAATGGAGGTTGGAAGTCATTTGTTTCTTACAACATTCGTAGATGGAATTCGGGTGCTTTGCCAAAAGGCATAAGGATTGTCTCCTACAATCGTAAATCTCCATCGTATTTGAGGCCACTTCCGTCATGGATTTCGATGGCAGTACAAGGAGGAGGTCGTGTCGAGAGTGGGTCACCGGGAAGCAAATCGAGGGTATTGCCGGATGTTCTCCCTCCTCTGATGAGAAAAAATAAGGGAAATGGAACGGCAGGAGTTTTGGGATCTGTCGATATATCTGAGAAAACCCATGAGGCTCTGACGTCTGCCCTTGAGGATGGTTGGGAGAAAGTAATTGTATATGGAGATATCAAGAACCCTTCTTATTTCCATGAACAGGTATTGCCTTTGGTGGAGAACAATCGTGGGAGAGTGTCTTTCGCCAGTTTCAATTGGGATCGTCAGTCTATGTATGATAGCCTCTCATGTGTATATGTAGGTGTTGCTCGATCTTGGAGTCCAATAAGACGGGAGTGTTTTCTGACGGGAACAGATTTCAAATCTGTATCAGAGAAGATCGGTGATTTAGAGATGCCTGCCAACACCGAGATTCTGGAGGCTTGGAGAGAGGTTCTTGAACCAGAGCAGGTTGGGGAAGAAAATGACTAGCGAAAAAAGCTTTGGACGTGATTTTAGCATCTTGCTTGAGCACCTCTGCCAAGGAAAGCCTTTTGCCTTCAACCGGTTTTCCGATGGTGAACTATATATTCTTCAGGATAAAGAACTGATTCTAGGGGAAGAGGTCGTCAAAATTGGTGAAAAGGTTGAGGGAAGCCAATATCAGAAAGAGGATCACAAGCACTTTGACCCTGACGCCCATGCTTTTTATAGGGACCGCCTCGTTGACTCATTTCGCTACTGTGCTGAAGGTTATTACAAAGGTCTTAGTTGTAGGTGCTGTGTGGGACAAGAGCACTTTCAGTGGCAATTGGACTTTTTGAAGGGTTATGATGAGAATCTGACCTGGGCGAACCTTCTATTAAATGCAAATTATCCAAGATTCATCCGTCAGATGTTGCCTCTCTTTAATCAGTACCCCGTGGTCTTTATCTGCAATGAAAAAGCCGACTTGTCGATGTTACCTTTTGTTGTGAAGGATTTTCGGGTGGGCTATAACGCCATGATCAATGATTATGCATTAATCAATGACATGATTGAATGGGTAGCAAAGAGTCGCATACGCGGGCATCTCTTTCTTTTCTCGGCCTCTTCATTCAGTAAGATGGCTATACATCAGTTGTATGAGGCACATCCGTGTAACACCTACATTGATGTCGGTACAACGATGAATGTATTTATGGCTATGCGTCTCGATCGTACTTACTTGCGTTCCTACTGGCTGAAGCAAAAAGGGAAGGATCTTGAGAAAACATGTATTTGGTAAGTAGGTTGCTTCAAGAACAATGAATTTAGGAGGCCAAACTCGATGGTTGTCATGACCATGATGGGGGGACTGGGAAACCAACTCTTCCAATATGCTACAGGAAGAGCTTTATCCCTTCGACTGGATCAGCCTCTTTATCTGGAGGAGACGGGATTTGGAAAACGCACCCAGAATCAGGAGCACACTTACCAACTTAAATGCTTCATGCACAAAGCGATACCTCTTAAAGGGGGGCATTGGGCCAGAGTGAAGGCTCGTCTTGGCTGGTCTTCAATGTTAGGAACTCTGTTGAAAAAGGATGGTGCTGTGGGTTTCTCCGAACCACCAGGTTCTTCTTTCAAGGAAGAAGTGATGCAGTTATCCTCTCCAGTGCATCTTAGGGGCCATTTCATGTCTTTCCGCTATTTCGATGAAATTCGTTCAACCCTGTTAGAGGATCTCTGTTTAGAGGCTCCCTTGAGTGAGCGATCCAAAAGATGGGCCGATGAGGCTTCGCGTACTTCCTCAGTGAGCATCCATTATAGAAGAGGAGATTTTGTAAGTAATCCTTCAGTGGCTAAAAGTGTAGAGGGAATCCTAACTGAGACCTACTACAGAAATGCGGTCGATGAAATAATGGGGACGATTGAGAATCCACATTTTTATGTTTTTTCAAATGACATGCCTTGGGTGAAAAAGAATGTCAGTCTCCCTGGGAAAGTTACTTTTGTTGAGGGCAATGGATCTGATCGAGGATATGAAGACCTGTGGGTCATGAGTCGCTGCCGTCATCACATTCTGGCGGGTGGAAGTACTTTTAGTTGGTGGGCTGCCTATCTTAATCCTAGAGAAGATAAGAAGGTGATCAGAACGGAAAAGGTGAACAACGAGGAAGATTACAATTATCCTGATGATTTTTTTCCGCCTTCATGGAAATCAGTGCCCTCCTGAATTTTATCACGTGGCGATTTCTTTATGTGATATGAGACCAAGGTTTCAACAACTCGTTTATGCATTAGTCTCTCCCCATTCCACTGTCATAAAGTCATGAAGCCTAAGATTTCGGTCATTCTCACGGCCTGGCAAAGGCCACAGTATCTCGAGGAGCAGGTTGAGGCGGTCTTGAGTAATAGCATTGAGCCTGTTGAGGTGGTTCTTTGGTACAATCAGCCACCTAAAAAGCTTGGAGTGTTTGAGAGGAAGCAGAATCTTAAGTTCAAGAATCATGATAGGGTCAGAAAAATTGTCTGTGATCACAATTTTGGAATCGTTCCCCGTTTCACATTGGCTTCTTGTCTGGAAGGCGACTACGTTTGCATTTTTGATGACGACACAATTCCGGGGAGAGAATGGTTTGAAAACTGTCTCGAATTCGTAGACCGTGAGAAATGTCTACTTGGAACCATCGGGCTTCGTTATCTCAGTCTTACGGAGCTTAAGACCGAGAGCCCCAGGATGGGTTGGGAAGGTCAGAATAAGAACCTAGAATTCGTGGATTTAGTAGGGCACAGTTGGTTTTTTAGAAGGGAATGGGCTAGATACTTTTGGGAGGAAGAGCCCCTCACTCGAGATTTTGGCGAAGATATTCATTTCTGTTCTATGCTGCAGCGACATGGAATCCGGGTTGCCTGTCCACCACACCCTGAAACGGAACTTCAGAAGTGGGGTTCCACCAGACCGGAACGAGGAGTGGACAAAGTGGCGATCAGCTGTTCTCAGGATCGTTCCAAGGTATTCGAGGAAGTGGTTCTGCATGAAATTAGTCAGGGTTATCAGCCGGTTCGTTTCCATGGGGAAACTGAGCCATGAAGGTACTCACGGTGTTTGGGACACGGCCTGAAGCTATCAAAATGGCTCCATTGGTCTTAGAGCTTCAGGCAAGAAAAGGTTTTGAATCCATTGTCTGCGTAACAGCCCAGCACCGGGAAATGCTAGATCAAGTTCTTGGTGTTTTTAATCTGAATCCGGACTATGACTTAAATGCGATGACTCCCGGACAGACCCTAGAATCCGTGACTTCATTAGTCCTTAAAGGTATGGGGGAGGTGATCGGATCGTGCAAACCTGATATCTGTTTGGTTCATGGTGATACCACGACGACACTAGCAGCCTCTCTGGCGTCTTACTATCACCGGGTGCCAGTAGGTCATGTTGAGGCCGGGTTGAGAACAGGAGATCGGTACAGCCCCTTCCCGGAAGAAATGAATAGAGTTCTCACTGATGATCTGTCCGAGCTTCATTTTGCCCCTACTGAGGAAGCGCGAGCCAACCTCTTGTCTTCAGGTTGTTCTGAGAGTTCAATTTCTGTAACGGGCAACACGGTGATCGATGCTTTGTTGTGGACTTCTGAACGTATCGACAGTGGAAATCTGCAGTGTAAGAGCATGGAAGAGTTGGTTCCAAGCTGGGATGTGATGAAAAAGACAGTGCTTGTGACGGCTCACCGACGGGAAAGCTTTGGTGAAGGAATCCTTCAGATATGCTTAGCGATAAAGGAGATCGTTGAGAAAAATCCTGTTCAAGTGATTTACCCCGTCCATCCGAATCCGAACATCCAGAAGCCAGTCTATGAACTTCTAAAGGGGGTCCCAAATGTTATCTTGATTGAACCTCTCGATTACGTTTCCTTTGTGATGATGATGAAGAGGGCTCATATTATCCTTACGGATTCGGGGGGTGTACAGGAGGAGGCACCATCTTTGGGAGTGCCAGTTCTGGTGTTGAGAGAAAATACCGAAAGGCCTGAGGCTGTAAAAGCAGGAACGGTTCGTTTGGTTGGAGCCCATCGGGAAACGATCGTAAATGGTGTAACGCAACTCTTGCAGGACGACGTGGCCTATGACCTCATGAGTCGGGCTTCGAACCCATATGGTGATGGAAAGGCTTCTCGTCGAATCGTCGACGCCCTATTGTCAAAGAATGGGAGGGGATAAATGGGTGTTGGGGCCCATGATCCATCCCTGAATCTGACAGAAGTGGGGGTTGAGGCAAAAATATCGATGGCTTCTTACGATACTGAGATCTTTGGGTTCCCAGTCGTCCAAGTGGATGAATTGAAGGTAAGAGACGAAACAAAAATTCAGGAAGGGGTAGAGCTCCTGACGACATGGCTCAATGAAAATAAAATTTCATTGGCGAGCGCACGACTTCCCGAAAACTGTTTGCGTGAATCGATGTTTCTAGAAGAGTGTGGGTTTCGCTTTATTGAAATGGTTCTGCATCCATCTTTTCGTGATCTCGAAAAATCAGGAGAAGAGGATTCTAGACTATTGGTGAGAGTCGCGGAGAAAAATGAGGTCGAGGCTCTCTCCGAAATGGCTCAGGAAGTCTTTGGCTACGAACGTTTTCATGTGGACCCTCGACTTGACTCAGTATTGGGCAATCAGAGATATGGAGCTTGGGTTGAAAATAGTCATGTCTCAGAGACCCAGACCTTGCTTAGGGTGATGGAAGAGGGGGAGACGGTGGGTTTTTTTGTTGTAGAACCCAGGGCTGATGAGGTTTATTGGCACCTAACAGCGATAGCTCCTGATTACCAGGGAAAGGGATATGGGTACAAGGTTTGGAGGCACCTCTTGAATTATCACTTCAAAGAAGGGGCAAAGAAGGTTACAACGACTATTTCAGCGAGAAATGTTCCAGTGTTAAACCTATATTCCAAAATGGGCAGTTCATTCCTTTCTCCAGAGATGACATACCACTGGGTGGCATCATGATAGCGAGTCGTTTTCTTTGACCGATGAATCATTGTCGCTTATGACCAAAATGAAAATCCCATTCAACAGACCCTTCATGACGGGGAAGGAGCTGTGGTACATCAGTGAGGCACACCACAGGGGTATGCTGGCTGGAGATGGTGATTTCACCAAAAGGTGTCACGAGTGGATTGAGAATCAGACGGGATGTCGAAAGGCACTGTTGACCCACTCCTGCACAGGAGCTTTGGAGATGGCAGCGATGCTTTTAGATATTCAGCCTGGTGATGAGGTGATAATGCCATCCTATACCTTTGTTTCCACAGCGAATGCTTTTGTCTTGAGGGGGGCCGTTCCAGTATTTGTGGATATCCGAGAAGACACTCTTAACATTAATGATGAACTGATTGAGTCAGCGATCACTGAAAAGACTAAAGCGATCGTTCCAGTGCATTATGCCGGAATGGGGTGTGATATGGATAAAATTATGGCCATTGCAGACCGTCATGGTCTTTCTGTTGTTGAGGATGCGGCTCAAGGACTGATGGCCACGAGAGGGGGCTGTGCTTTGGGCGCCATGGGTCACCTTGGTGCAATAAGTTTTCATGAAACTAAAAATGTCATTTCAGGAGAGGGAGGAGCCCTCATGATCAATGATGAGCGGTACATTGAGAGAGCTGAAATTATTAGAGAGAAAGGTACGAACCGATCTCGGTTTTACCGAGGTGAGGTGGATAAATATACATGGGTGGACTTGGGCTCGTCGTTTCTGCCTGGAGAGTTGATCGCCGCATTTCTTTTTGCTCAGATGGAGGAGGCCGAAAATATCACTTCCAAGCGCATGAAGGTGTGGGATTATTATCATGAAGCCTTTGGTCGTCTTGAGGGAAAGGAAAGGATCTGTCGCCCTATAGTCCCTGAAGGATGCTCCCATAATGCCCATATGTATTATCTCTTACTTGAAAATGCTGAGGTGCGTCAGAGCCTTTTGAACCATCTCAAGGGGGTTGGCATCATGTCAGTTTTTCACTATATTCCTCTTCACTCATCCCCAGCAGGTGAGAAATACGGGAGAGCCTGTGGGGATCTGGCTGTGACGAATAAGGTGTCCAGTACGATTGCTCGGTTGCCCCTTTATCCTGAGGTCGAAGGTGCTGGCGAAGTGATTCAGGCGGTTGAGGACTTTTTTGAAAAGGGTTAAAAACGTAGTTTTATGTATGACTTTGAGAATAAGAACTCTAGGCACCTTCGGATGAGATGATGTTGGGGTTTATATTTCTCGTAGGGAGATGTGGTTAAAAAGTTTTATCAAGACATATTTATGCTTGAGGGGTCATGAATATATTTATAAGAATTAAGAAATCAGTCTGGGTTCAGAGCCTTATTGTAGAGAAATGAAATGTTAAAAAGGATAAAGAAATTATTCTGCAAGGAGGAGAGTCTGATAGAGCCTCCCGCCAATCTTATGCTAAGTGAAGAAGAAATAAGAGCATTCACAAAAGATGGATTGTCGGCCTTTAAATATAACTACATGGATCACTCGACTCCAGAAGTTCAAGCTCTCATGAACAAAACGTTCACAAAAAACACATTCAAGAAGTACCAGGAGATGGTGCGAAGGAGAGAGTCAAACTACTATGGTCAAACAGACAACTACATCTATGAAGCTTTAAAAGAGTTTTCCATCCAGAAGAAGGATCTGTGCATTTTTGGGTCAGCCACACCTTGGTATGAGGCGTTGGCATTGGAGTTTGGTGTGGAAAAGTGCTATGTCATTGAATACTCTGAAAGGAAATCTTTTGATGATAGAGTGGTCTACATAAAGCCAGAAGATCAGTATTCCAGAAACTATGATGTGGCATTTTCCGTGTCCTCTTTCGAACATGATGGGTTGGGTCGGTATGGGGACCCAGTAAGTGCAGATGGGGATCTGGTGGCTATGAAAAATGCAAAAAAAGTTGTATCTAAGAATGGGTTACTTTTTTTATCTTTGCCAGTAGGTAAGGATACAATCTATTTCAATTCCCACAGAATCTACGGCAGAAACAGGCTTCCTTTGATGTTTGAAGGTTGGGAGTTGGTCAAGGCATTTGGTTATAAAGAAAAAGATCTAAAAAATACAAGAAACTCAGGGTCCTCTACACCATATCAGCCACTATTTATTCTCAGGAATACTTAGATGTACGTTAAAGAGTAATTCATGGTGGAGAGAAAGTTATATCTGTTGCGATGGTTGCGAAAAGTAGGACTGCTGAGAAGTCGTAAAATTCAAGCTATTCTCAAAGAGCTTAAGAAGAATACCGATCTGGAATTGACGGTCTCTTCTCGTTATGGTTTCAAGGTTCACTGTGACATGAAGGAGTGGATCGATGGACATATCTTTTTTTATGGGGAATATGAAAAAAGAGAGTCTCGATTTGTAAGTCATATCCTGAAATCAGGAGATGTTTTCTTTGATGTTGGGGCAAACATTGGTTATTACTCCATGTTGGCCTCGTCGAGAGGATGTGCTGTGCACGCTTTTGAACCTGTCCCTAGTACCTATGAACGTCTGAAAGCTAACGCTGAGCTGAATCGGTACGAATGGACCTGCCAAAATATGGGTGTTAGCGATCAGTGTGGAGAGATAAAAATATTCATGTCTCCAGATACAATTGGTAACAATAGTGCGGATATCGTCTATGACCCAGATGATTATGTTCTGTGCGAAATGGAAACCATCGACAACTATTGTGAAGAACGAGGCATTGAGGAGATAGATTTTTTAAAAGTTGATGTGGAAGGGCATGAGATGAAAGTGCTGGAAGGGGCTAGGCGACTCTTGCTGTCCAACGGGATTGGGATGATTCTGGTTGAAGTAAAAGGCATCAACTTAAGCCCTGCTTTGAAAGATTTAATGTTAGAAAGATTTCAACCCTATATTTTTGGAAAAAATGGAATTGAGAAAGTGGACGAGATGATCGAGACGAACCTACTTTTAGTGAGACGTACTGGCCCAGAACTACTCTGAGGTGTTCCGAGAATTATTTCTTACCACTAAAAAGAGTAATTTAGTCGCCTTAAATCTTCATCGTAAATTTCTGAAACGAGATTTTTTGTTGAATCATCGTAATAGGTTTGAAAAGGTTTTCTCTCTTGCTTCCTAACGTTGAGGTGGGGCAATGCTTTTTTAATCTTTAAGTGACCTCTGATATTTTTGAAGTCTTCCTGAAAGTTTTCGTATCTACCGATGAAGTCGAGGCTCTCTAAAGGGATTAAGAACTCAATTCCTTCGACCAATCCTTGAGTGTGAGATAATATCCAGTAGACTTCATAGCTAACTCTATTGAGATCAGGGTCTCGGTTTTCATGAAACCAAGGCATGATAAAGACGTTCTGTCTCTTATCTAAATCATACTGTCGATAATGTTCCCTATAAGAATAGACCTTATCAACATATTCTTGAAAAGATACTGACTCATGAAAATCTTCTCGAAGTGCTTGTAGCAAGTCTCTGCCGATCTTGCTTTTGCACATCATAAAATATGAGGACACCAAGCGATCAAAAGGGTTTCGAACAAAAGTGAATTTATAATCGAATGTATGATTTTTAAATTTCTGGATATTTTCTGTAGTGGGCGTTAATTCTAGAGTCGAGGGAGGAATGATTGAGGTTAAGCTGGTGCTTCCGGTTTTTGCTAACCTGATGTAAAGCTCCTTCTTATTCTTTTGTCTGAAGAATTTCAAAAAACTGAAATTAACTGAGGTGATAGTTCTTTAAGGATAGGAACTTAATTTCCGTATCAAGTGAAGTTACTTTTCGTGTGGGGATCTTATTTGAGTGGGAGTTCGGAGGTCAGTACTAAGAGGCATAGGATCTTAGGGATGATAACTCGAGAAAGTAGAATACTTTTCTTGCAATGACATGATTATCTTATCCCAGCGTAAGGAATCGGCGTCGATAGCAGCCTGTTTTCCCATTTTTTCTCTTGTCCCTCTATCCAATAGAACTCTTATCAAAGATGCGAGGGCCTGATGATCTTGCCAGTTTTTCAGTATTTGGCCATTTACACCTTCTTCAATGAGTTGTGTTGCTCCAACGGTAGATGATAACACAGCGGGAAGGCCACAGGCCATGGCTTCTAGGGCCACGAGTGCGAAGGTGTCGAATTTTGAGGGCAAAACAAAGATGTCAGCTGAGCGGTAAAGCTCAGGGAGTTCTTGACCAATGACCCCTGTGAAATGGATGAATGTCTCAATTCCCATTTCCTTGGCTCGGTTCAGGTATCTCTTCTCATGGCCTCGGCCAACGACCCACAGGTGAGGCCTGTTCTCTTTGGGAAAAATAGCGATTGATCTGAGAATGGTGTCCAACCCTTTGTGTTCCCAGTTTTGGCTCACAAAAATAATGGCGCAGGCATCTGTTGGAGTGTCCAGAGATTTTCGCCACGAAGCTCTTTCTCCTTTTGCAGGGTTAGGATGAAAACGGTCATCCACCCCAGGGGGAGAAGTTGAGATGACTTTATCTTTCTGAGGGCCGTAATGTTGTAGATAGGCGTCTTCAACCAGACGGGAAACTGGAATTAAATGTTTGCATCGTTGAGATTCAAGAAGTCGCCGGTCTAGATAGGCGCAACTGCGATCGAATAAGTTCATAGGTCGCTTGAGAACTTCATTCGCCCAGTGCTTAGGAGGAGTGCCATGCATGCTGTAGATATCAGCGTTAAAGATTCTTTCGTGTGTGTGGACAAGATCGGGTTTTAGACGATCCAATACCCTTTGAACCTGCCAGGCGAAAATGAGGCGTTTGAGGCTCCTGGGGAAGTTAATGCGTAAAACTCGGTGAAAGGTGACTCCTCGGGTTTTCAGGTGAACCTCTCGACAGATCACGTGAAGATCAAAGGTTTCTGCCAGACGTTCACAGAGTTCGACGGCGATCCGTTCTCCTCCCCCTACTTTGGTGTATCCCCCAATAACTATGGCAATCTTTTTTTTCAACGTGTAGGAATGGAGCGATGATCGGAAAAGGATTCTCAGTCCACAGGTTTGGGGGCAAGCAGATGGGTTAAGGCCTTTTCGTGCTGTCTCGATGTCTGCTCCCAGTCCATTCGTTGACTGACCCTGAGGGAGGAATGATGGTAGGTTTTCCAGGTTCTTTGAGACGCTAGATGCTCCAGAGCCTTCCTGATGGAATCGTGATTCTTGGGATTTTCAAGAAAGATGGCTTCGTCCGGATTCAACGTTTCGGCGAAGCCGTTATATTTCCCTGAGCTCAGAATGACAGGCAGACCGTGGGCCATGGCTTCTAGAGGGGCCATTCCGAAAGGCTCGTTGAGGGTAGGGAAGAGGAAAATGTGGCTTGAGGCGTAAAGGCTTTCAATATCTGAAGTGAGTCCAAGAAAATCCACTTGATCTTCAACCCCTAAGCTGCGCGCAATCTTTAGAAAGGGTGCTTGATGTCCTCCTCCGGCAATTCGAAGTCTTTTACTTTTCAGATCTGCCTTAGCGAAACCCTCTATGGCGTGCTCAAGGCCTTTTCTTTCGAACTCTGTTCCAACGAAAAGGACCTCGAGTGTTTGTCCGTCCTTGGGGGCCGAGGCTAAGAGATGGGCTGGATTGACTCCAGGGGGAGCCATGAGGATCTCCAGATCAGAATTCGGATAACACAGGCGAATGTTCCTTGTGATATAGTCCGAGACTGAGATGAGGACCCGACCGGGGGCAGCCTTGAATTGTAGGGCTTCCATCCAGACGTAGGTGAAATGTCGGAGGCTGATGAGGCACTTGAGATAATAGAGCCAAAGCGATCCTTTTTCCAGAAACTTGGTCTTGTAGCAAGGGCAGTGGATGACACATGCGTTGTATTCCCAGTGTCGTTCATGGCTCCAAACCCTGTCATGTCCTTGGGTTCTCCAGAGTTTTCGAGCCCATATGTTGAACAGAAAATGGTTGAGCCATCGAGGCTTAATAAAATACCGTGGTACCTGAACGACTTCTAGGCCTTCAGTTAATCTGGGGTCGCAGGTCTGGCAGTAGATGGTGACCATGTGCTTACGGGAGAGCCTACGGGTTACTTCGACAGCGTACCTTTCGGCTCCACCACTCTGGACAAAATTTCGGATGACGACGGCAATGTTCAATCGTCGGTTCATGAGTGCTCAGAAATGAAAAACACGATTCGTTCTTGTTGATTAGGATGCCAAGGCGAGATCATTCTTATGATGATGTCCCCTCTTCAAAAAAGGAAAGCTCGGAATAAAGGGCGATAGCAAAAATTGACCATTCAACTCAGTCAGGATCTATTGGAGCAATATAACGTGGCAGGTCCTCGCTACACCTCGTACCCGACTGCCCCAGAATGGAAGGAAGGCATGGATGGAAGAACTTATCGCCATCATTTGGCTGAAGCGGGTAG
>Ga0233432_10002080_pt1 | contig 18862 bp, 17 predicted proteins | sample SI_122_August201_6_FD_179870 | JGI IMG/M metagenome (GOLD analysis project Ga0233432, IMG submission 179870) | Seawater microbial communities from Saanich Inlet, British Columbia, Canada - SI_122_August2016_10_MG | ecosystem: Environmental > Aquatic > Marine > Inlet | place: Canada: British... | reverse complement strand
CTTTTGATTCAGCGACATAAGCAATTTTAAATTTTTGATTCACACGAATACATAAATCCATATCATCTAAATATAAAGGAACTATTTCATCAAAAAAACCTACCTCCTGTAATGCATCATTTTTTATCAACATACATGCGCCACTTATAGCTTCAACAAACTCACTGCGCTCATATTTAGATAAGAATTTATTATATTTTTCTATAAATAAATTTCGTGTTATTTTTTCAACCAATGGATCAATTGACCAAATGACTTTAAATGCTTTAACCAAATCAAATGTTTCACGCCGGCAGGCCAAACATATGATTCCATCAGGCATTTCCATTTTAGGGCCAGCCATTGCAATTTCAGGTGACATTTCTAGTTTATCTATCAACTTAGAAATGCTTTCTTCAAGAAGAATTGTATCAGGGTTTAAAATTAATATATATTTCCCCTTACACCTGTTGAATGCTTGATTATTCGCTTTTGCGAAACCAACGTTTTCATTATTTTCAATGATACTAACCTTGGGAAATTTTTCTTTAATCATCTCAATACTACCATCCCTGGAATCATTATCAACGACGATTATTTCTTTTTCATCTAAAATAGTCTTATAAACTGATTCTAAACATAATTGTAAACAATTCTTTACATTCCAGTTTACAATTACAATGCTTAAAGTAAGAGACTGCACGATATGAACTTAAAGAATCCTATCTCCAAAAAAAACCAACTTTATGATTGGGCTAGCATTCTAGATAAAGAAATTGAAAAGATAGATCGAGCAAGTAGATTCTCTAGATTTTTTCTCTGTTTAAAAAGTACTTTAGCATTAGCGATAACCAAACCAAATCTTCCTGTAAGTGTAAATTCAGATTTCTTATTTTTTATTTCCCTTAATCGTTCTGATCATTTAAATAGGTTTGATAAAATTTATGGGCAATGTCCGCATAAGAAAGTGAAATATTTAATTAAGTTCACTATTTATTTAAACTTAACTAACATTTTTTCGTATATAACAAATATTTTTAAACTCAATTCTTTTCATTCAAATCCACTTTATTCTTACTATGCCTATACATGTTATGTTCGTTATAAAAGTATCCCAAAAGAATGCTCTAATTATAAAATAAAATATTTCTTATCGTGTGCTGACTTTTTGCCTTTAGATAACATTTTAACACAATATTTTAAAAAAAAGGATGTAAAAACGATTACCTTACAAGAAGGAGGTTTTATTCGAAAAGATGTATTATATCCGAGTCCAATTTCTGAATATTTTTTATGCTGGGGTGACTATATAAAAGAAAACGTACAAAAAAATTCTACGGTCAACACTATCGTTAAAAATCTTGGTTTACCACTACCTTTTAATAAGATTAAAAATAGCAATTCAAATAATATATACATTCTCCTAAGTGGTGATATATTTATAGACATCAATAAAAAAATATTAAATATTGCGGTAGAAATTAACAAAAAGCTAAAAGGAATTATCTATGTACAATTTCATCCGAAATCTAAGTTATCACTTTACCCAAACTTAAGCCAGTTTACTTTAGTTACCAAACCTCCTGATGATGCTCAGTTAGCAATCGGATATTACTCTACAATTTTGCTATTCTTACTGCTATCTAACTATCAATTATATCTTTATAAAAGTGAAATGACTGAGAAAATATGGGATGACTCATATTTGTTTTCAAATGCCGAAGAACTTTTGTTGAAAATCAATAAAAAATACCTTACACCCAGTTCATTAAGAGAACACTTTTCTTCTACCGGCTGTGATTCAGAAAAAAAGTATCACCAGTTTTTTACTGAGTTGCCTGTATAGTGGTTTCTAAAAATTCATCAAACTTTCTCAAGCTGGGCAGTAGCACATTCTACAGCATGATTTTATCGATAGTTTCGAGTTTTATTCTCATGAACTTTCTATCTCAAAACCAATTTGGAATTATTAATCAAATATACATGGGAGTGAATTTGTTTTCACTTTTTTCTTTTAGTTTTATAACCACTTCCAATTTTGAGGTTCCAAAACATAGGATTGAAAATAACGAAGAAGCACTTAAGGAAGTCATTACTTCAGTTTTTATTATGGCATATATTGTCAGTATACCTTTAGCTGCAGCATATGTTTTTTATAAATATTTAATGTATGGCTGTACCACACAGGAATGGATGACATACGCTTGTTTTATCTCCCTATTGTTTTTAAGACAAACCCAAATGTGTCTTACAAATATTTACTTACGTGGTTGGAAGCTCTTTAGTTTATTAAGCAATGCTCAATGGATAGCTTATACTGTGAGTTACACCTTAATTATTTTAGCTGCAGCTTATTTTAATTTTTATTTTGTATTAATTTCATTACTCTCATATAGATTTTTTTTCAATCTCTATGTTATCAAGAAAATAGATTTTATACCATTTAAAAGAGTGAGTAGAAAAATTTGGAAATCTATGTTTAAAAAAAGCGCCCCTCTTTTTTTTAATGATAGCATTGCAATGTTAGCATCCTATTCAAATCAAATAGTTTTAACAATTGGCATGAGTCAGGATGCAGCACAAAAATCAATGGCGCTATATAGCAACGGCTTAAGAGTACAAGAAGTTTTGCTTAAAATCAGCTTTGTAACTTACTCCATCTTCATGGTTAACTTTAAAGAGTTTTATACCTTACATTCAAAATCTCTCTTATTCGATGAAACTAAAAGGTACACTCAATTAATGTGTGCTTTTTGTCCATGGATTTGCGTATGCGGTATAAGTAGTTATCAATTCTTATCGATTTTTTTATTACCATCCTTTTACGAACAGTCATTCATGACTTTGAAATTGTTATCGTGGTCTTCTACAATCATGCTTACAACCCTCTTTTATGGTATCTTTTTGACTGCGATTGAACATTTATGGCTTAAAAGCATCGTAAATATACTTTTAACTGTTAGTATGGTTATATGTACTTATATTGCTATAAAAAACAATCAGAGCATTTCTTGGGTTGCTCTTTATACATGCGTCATAACAGCTTTGCATTATGCATTTATTGTGGTTTACTCTTATACGACATCAGGTTATACCGTGTTACATGGAATATTGCAAACAACCCGTTTATATGCTCCTTGTATTATTATTTCATTTTTTGAATATGCTTTATGGAAATACTACCCACTATCACCTAATTTGAATAGTATATTTACATTTAGTTTTCATTTATTACTGCTAACCCTGTTGTCTTTATCCTGTGCGCTTGTTTTTAACCGCTCAGGACTTATTCTTGGTTTTGAAAAATTTAAATTAAAATATTGGAAAGCTTAATATTATTTAGCAATAAATTGTTTCATCTTTATGAGTGTATCAGCTAATATGATCTCATCTTTAAGTTATAGCTTGAGTCGTGTTTGCCATGTCGTATCATACAAAGCACAGCCTTTATCTTCAAGAGAAGCGTCTCTATAAGTCGATATAAATGACCACCTTTCCCCACTTGAAGTGTTTGGGTTGGAAGAATGAACCAATTGGTCATGAAAAAATAATGCATCACCACTATTCATCAAAACATCTAAAGTGATTTCATCATTAAGGTTTGATTCTTTTATTCTTTCACCAAATTCACCATCAAGACTTTGGTGTTCATATTTATTCTTGTGAGAACCAGGTATAACCTTTAGACATCCGTTTTCAATAGTCGCATTATCTAATGCTACCCAAACTGAGATCTTATGGCTTTCACCTTTCCAGTATTGCCAATCCTGATGCCAAGGAGTACCAAAAGAGACTTTACTATTTTTATAAACGGGTTTTACACTCAGAAATTCAATCTGTGAACTGAATACTTCCATTAAGTTTTCTTTTATTTGATCATGACATACAAATTCTTTTAAGGCTTGTGGCAACTCATCTGGTACGATGACACGAACCCCACCAACCTCGTTATTATTCATCTCATGTGAATATTTTTTCACAAAGTTAGTTTCTTCTTTTGAATAACAATTTTTAATAATAAAAAAGCCATTCTTTTCAAACTCTCTTTGTATATTTGAAATCTGTAGAGTTTCCATAATTAATTTTGATTTTATTTATTGTAAGATATAATCATATACTATTTATATTTTCAACACTATATTTAGATAATAATATCATTATTTAGCAAATATGATCAATTACCCAATAAGAATCGATTCCAGTTTACAGATCGATAATATCATAGATATTTCTATCCGGAAGAATAATAATGAAAGACAATGCCGATCGACACCAGGGCATCTTCTTCATTGGGTTTACAGCGGTAATTATGAATTATTGATTTCAGGGAAGCACTATCATGTGAATGAAGGTGATTTTATTTATTACTACAACAGTGAAGATGTTTATTGGCTAACTAATCCATGTGAAGTTAAATTTTATTCGCTTGCCTTTCAATCACCGAATTTATCTCCGATTAATTATTCAAGAGTCTTTAAACCCTGCAAAAAGACTTTGATGTATTTTCAAAACTTAATTGATATTCAACATACGGGATTTAGTCCATTTAAAAATGAATGTGCAATTGTTGAACTATTGCAGCTTATTACTACAATTTTTGATAACCAGGAAAAAGTATATTCATATAGTGCATGGGAACAATGCGAGAATGAATTGCTTAAAAATAATATTTATCGTTCGTCTTTAAAACAAATGTCAAAATTAGCAGGTGTCTCACAAGCTACACTTGGTCGCTCTTGTCATCAAAAAACTGGAATATCGCCGCTTAAAAAATTACAAGAATTAAGAATGGAAAAAGCTTTAAATCTAATTCGACATTCTGCTATGAGAATTGGTGAAATTGCACTGTTTCTTGGATATCAGAGGGTTCACGAGTTTTCAAGAGAATTTAAAAATATTCATTCACATTCCCCAAAATACGAACGTTTAAATTTATTTCAAACCAATAAAAACTGATTTAATTAAGATAAAAAAATATAAACTACTTTTTACTATAATTAAGTAGTTCTCCGATGACTGCTTTAGCCGAATCAGGATTCAATGGCTTTTTATAGTGGGTTAAGATCTGACGCGCAAGAACATTTGTACCCAAATGTTCTAATTGTGCTCTCATCGCTGCTAAAACTTTTTGTCCACCACCACCACTGTGAGTAGCAACAGCAGCTATTTTACCAGAAAATGCAGCACGCCAATCATCACCGCCAGAACGACTAATCCAAGCTATTGCATTGGTCAAAACAGGTGGAATACTACCATTATACTCAGGCGCAATCAAAACCAAAGCATCAGCTTCAGTTAGATTTTGAGTTAATATTTTTGCAGCTTCTGGCACACCTACTTGTTCCGCCTCTGTACTGTATAGAGGTAAATTCTCAGCAACTAAACTAATAACCCGGTGTTCTCCACCTATTGTCGAACCCGTATTAGCTAATGCTTTTGCTAATTCTAAATTTTTTCCTGTTGTAGCGCTCAGATATAGTATCACAATATTTTTCTAATAGTCTAATAATTATTTATTATGTAAGGATTTGCAAAAATCAATAGGAAACCATTGAATGTTCCACCTGATAAAACTTTTTGGTTTTATTCATGCTGTTTGATTTTCAAATAGAATGTACCACAAACCAAATCGTTATTGCAATGCATGATTTCTGCTACACCACTAAAAATCGTTTTTGTATCTGAAACTATCTCAAAACTTATCTGATCCCCTTCATTTAATGGCATTGGAGATGTGAATTTAAATCCAGAGTCTGAAATATCGATAATTTTTCCTTCGAGGTGATGCTTGTCTAAAGCTAATGGCTGTGTTTCTTTTGTAACCATAAAAAACACAGGCGTCATTACTTGATGTCTCAGTTGGTTTCTAGCCTCACTTTCTGGACTATTTTTCCCCAAACTTTGCTCCTCTTTGCCTAAAGTATATTAGAAAAAACAACTTTATATATAGCTTTTACCAAGAAACATTAACTGACGAATTCTTCTTGATCTTGAAGTGATATCACAGTCATATTGTTATTTTTCATTGCCTTGATCGAATTCGCACAAGCTACAGCTGCAGAAATGGTTGTGAAAGTAGGAATATCGTGCAGTATTCCTTTTTTACGTATTTCTGCTTCGTAGCTTTTGCCTTTTATCGTAGATGTAATAAAAATAATCTCTAATTTTTTCTCATCCATGTAGTCGATAACATTAGGAGAACCATCTTGAATTTTTTTAAGTATATGAGCTTCAATATTGTGCTCATTCAAAAAGTCGACGGTTCCTTTTGTACCTACTATTTTAAAATTTAACTCAGACATCGTTTTTGCCCCTGGCAAAATTCCTTCTCTATCTTTTCTGTTGACCGATATATAAACTGTGCCTGATTTAGGTATTTTTTGATTTGCTGCTAACTGTGCCTTGCCGTATGCAAGATCAAAACTATCAGCAATCCCCATTACTTCACCTGTGCTTCTCATTTCTGGGCTCAAAAGAATATCCGATCCTAAGAATCTAGAAAAAGGTAAAACAGATTCTTTAACACAAGTTAATTTAGATGATTTTTCTTTTGTGAAATTTAACTCTTCAAGAGTTTTCCCAATCATAATCAGACTTGCTAATTTAGCTAAAGGTACATGAATAGTTTTAGATACAAATGGAACTGTACGCGACGCTCTTGGGTTAACTTCAATTAAATAAATTTTTTCTTCTTTGATTGCAAATTGTACATTCATTAAACCTATAACCTCTAAGCGTTCAGCTAATGCTTTTGTTATTCTTTTTAATTCAGTAATTACATTTTCACTTAGTCGAAAAGGTGGGATTGCGCATGCACTGTCGCCACTGTGAATACCTGCTTCTTCGATATGTTCCATTACCGCTCCAATCACAGTAATTTTTCCGTCGCGAATACAATCGATATCAACTTCAATAGCATTATCTAAAAACTTATCAAGTAATACTGGAGCATCTGGAGATGCTTTAACAGCTTCGTGAAAATATTTTTTTAAACTATCGGCATCAGAAACTATTTCCATTGCTCTTCCACCCAGTACAAATGAAGGCCTTACGACAACGGGGTACCCAATAGTACCAGCTTTTTGCAATGCTTCATCTAAATTACTAGCAAAATCGTTATCGGGTTGGTTTAATTTCAATTCTTGAACAATACCTTTGAAAATCTCGCGATTACCTGCTGCATCAATAGACTCAGGACTAGTGCCTATTATTTTTGCTCCCGCTTTTTTTAAATCCAAAGCTAAATTAAGTGGAGTTTGCCCTCCGAATTGCACGATGACTCCGTCGGGTTTCTCTAAATCGATGATATTCATTACATCTTCAAAAGTTACTGGCTCAAAATATAATCTATCACTAATATCATAATCCGTACTCACTGTTTCAGGATTAGAATTAACCATGATGGTTTCTATACCTGCCTCTTGTAAAGCCATACTCGCATGGACACAGCAATAGTCAAATTCAATCCCCTGCCCTATGCGGTTTGGGCCACCACCAATAATCATTACTTTCTTTTTATCAGTTGGAACAACTTCATTTTCCGTTTCGTAAGTGCTATAATAGTATGGTGTATAAGACTCGAATTCAGCGGCACAAGTATCGACCATTTTATAAGTTGGTAAAAGACCTATTTCTTTACGTACCTCTCGTATAGCAAATGCATCTGAACCCCAAGCATAAGCTAATTGTTCATCAGAGTAACCCAAGCGTTTGGCTTGACGCAAAATTTCTTTCTGGCTATCGATATCCTGAGCTGCTAGAATTTCATTTTCAGTACTAACCAATTGGTATAAGTTGTGTAAAAACCAACGATCAATGCCTGTAATACTATGTATCTTTTCATAGTCAACTCCTTTCTTAAGAGCAGAATGTAAATAGAAAACCATATCGGCATTTGGGGTTTCAAGAGCTTTTAGAACTTCTTCTTCAGTTAATTGATCTTTTTCAGCATTCTTCTTATTTAATCCAAATCCTGAACAATCTACTTCTAATCCTCGCATAGCTTTTTGAAATGATTCTTTAAAAACCCTTCCTATGGCCATCGTTTCTCCTACAGATTTCATTTGAGTTGTTAAATGAGATTCTGCTTCTGGGAATTTTTCGAATGTAAAACGCGGCATTTTAGTTACAACGTAATCAATAGATGGTTCAAAACAAGCTGGTGTTTTCTTTGTAATATCATTATTCAACTCATCTAAAGAGTAACCAACAGCTAATTTTGCAGCTAATTTTGCAATTGGAAATCCAGTAGCTTTACTAGCGAGTGCACTACTGCGCGAAACCCTTGGATTCATTTCTATTACACGGATATCCCCATTTTTTGGATTGATGGCAAACTGAATATTTGAGCCACCTGTTTCAACTCCAATCTCTCTGATGATATCGATCGAAATATCTCTTAATTCTTGATATTGACGATCCGTAAGTGTTTGTGCGGGAGCTACTGTGATTGAGTCACCAGTATGAACACCCATAGGGTCCATATTTTCGATTGAGCATATAATCACAACGTTATCTTTATGATCTCTCATAACTTCTAATTCATATTCTTTCCAACCCGAAAGGTATTCTTCAACAATCACTTCATTAACTCGACTCGCTGCCATTCCTTTTTCTAACTGAGTACGAAGCGCTTCTTCAGTGAAAGCAATACCACCCCCAATACCACCAAGTGTAAAACTTGGACGAACAACAGCGGGAACACCAATCACTTTCATTACATTATCGAATTCGGAGATATCAGTAATAATTAAATTTTTTGCAATTTTAACATTAATATTCTCCATTGCTGCTTTGAATAAGCTTCTCTTTTCAGCTTTCATGATCGAATCAATATTAGCACCGATAACTTCAACATTATGTTTTTTTAATATACCTTCCTCATCTAAGACTAAGGTTAGGTTTAAAGCTGTTTGACCACCTAATGTTGGCAATAATGCATCTGGCTTTTCCTTTTCGATAACCTTTTCTAAGAACTCTGGCGTCAAAGGCTCTATATAAGTCGCATCTGCCATTTTGGGGTCAGTCATGATAGTCGCTGGATTTGAATTCGCTAAAATAATTCTATATCCTTCTTCCCTAAGCGCTTTCAGAGCTTGAGTACCCGAATAATCAAACTCACATGCCTGACCAATGACGATTGGCCCAGATCCAATGATGAGAATTGATTTGATGTCAGTTCTTTTTGGCATTTTCCTCTTCTTTATTTTCAGATTGACTAGTGTGATTCAACTTTGTTCTAAAAGTCTTTACGATTTCTTCTCGTTCTGGAAGTTCGGAAATTTCATTCAAACCAAATAGTTCCATGAATCGAGATGTGGTACCATACAATACTGGGGCACCAAGTTTTTCTGCACGACCTGTTATACGTATCATATCGCGTTCTTGTAATATTTTTAACACCGGCCCGCAACCAACACCGCGGATGCTTTCAATTTCGTATTTCGTAATGGGTTGGCTATAAGCAACAACAGCAAGCGTTTCGAGTTGGGATTTAGTAAGGCTTTCCTGTTTTTTAACTTCAATCAATTTATTGATGAGTTTATCGTATTCTGGTCTACTGAGTAATTGCCAACCCCCAGCTAACTGCTCTAAACTATAAGGTTTATCGGTATTGTTTAATTCTCTTGCAATGATCTCTAAAGATTTTTCAACTTCAGTTTTTTCAATTTTCTCTCCGATAAGAGAAATGATTTGTTTAGAATTAAGAGGTTTATCGTGAACGAATAGTAGTACTTCTACTTTCTTTTTTAATTCAATAAAAGAAGCTGACTTATCTGCAATAGAAGAAAGTCCTACTGCTTCCAAGAGATCTACTTCTTAAACTTAGGTACAGCTAAAGAGTGGCGTCCAATTTTACGTCTAGCATTAAGTACTTTGCGTCCGCCTTTTGAACTCATTCTTTTTCTGAATCCACAAGTTCTGATTCTTTTTTTGCTACTAATTCTTAATTTGATTTTCATGACGCTGTCGTCTATAATTTATTGCTTAGTTAAGTTAAAATGAGCCCTATTTTGTCAAGTTGAGGCCCACAGGACGGACAGTCTTTATTTTTCATTATGATTCATTCATAACATCCACCTATCTAGTTTGTTTTCAATTACTTAACTTATTTCATTATTATTCCAATCTAATATTTCAGGGTTGATTATTTTACTTATTTTCAAGAATTCCCTCAATACGTCTTTTAGTTTTATTCATTAAAGTTTTTTTATCCCAATTTTTAAGAGCATGCTCTCTCGCCTGTTGATAAATTTTTTCGTATTCACTTGGGCTTTTTAGCCATTCATTGATTTTTTTTGCATAATCATTCGGGTTATCAAGTAATCTATAGCCTCCAATGCCATTTAGGAGTGTTTCTTTAATACCCCCTTCATCTCTACCTAAAACAGGGGTGCCACTAGCCTGAGCTTCAATACTTACTATTCCAAAAGGCTCCATCAGAGGACAGTAAATAACACTATATGAATCCCTTAAAACTTTTGCTAATTCCATAGTTTCAATGCGTACTTTAATTTCGAGTTCAACTCCGGTTTCTTCTGCTCTTTTTCTCAACTGGTCGGCAGTATCACCAAAAGAACGATCGCTAACAATTACAACCTTAAAGTCATAACCCCCGGGCTTTAGTGCTGCGACTTCTATGGCCATCATATGGTTCTTTGATGGATCTAATGCGCCAATAGATACCAACTGTTTGTGTTTTCCCTCAGGGAGATCAAGAGGGCAAAAAACATCTGTATCTACACCTATGTGACATATTTCTGGATTGACTCCAGAGTAAGCATTTAAAACATTCTGTTTAGAAAATGCTGAATTACAAAATACTATTGTAGCCGATCGAATATGCTCTAATTGGCATTGCTTCATCCAATTGATTGTCGGTAATCGCCAAAGTTTTTTCCACCACGGCCAAGCTGCTATCTGATCTAAAAAACGCTTTTCATAAAAACTCCTCTTCGGTTCTTGGCAATATAGGAAGCTTTTTAGGGATGGGTTTAAATATTTAAGAAGAGGTGGCTCAGTCCATATCTGGCATTGTCCAACATAAATCCCATCGTAGGAGCCTTTGTTAATAGCACTTGCTATCATTCGATCCTGTTCGATAATTTTCTTTAAATAGCTTTTGTATAAAAAAGGATTTAAAATTGAAAAAGTAGGTTTCCACAATTTTCTTGGATATTCGTAATGTTCGTTAATGCAATCAATAAAAGAACAAAAATCTGTTTCGGCACAAGTCGGTCTATAAAAATGCAACTCATGTCCCGCTTCTTTCAACGCTCGAACGACATCACTCAAATGTAATAACCCTCCACCTGAAGGAAGATTGTGATAAATTGCGATTTTCAAATAAACTCTAATTAACCTTAATTATTTACATTGAGAATATTTTAGTTCTATATGAAATAATACTAGATAATTGCAATAACCTAAAATAAGCCCAATAATTAAACGAAAACCAAAAATCACAAGTGTGCTCGAATTGTGGATGAGCCGAAAAAAATCGGAGTGTGATAAAAGTATCGTAAAATGGCCACTAAACCGAAAAAATTCAACATAAAAAAATGTGGGCATGCTTCAGCTATGGATAGCCCAAAGGGCAGAAATGTGCATACACAAGAGGCACCCGAGGTATGCGCGTAGATGAAGCCCATCTGCAGTTTTTGTCTCGGATCTTGACGTTGTTACATAATGTCTAAAGTTCCAACAACTGGGTTTAGAGTGCAATAATTTGAGTTGTCTTAGCGGTGTTCGCAACATTATATCTATCAATGATTTTACTCGTGATCAAATCATTGAAGTCCTCAAATTATCGGCTCAAATGGAGAACAACAGAGACGACTGCTTAAAAAACAAATGTTTAGCAACTTTATTTTTTGAACCAAGTACGAGAACGCGTCTATCTTTTGAAGCATCGATGATGCAACTCGGTGGATCGACCTTAGGATTTGCCGATGCAATGGTTTCTTCTGCTAAAAAAGGTGAAACACTTTACGACACGATTAAAGTTATCACACAATATGTAGATATCATCGTTATACGTCATAATCTTGAAGGTGCAGCACGCGTCGCAGCTGAGGCATCAACCGTTCCCGTTATCAATGGCGGTGATGGAGCGAATCAGCACCCAACACAAACATTTATCGATTTATATACTATTTCAAAAACGCACTCTGAATTACTCGAAGGTAAAAAACTCAAAATTGCTCTCATGGGTGATTTGCGTTATGGGCGCACCATTCATTCGCTTTTGATTGCTCTTTCTTTTTTTAATGTCGAGTTCAAATTCATATCCCCACCTAGCCTTCGACTAGCAGAAACTTACCAGGATTTTTTAAAATCAAAAAATATTAAATTCGATATAAGTGAAAGTTTAGATGATGATATCAACAGCATTGATGTACTCTACGTAACACGGATACAAGAAGAACGCTTCCCTGATCCCGTTGAATTTTCGCGTGTAAAAGGAAGTTATAAAATCACGGCAAGTTTGCTCAGTAACGTTAAGAAAGGTTTTAAAATACTACACCCCTTACCCAGGGTGTTTGAAATAGATCGTTCTGTTGATGAATTAGAGGCTACTGCTTTTTTCGAACAAGCGGGTAACGGTATTCCGGTGCGTAAAGCGTTACTTCATCTTTTATTAAACAATCATGAACTCTAAAGAAAAGTTAGTTGTAGAAGCTATTCAAAATGGTACGGTGATTGATCACTTGCCAGCTACTCGCACATTATTAGCTGTCGAATTATTGACCGATGAAAATGACTGCTTTTTTATTGGGGTCAATTTATCCAGCAAATCAAACCCCAATAAAGGCATTATCAAAATACAAGACAAGATTTTAAGCAAAAGAGAAACTGAAATATTAGCTTCTCTTGCACCGATGAGCACTGTAAATATTATTGAAGATTATAAGATCATTAGCAAAGGACATCCACAAATACCAGAAGAAGCAATTGGTTTATTTGTATGCAGAAACGACAACTGCATCACAAACAACGAGCCTGTAACCACACGCTTTAAATTAAATAACAAAGAACACTATTGTTGTTATTGTGAGCGTTCTTTTCCTATAGAACGACTCAAAATAAATCGTCCCTCACTATAACAAACTATTCTACCCTCAATAGGGATTCGTTCTTTTGAACAACGAAAATAAAGTTATCATCATTGGTGCAGGAGCTTCAGGGTTATTTTGTGCTATCCAAGCAGCACTACGAGGTTATGAAGTATTAGTTTTAGAGCACTTCAAAACTGCCGGCACAAAGATAGTCATCTCCGGAGGTGGACGTTGCAACTTTACTAACCTATACGCTGAACCCAAAAATTTTATTTCTAATAATCCTCACTTTTGCATTTCCGCTTTAAAAAGATTTACTCCACAGGACTTTTTAGAAAGTCTTTCTATTCATAGTGTAGAATGGTTTGAAAAAAAATTGGGACAACTTTTTTGTGAAAAATCAAGCAGAGAGATCTTGAATTTCCTTTTACTGGAATGCCGTGACTTGAATGTTCAAATTAAAACCAATGTCTCAATTAGTGAACTATCTAAATCAGCTGATACGTTTAGTCTCAATACTTCCAGCGGTCAATTTGAAACGACAAAATTAGTCATTGCCACTGGAGGAAAGTCACTACCTAAAAGTGGTGCAAGCGATTTCGCATATACTACTGCAAAAAGTTTTAAAATAAAAACAATAGAAACCCATGCAGGCTTAGTTCCATTTATTAGCAGAGATGATGAAACATTGTTTACTAAAGATTTGGCAGGACTTTCTTTTATGGCAATGGTAAGCATCAATAAAGTAAGCTTTCACGAAGCTGTATTGATCACTCACAAAGGATTAAGTGGGCCAGCCATCTTACAAATATCATCTTTTTGGAATAAAGGTGAGGCTATCTCAATCAACTTCATCCCCGACACATTAATTATCCAAAAATGGAAAGATCTATTAAAAAACAACAGTAAAAAGAATTTTAAAAGTATTTTATCTCAAACATTACCTACGCGCTTAGCTGAAAGAATTTGTGACATTAAGGGATGGAAACAATCTATGAATTCTATGAATGAAAATGAGTTAAATACTATTATTGCTGAACTACAGGAATGGAAAATGATTCCCAATAAAACTGAGGGTTACAGAACTGCCGAAGTTACAAGGGGTGGTATTGATACGAATGAAATATCTTCAAAGACTTTTGAAGCAAAAAAAGTACCTGGGCTATATTTTATTGGGGAATGTTTAGATGTGACAGGTTGGCTTGGTGGATATAATTTCCAATGGGCCTGGGCTTCTGCTTATGCCTGCGGTCAAAATATTTAGTAGCTCACTCTCAATTCAAAATCATGCATATTCATCACCTTAAAATCATTTTCATCTCAGTCGTTTTATCGACTTTTTTGTGGTTCACTGCCCCAACCTTCGGCAACCCTTTTGAGTCATCAAACGACTCATTTATGAGTAAACAAAATGATGGAGAACCGAGTTATGTCGTTGCGAGTATTATCAATGAATACAAAAGTATTAAACCAGACTCAAGTTTTTTAGTCGCAATAAAATTAAAAATGAAAAAAGATTGGCATACCTATTGGAGGTATGCAGGAGAAGTAGGTTTTCCAACTTCAATTAAATGGGAACTTCCAAAAGGCATAAAAAATGGAGCAATTATTTGGCCAACTCCACGCAAATTTATTTATGATGGCATAGTTAACTACGGTTATGGAGACGAAGTCAGCCTTTTAGTTCAAATGAATGTTTCTGCTAACACGCCTATAGGTGATTACACTATCAAGGGGAAAGTGTCTTGGTTAGCCTGCAAAGAATCGTGCATACCTGGAGATCAAACACTCAGCACATCTATTTCGATTGCCAAATCGAATGTCATTAACCCAGAGGCTACAACTGAACTAATTCAAATCGTAAAATCAATTCCCAGGCAATATCAATTTAAAAGCTTAGGCTTAAATAAAAACAATAACATTTACTTCATGTCTATGGATGTCACGGAATTTTCTGATTCTTTTAAACCTAATAAAATCACCTTTTTTCCTTTTGATAATACTCAAATTCCCTTTAATGGCTTTCAAAAAATTTCAATTTTAGAGGGGAAAGTTTATTTAGAAATAGAAGGCTTAAAAGATTCAACAAAAGAGATACTTGAGGGTGTATTACATTTTGAAAATGAAACTCAGCAACAGTCATACGAGATAAACCTCAAGCCTTCCTCTGAGAAAATTTCAATAAATACTAAAAATAAAACTGAGAACACAGCTGAACCTTCTATTTTTATGATCCTTATATTTGCTTTTATAGGTGGGTTTATCTTAAACTTTATGCCATGTGTGTTTCCAGTCATCTCCCTAAAAGTAACTGGTTTTGTAAAACAAGCTGAAGAAAGCAGAGGCACTGCGGTATCTCATGCCCTAACTTTTTCTTTAGGTATCATCATGACTTTTCTTGCCTTAGCTGGATTACTGCTTGCTTTGCGTTCTGGAGGTTCTGCAATAGGTTGGGGTTTTCATTTACAGTCAGCCGAATTCGTAGGGGCACTTGCTTTGCTTATGTTTTTTATAGCACTTAATTTATTTGGTGTTTTTGAAGTTGGTATCAATATTGCATCTACGAGTGGCGCGGTTAAAGAAAAAGGTGGTTACCTTGGATCTTTTCTCAGTGGAGTATTGGCAACTCTGATAGCGACTCCATGCACAGCACCCTTCATGGGTGGAGCTTTGGGGTATGCTTTAACTCAACCTGCATACATTTCATTGATTGTCTTTTTCAGTTTAGGTCTTGGTATGGCACTGCCATACGTCGTGCTCTCTTCATCTAAAACACTTTCAGGTTTTCTACCGAGGCCTGGTCTTTGGATGGTCACTTTTAAACACTGCATGGGCTTTCTCGTTTTATTTACAGTCTTGTGGTTGGTAAACCTATACAATAGTCTAAGTGATTTTTCAAACACATTCGATTTACTAGGCATCTTTATTTTCTCAAGTATTGGAGCATGGGTTTATGGAAAGTGGGGAACAATGGGTAGTACATTCACTTCAAAAAATATTGCCAAAACAATTGCTTTATGTTTAGTGGTATTGCCTATCGCTTATGTCATGACAGAGAAAAAAGTGGATATTTGGCAAAACTGGACCGAAGAAACTGAAAGCAAACTCTTATCGAACAAACAACCCTACTTCATTGATTTTACAGCAGATTGGTGTTTGAGTTGTAAAGTAAACGAGAGAGTCGTACTTGCATCACAAGAGGTTTTATCTGCATTCAGAAATAAAAACATAACGATGCTCAAAGCTGATTGGACAAAACAAGATGCATCGATCACACAAAAACTTGCAAAATACAATAGAACTGGTGTTCCCTTTTATTTACTTGTTGGAAAGGACGGCAAGGAAATTGAATTAGCTGAAATATTAACCCCAGGTGCTGTATTAGAAGCTATTGATTCAATCTAATGTGATCAGCTATTGTAAATGACGTCGCAGGCCTTGGGTCTTTGGCCTGTGTTTAAAATCCGAATATCAAATTCCATATTTATTTCAATCGGCTCGTCTATCTTCGGCAAATCTTTAATATTGATGAGTACTTTTTTAAATAACTCAGACGATAACAAACCAAAACCTCTATTATCATTCCATTTCACTAACTTAGCTTTTATGCGAGCAGATTTATCAAATTGATCCATTCTCAGGATACTACCCTCGATATCTTTAGCAAAAAGGTCTAGCTTTTTACGTGAATGCATACCCCCTTCACCTAAACAACCCATTTGACTCCAATTATAGTGGAAGAGTTTATCAACGGGTGTTGGGAAGCCTAAAGACAACTCATGGCCTTTCCAAGAGATTTTTGAATCTTTATTTTCTTCATATTTATTCTCTAAGAATTGGAAATCTTTTCGAATCAGTGAACCTGCAAACCCAAATGGGTGTGTTGGCGATTCAGGCTTTTCACTAAAATAGTATGCATGAAAAAAATATTTTTCGGATTCCCAACTGAAAAACCTTTTGCTTATTTGATAAACACTACCAGATTTTTCAATTTCCGACATTTTACCACTGGTTTTTTTTTGAGTAAATCCATTTGATTCAGCACATAAGTCCAAGAATGCTTCCGCTTTATCATGGTTATAAATATATTCTTCTAAATTTTCAGTTTTCATTTAACTATATTATAGGATACTTTTAAAATACAAATCAAGATTTTCTATCATTATAAGGGATCTCACAAACCTCATCTTTACATTTTTCGGAGAATTTATATCTATTTTTTGCAATCCAAGCATAAATAGCTTTAAAAATAAGATTTAAACCTGGTACTTTATAAGTCCATGCGAGTAAATTAAAAGGACTTAATTTATTATATATTTGAAACACTGCATCAGCACCAATATAAGCAGTATGCTCTTTTGAGCAAAACCTCAAACCATCTACATTTTCATATTCTTTTAATTCTGGGTATAGGTTTGTAATATTTTTATTCTGACGTATATCGTACATAAATTGGGCTTTTTTATCGAACTTTTGAATCCGTTGGACCTGCTTTATGCAAAAAGCACATTCCCCATCATAAATAATTGCACCACTTATAGGCATGATTCTTTAATGCTTGTCATCCAATAAAATTTTCTCATTTAACTTAATATTATATAAATTGACGAAACTGCGAAACAGCCCCCTAAGACAATCTTGTAATTCATTGCTTCTTTCCAAAGAAAACGAGCTGCTAAAATATCTAATACAACTAAACTACAGCCAGAAACAGGCCAAAATACTGAAGCCGAAACAAGCGTCAGTGTTTTTAATATCATAACTAAACAAACTGCATTTACGACACCGATAAAAGCACCCATTTTAATTTCTTTTTTAGTGGCTTTTTTTCGGTTGAAGATCATGATACAGATCCCTAGGAACATTGCTGTTGTTGTGATTAGCATTAATATAAATTGTCTAACATTATCAAAATTTAAATAATGTACAGCCTGTGTCAATATTTGAGCTAAACCTTGTAAAATAAAAATTAAAAGAGTTACGACAATGACCTTTTTCAAATTAACTTCTTTTGATACAGACTCTGAAGAAGACATAAATACTATTGCTATTACACATAAAATAATCCCAAGTATTTTTGACATACTCAACACTTCTCCCCACAATAACACAGCTGCAATAATTGGTATTACAACCGATAACCTGAAAGATAACATACAAAGGTTTACTGAAATAAACTCCAAACCTTTTGTGTAGCTGTATAATGCTAAAATAAAAACACATCCTGTTAAAACACCAAGACCAACCATACCTTTGCTTATTTCAGGAAAACCATTAAATACATGATAAACAAGCAATACCAATGACACGACAAAATAGTTTGCCGTAATAACAGGGACGGCCTCACATTTTTTAACTTGAGCAAATTTAAATAGATGCGAAAAGGCAAATATTAAAGGAATGGTTAAGATAAGAAAAAGCAATAGAACTCCGCGGTGTTATTAAATACTTAAGTATGTTACCTATAGATCATAGTCTATAAGGTCTGTGAGGAAAAATTATTAACTTAAACCCTTTTCTCTCTTCATCAAATACTCGATTGCTTCAACCATTTTATTCTTATCAATAGAAGACGTTTCGAAAGGCTCTGCAATACCGTTTAATAATGGAATTGAAAGCTCACCACCAATGTGTTCCTGGAATTCATCCAACCCTTTGAATAACTCTGCCTCGCAACCCTTTGTTTCAAGAATACCGTTATACTCACTCCAAATAATTTCCAAACCCAGGTCTTTCAAACAATTTAATATTTCATTCAATTCATTTTCACCTAAAGCACCTGTAATGAAAGAATAAGTGCTATCGAGTGCTAAGCCTATGCCCAC
>Ga0233432_10002079_pt1 | contig 18863 bp, 14 predicted proteins | sample SI_122_August201_6_FD_179870 | JGI IMG/M metagenome (GOLD analysis project Ga0233432, IMG submission 179870) | Seawater microbial communities from Saanich Inlet, British Columbia, Canada - SI_122_August2016_10_MG | ecosystem: Environmental > Aquatic > Marine > Inlet | place: Canada: British... | reverse complement strand
AAAATTGGCGCATCATCCAAAATGTGTAGCAATTGGTGAAGCTGGATTAGATTATTTTTACGATCACGCACCACGTGCTTTACAGGCACAAAGTTTCAGGACACAAATTCAGGTGGCGCGGCAGCTTGATTTGCCAATTATTGTACATGCGCGTGATGCCGACAATGATATGGCTGACATAATCGAAGATGAAATGAAAAAGGGCGCATTCCGCGGTGTCCTTCATTGTTTCAGTTCGGGTGCAGAATTAGCACGGCGTGCGATTGATGTTGGCTTTTATATTAGTTTTTCAGGCATTCTAACGTTTAATAAATCAGACGAATTGCGTGCCATATCAGCTGATGTACCAATTGATCGATTGCTGGTTGAGACTGATGCGCCATTTCTGGCACCAATGCCGCATCGTGGTAAGACAAATGAACCGGCTTACACTGCATACACGTTGGCTAAATTAGCCGACGTGCGCGGGCAGACGATAAATGAAATGGCAGCGCAGACATATAATAATACGCTCCGGCTTTTTGATAGGATGACGTGAGTATGAAAGTAACAATGCTTGGCTGTGGAACGTCTGTAGGGGTGCCTGCGCTTGGTAATGCTGGGTGGGGGGCGTGTGACCCAAATGACCCACGGAATCGTCGTCAACGATGCGCAATCCTTATTCAAGACAAAGAGACCACAATTCTTGTTGATGCGGGCCCCGATATTCGTAACCAGCTACTTCCACATAATATAAAAAAGATCGATGCCGTGCTTATTACGCACACCCATTCAGACCATGTTGCGGGACTTGACGATTTACGAGCTTTTTACTGGCCGGATCGTAACATCATTCCACTTTATGCGACCGCGAATAGCGGCAACGACATTACTAATCGTTTTCCTTATCTGTTCGTCAAAAACCCCAAATCTCCATCTTATTTTGTGCCGCCGATGGATATAACCGAGATTGTTGCCGGACAAACTTTGAGTTTTGGGTCAATAAAAGTTGAAGTGCTTCATCAAGAACATGGCAATATATCCTCGCTTGGTTTTGTGTTTAACAACAAATTTGGATATTCGACTGATGTTATCGATATGCCAGATGAAAGTTTTTCTAAATTAAGAGATCTGGATTTATGGATTGTTGAAGCGTTGCGTCCTGAACCTCATTCTTCGCATAGTCACTATGAGCAGACATTTAGCTGGATTGAAGCCATGAAACCTAAACATGCTGTGCTTACTCATCTTGGACTTGAGGCTGATTATGCCACCTTGGCTAGTTTATGTCCGCCAAATGTTGAACCCGGTGTTGATGGCCTTAGCTTCAACCTTGATTAACGTTATTGCCTGACCATAACACTGGCTATCTCCCTTACTGTAATTACGCATAATATTAATTATGCGACAAAATTTGTTTTAACTACAGCTTCATAACAGCTTCAAATAAGATTGCCTGCTCCGCTGATATTAACTTATGCCACGTATCATTCAAGATTTGACAGGTTTGATCGCCTCTCGGCAAAGCTAGGATGCGATGTAAAAAAACCGCCGCCATCACATGCGCCTTCACACTCAGCCTCAATCATATCAAACAATTTAGATATTTTATAAGCATCCAATCCAAGTCGTTGCATATATTCGGCGCCTTGCTGGTCGGCTTCAAGTTCGAACTTGCGTGAATATTTGGCAAGAGCCAGCCCACTACCCATGGAGGCAAATTCTTCGATCAAACTATCATCAGCCCCAAATATTATGGCGGCAGCAACGGCAAGCAAAGAGCTTCGGGTTATGTAACGCATTGCGTGACGTTTAGTGACATGCGCTAACTCATGCGCCATGATTGCCGCTATAAGGTCTTCATCATCAGCAAATTCAACCATTTCATCCAACAAAACGATGATGTTCCCAGGAAGAGCAAAGGCGTTTGGGCCAATTGCGGGCGATGAACGAAAAACAAGCTGTGTCGAAACAGTTTTATCTGGATCTAGTGCTTTTAAATTAATAAAGATTTCTTCAATTCTTTGTTTCGAATCAGATTCTAATGTACTGGTTTTAAATAAAAATAAATCAAGTTGTGATAATGTCGCTTTGCCAATGGCCTGTTCATATTCTGGTGGAATGAATTTGGTAGCAAAATCAGCTATTGGCTCTATGGACAGGCGAAATCCATATAAAATACCGACTATCAATAACATAACAACAAACATGCCCTTAAGACCGACCTGCTCAAAACGGTGAAGGGCTTGCCAGCGAGACATAGAGGCTGGCAAATGGTCAATTAACGCGTCAGGTATAGTATCTGTTAGCAAATGAAGTATATTGCCATCTTCAATTGTCAGGCGTGGATTGGTGCCTGCCAGAGGGGCACTGGCATGAACAATTTTGATCGGATAAGGTTTCATGCCGTCATCCGGAACCTCAAGATACAGCTTTTTTTGCTTATCTTCTGATTCTTTGATTAACAAACTGCCTTTAGAGCGTTTGGTCGAATTTTTGAAATTGATTGTTACCGAAATTTGCATATCTAGAATTGTAACTCGATGCCGCCTGCATCACTAGCCGCATCACCAATCGAATGCCCTGCCCGCGATTGTGTATCAATGAAATTATCAATGCTCTGTGACGGTCGTAACTGTGTTGACTCTACCATATAACGATAGCGGCGCACTTGCGCCCATGGCCATAGAAGGCCAAGTGATAATAAGGTGACTAGGTTGTTTGAAATTATGATCCATGCCAGTTTGGTGCCGGATAATTCCGAACGGAATTTAATTCCGCCATGCAGTTTCAATTTATTGATCATAATATTGCGCGTTAAAGCATGGTAAAATGCGCCTGTGGCGTAAAATGTAGCCAAAAACAGCAAGGGGATTAAATAAAGTAGATAGCTAGACATATTACCCAAGTCATAAGCGGTGAAAAGCATCAGATTGTCAAAAAGTGTATCACCTGTTTGATAGCCAAAAATCATTACAAGAATACAAAACGAAAATACACCAACCAGAATCAGCATGAATATAAAGGCGAGCAATGCCTGAACAGCTACTTTATAGAATGAACCTATATCAAGATCTGCTTCAAAACTGGTTTTGCCAAAGCGATAGTTATTGACGATATATTGTCGTGCCTTGCATGACATCACTGGGAGTAGCAGACCAAACGACAACACCGCAATCACGGGAAACAGAAAGAAATACCATGCAGCACCAAAATACCCCCCTTTCCAGTCAAAACGTACATCACGCCATGCCAGGTTTCGCGCATTGAAATATATGGATTTGGTAAGCGCCCAAGGATAGACGAGTACAAAAAGTGCACTAAGCCCCTCTTGCACGTAAGGAACACCGTCAGCAAATAAAGGTGTAACATAGAAAATCGTGATTGCCGCGAGCACCAAAACCCATCCCTTAAACAAAGCAAAACCAGTGGCTAGATAATCAATGCCTTCATCAAGTGCCCTTGTATTACCATAGAAAAAACGGCGATTGCGCACGCGTGCCCACGGTATCCAAATCCCCAATGTTATGAGCGATAGCAATATATTGACAAACTGGATGCCAAAAAGCTGGCGTGCAGTGCCGGTAAAAACCAAAGGGGTAAACCGATTGATTTTGACGGTACCATCTTCTTCTATCATTTTGCCACCATATCCATTTTTATGACTTTCCCGCGTTGATGTTTCTGATTCACGCAAGGCTCCAGATGACTTTGGTTTAGTATTTACATTGGGATTAGATGGTTTCTTGGACATAAAACTCTTTTTTTCCCTTGCACGTTGAACACAGATTGAAATTGAAACATCTTGAAGCCAACAGAATACATAACTTTTACATCGTTATAATAGCTTTTCCTTTTTCAGCAAAATATCAGTTTGGTTCACATAAATGTGAAACGACATAAACGTTTATTTAATAAATACAATGCTAATAAAGAAGAAATAGGACGGAACAAGCACCCTAAAGAAGGCAGAATTATGCAAAAGTTGAAAGTTACATTTTTTAAAGCACTAAACGTTCAATCTAAGACTCGTTCGGTGCTGGTTTATTATGAAGCTCTTCCAAATCAATTAACCTCAATCACTGAATTGATGCGCCCTGATGAGTTTTTTGCCTGTTTTCATGACTCATCTGGGTCGGTTATAGCCCTCGACAAGAATGGTGTTTGTGTGACGGTATAGCTTTTTCTCCCTGGAGCTATCCGCACAAAAAACCCCCGGCCTTGATATCAAGGTCGGGGGTCGTTTAATCCACATTCTTATTGAAATGGATGGTGAGCGCGACAGGATTCGAACCTGTGACCCAGTGATTAAAAGTCACTTGCTCTACCAACTGAGCTACGCGCCCGATAAACCGGGTAATATTTGAAACAAAAGTGCACTTGGTTTAACAAACCAAAAAAACACGTGAATGATCAAATGTTGGTGTTCAATCGTATAAAGAATGCCCCAATTACTGTAAAGGCAAAAATGCTGTGATTACTGGGTTTTCGTACGATTATGACAGCCTAGTGATATGCCTTAAATGACAAAGCTGATATTCATAAATAACAAGTTGCCTTCGACACTAGGTTTAGGCACTTGTTAATGTGTATGAATCAACAAATATCGTCATATGAATCACTGTTGGCTATTCAACTTTGCTTTCAGCGCAAGCGCAATATCATTAGGCACAAAGCTGGAAATATCACCACCATACCGAGCTACTTCTTTTACGAAACGCGAAGCAACAAAATGTTGCTGTTCGGCGGCCATCAGAAAAATTGTCTCAAGTTCACCATGTAGCCTTTTATTGATGCTAGCCATCTGAAACTCATATTCAAAATCGGATACCGCGCGCAAACCACGAATGACAGCAGTTACACCTTCGCTAGCCGCAAAATCAGTCAATAATGTAGAAAACCGCTTTACCGAAATGGTATCAGGCAATTTGTCAGCTTTTATAAGAAGTTCTAAATGTCTCGATACGAGCTCACATCGTTCATCACCAGATAAAACTGGGTTCTTTCCCGCATTCTCAGCAACCGCGACGATGAGATGATCGCCAAGGCGGGTGGCACGTTGAATAATATCAATATGGCCAAAAGTAAGAGGATCAAAAGTGCCCGGATACATTACAATATGCTGACCCATTTATGCCTCTTCGTCTGTCGCGCCTGTATCATCGGCGGTGACAACCTTGACCTTGGTTTCGTCTTCAGAAACAGTTTGTGTGACATCTTCATCCCTGACAACACTCACATCACTATCATGATCGGCTTGATCATCGTCCTCATCGTCAGTTTCATGAATAAGGCCAGCAGAAACAACCTTTTCGTCATTGTCATCGGCGACGTCAAACAACCGGACGCCAAGTGTCTTACGACTGGCAATGCGAATTGAGTCCCCCTCACCGCCATGGACACGAATACGTATAATCTGCCCTTGATTAGTGACAAGCATTAATTGATCTTCTTCGACGACGGTAAAGGATGCCATAACCTGACCATTACGTGGCGAGATTTCTATATTGGCAACGCCTTGGCCACCACGGCCAGATTGACGATAATCCTTAATCGGTGTGCGTTTACCATAGCCATTCTCAGTGACTGAAAGAATGAATTCATTTTCAGGATCAGCAATAATGGACATCGACACGACACGATCTTCACCAAGTAATCTGATGCCGCGAACACCGGTCGAGTCGCGTCCACGGAACACACGTACCGCGTTGGCTGCAAAACGGATAGCCTTGCCATTACGGGTAGCCATCAGTACGTCATCATTGTCACTGCAAGGAATAACACCAACCAACTCGTCGCCATCCTGCATTTTCATAGCAATCTTGCCGTTACGTTTGATATTGGTGAAATCGCTGAGGTTATTGCGACGTACATTACCTGATGCAGTTGCGAACATGACGTTCAGTTCACCCCACGAGCTTTCATCATCAGGCATAGGCATGACCGTGTTAATCGTCTCTTCCGGTTCAATAGGCAACAGGTTCACCATGGCCTTACCAAGCGATTGGGGAGCCGATTCAGGTAATTTATAGCATTTGAGCTGGTAAACCATGCCTTTTGAAGTAAAGAACAGAATAGGCGTATGCGTATTGGCCACAAATAGGCGCGTTACAAAATCTTCATCACGCGTTTTCATGCCAGCGCGGCCTTTACCGCCACGGCGCTGGGCGCGATAAATTGACAAGGGTACGCGCTTGATATAGCCACGATGTGAAACAGTCACCACCATATCTTCTTGCTGGATTAGATCTTCATCATCCTGATCGGCCAACTGATCGGTGATTTCAGTGCGCCGTGTGTCGGAAAGACGTTCACGAGTCGCGGCAAGCTCATCAAGAACAACACGACTAACGCGCGTGTCTGAACCGAGAATATCAAGATAATCGGCAATCTTGTCTGCTAACTCTTGCGTTTCTGCCGCCAGTTTATCACGTTCCATTCCTGTCAGGCGTTGAAGGCGTAATTCAAGTATAGCACGAGCCTGAACTTCGGACAGGCTATAATGATCGTCAACGACCGCATGACCTGGATCATCAATAAGCGTGATAAAGGCACCTACTTCATGAGCTGGCCATGCTTTGGCACAAAGCGCATTACGCGCTGTTTCGGTATCTGGGGCTTTTTTGATCAGTTCAATAATTTCATCGATCGAAGCAAGTGCAATCATCAGGCCAGCCAATAAATGTGCCCGATCACGTGCTTTGTTAAGCAAAAAGGTTGATCGTCTGATGACTACATCTTTACGGAATTCACAAAAAGCTTCGATTACGTCCTTGAGTCCCATCTGGATAGGACGGCCAGCATTCATTGCCAACATATTGACGGGGAAGCTGGTTTGCAGGCGAGTATGCCGATATAGCTGATTCAAAACCACATCACCAGCGGCATCGCGTTTAACTTCGATAACAATACGCATGCCAGTACGATCAGACTCATCACGAATGTCAGAAATGCCTTCCAGAACCTTGTCGCGTACCATTTCGCCAATACGCTCTAACAACTGGGCTTTGTTAACCTGATAGGGAATTTCATGAATAATGATTGATTCGCGGTCTTTGGCGTTGGTTTGCACCTCAGCACGCGCACGCATAATGATAGATCCTCGGCCTGTTTTATAGGCCTCGCGGATACCATGTCGCCCCATAATAAGCGCACCAGTCGGGAAATCAGGGCCTGGCACAATTTCAGTCAGTTCCTCAGTGGTTATGTCAGGATTATTTACATAAGCCTCACAGGCGGTAATGACTTCACCAGGATTATGCGGAGGAATATTAGTCGCCATACCAACGGCAATGCCGTTTGCCCCATTTACCAGCAAGTTAGGGTATTCAGCTGGCAGAACTGAAGGTTCTAGCTGGGTTTCATCATAGTTTTGAACGAATTCAACTGTATTCTTATCAATATCACGTAATAGGCTTTCGGCTGAACGCGCAAGTCGCGACTCTGTGTAGCGCATTGCCGCTGCTGGATCACCATCGACTGAACCAAAGTTTCCTTGACCATCTACAAGGGGCAGACGCATCGAAAAGTCCTGCGCCATCCGCACCATAGCTTCATAGATCGAACTATCACCATGTGGATGATAGTTACCCATAACATCACCAACAATACGGGCTGATTTGCGTGGTGGTTTTGTCCAGTCATAATTACCTTCCATCATTGCGTATAAAATACGTCGATGGACAGGTTTCAAACCGTCGCGAACATCAGGCAGAGCGCGAGAAACAATGACACTCATCGCATAGTCAAGATAGGATTTCCGCATTTCATCAGAGATGGAAATGATTGGACTTTTAGGGCTGGTGGTTTCGTTCACATTTGTCTCGCTAATAGCGCACGAACAGCGTGCTTATATATCTATATATATAGCATGAAACAAATCTGAAACACCATATATTGTTACACAAAACAAAAAAAGCGATACCCATATAAATATGAATGTATCGCTTTATAATAAACCATTAAGTATATGATTTAAAATGGAATATCGTCATCCAAGTCATTGCTTTCACGCATTGGTGGTGGGCTTGATGATCCGCTTGATGCGCCACCAAATCCGCTATCATTTTCTGAACTTTGGTTGCCGCCTGTATCGCCACCGCCATAGCTACCGCCGCCACCGCTGTCACCACGTCCACCAAGCAATGTTAATTCGCCACGGTAACGTTGTAAAACAACTTCAGTAGTGTATTTTTCAACACCCTGATTGTCTGTCCATTTGCGTGTTTGTAATTGCCCCTCAATATAGCATGTAGAGCCTTTGCGCAGATATTGCTCGGCAATGCGGCCAAGATTTTCATTGAAGATCACGACTCGATGCCATTCTGTACGTTCGCGCTGTTCGCCAGTGTTGCGATCTTTCCAGCGTTCAGACGTTGCCAGTGACAATTGAACAATCTTGGCACCGTCTTGTGTTGAGCGCACTTCGGGGTCACGTCCCAAATTACCAACCAGAGTCACTTTGTTTACACTGCCAGCCATGTTCGATCTTCTCCTGTATTTGTTTTGCAGTTCGCAGATTACGCATCCCCACCCCCTGATGACAAGACAAATCGGCTTTATTTATTTTTACATAAAAGTGTTTTTCATACCAAAAGCACTAGCAAAATCTAGTCGGAAATGGCTATAGTCGCGCCATGCCAAATGATTCAAAAAACACTTCGCTATCGCAGCGTGTCAAAGACATTTCTTCTACAGATAAAACCTATGAACCACGCATGATTTCTGTGCGCGGCGCGCGGGAACATAATCTGTCAAACGTCGATATTGATTTACCTCGTGACAAACTGGTTGTGCTGACGGGGTTATCTGGTTCAGGCAAATCATCGCTAGCCTTTGACACAATCTATGCCGAGGGACAGCGACGTTATGTCGAATCGTTATCTGCCTATGCGCGACAGTTCCTTGAAATGATGCAAAAGCCTGATGTTGATTTGATTGAAGGTTTGTCTCCTGCCATTTCAATCGAACAGAAAACAACGTCGCGGAATCCTCGTTCGACCGTTGGCACTGTCACTGAAATTTATGATTACATGCGCTTGCTGTGGGCGCGTATTGGTATCCCCTATTCACCTGCAACTGGTTTGCCTATCCGCAGCCAGACTGTCAGCCAGATGGTTGATATCTTACTGGCGATGGAGCAAGGCACCAGATTATATCTGTTGGCGCCTATCGTGCGCGGGCGCAAAGGGGAATATAGAAAAGAACTTGGTGAATTGAACCGCAAGGGATTTAGTCGCGTTCGCATTGATGGCGCGCTATATGACATTGATGACACGCCCGAACTTGATAAAAAACGCAAACATGACATTGAAGTTGTTGTTGACCGTGTGATTATTAAGGGTGATTTGGATGAGCTAGCTACGCGGCTTGCTGATTCACTGGAAACGGCGTTGGCACTAGCTGATGGGTTGGCTTATGCCGATACCGCAGAAAGCCTTGATGACGCTTCTGGCAACAAAGATGAGGATGTGGCTGGTCGGCATTCAGGTCGGACAGTCTTTTCAGCTCGCTTTGCATGTCCTGAGTCAGGTTTTAGTATTGATGAAATTGAACCGCGACTGTTTTCGTTTAATAACCCTTTTGGCGCGTGTCCTGCTTGTGATGGTCTTGGTGTCAGTAGCCATTTTGACGAACAGCTTGTAGTGCCAGACCAACAAACTACCCTCCGTGGGGGGGCTCTGGCACCTTGGGCATCAAGTACTGCTCGATATTATATGCAAACGCTTGAATCACTTGCCAAGCAATTTAATTTTTCTCTTGATGTACCTTTTTTTGATCTGGATGAAGACACCAAATCAATCATCCTTCATGGGTCAGGTAAAATGCCTGTGACTATGGAGTTTGACGATGGCATGCGATCCTATCGCACGACCAAGCCATTTGAGGGAATAATGCCGAATTTGGCGCGGCGGTATCGTGAAACTGATTCGTCATGGGTGCGCGATGAGCTGGAAAAGTTCAGGGCGAATCACGATTGTGATGCTTGTGCTGGTAAACGTTTGAAAGCTGAATCTCTAGCAGTGAAGATAGATATGCATGACATTTCAGATGTCGCACGTTTGTCGATTGGCGAAGCGCGCGACTGGTTCTCTGGCCTAGGCACACGACTTGAAGGCCAGCAATCCGAAATTGCGGCTCGTATTCTCAAAGAGATTAATGAACGACTTGGCTTCCTTGTGAATGTCGGCTTGAACTATCTTTCAATGGCGCGTAATTCAGGCACTTTGTCGGGTGGTGAGTCGCAACGTATCAGACTGGCGTCGCAAATTGGATCTGGCCTGACGGGCGTCCTCTATGTTCTTGATGAGCCTTCGATTGGCTTGCATCAGCGCGATAATGACCGCTTGCTGTCAACCTTGATTCGCCTACGTGATCTTGGCAACACAGTATTGGTTGTTGAACATGATGAAGATGCAATCCGGCTTGCTGATTATGTAGTGGATATGGGGCCTGGTGCGGGTGTGCATGGTGGTTTTGTTGTTGCTGAAGGAACACCCAAAGATGTGATGGCAAATGAAGCGTCACTCACTGGACAATATCTATCCGGTGTTCGTGAAATAGCTATACCAGCGAAACGTCGCCAAGGCAAAAAAGGCCGTGTAATTCGTGTTGAAGGCGCCAACGGTAATAATTTACAAGATGTCAGTGTTGAATTTCCACTTGGGGTGCTGACCTGTGTAACAGGTGTATCTGGTGGCGGTAAATCAACATTGGTTCTGGAAACGCTCTGGAAATCGCTAGCGCGGCGTTTGCATAAAGCCCGTGAAATGCCTGCCCCACACAAAACAATCATAGGTGCCGAATATCTGGATAAAGTCGTTGACATTGATCAGTCTCCTATTGGCCGTACGCCCCGATCAAATCCAGCTACCTATACTGGTGCTTTTACGCCTATTCGGGAATGGTTTGCGGGTCTGCCTGAGGCTAAAGCGCGGGGTTATGCTCCGGGGCGTTTTTCTTTCAATGTCAAAGGTGGTCGTTGTGAAGCATGCCAAGGTGATGGTCTGATCAAAATTGAAATGCATTTCCTGCCAGACGTTTATGTCACCTGCGATAGCTGTAAAGGTCGAAGGTACAACCGCGAAACCCTTGAAATAACATGGCGTAGCAAATCGATAGCTGATATTCTTGAGATGACAGTTGAAGAAGGTGTTGAATATTTCAAAGCTGTGCCTGCAATCCGTGAAAAGCTTGAAACCATGTTACGTGTGGGGCTTGGCTATGTCCGTATAGGTCAGCAAGCGACCACCTTGTCTGGCGGCGAAGCACAACGGGTAAAATTGTCAAAGGAATTGTCACGCCGTGCCACGGGGCGAACGATCTATATTCTTGACGAGCCTACAACGGGTCTTCATTTCCATGATATTGCCAAGTTACTGGACGTTTTGCAGGAGCTTGTTGATCAGGGAAATACTGTGATTGTCATCGAGCATAATATGGACGTTATTAAAACGGCTGACTGGGTCATCGATCTTGGTCCTGAAGGTGGTGATGGTGGCGGTCTTATCGTTGCTCAAGGGACACCAGAAGATGTTGCAAAGGTTTCTGGATCATATACTGGACATTATTTGAGTCGCTTTTTCACCCCATCAAAGGCCTAAAACATCAAGGATTTAAACTATGCATGACAATGATGGAGCCATTCACGTTATCGGGGGTGGTTTGGCCGGTAGTGAGGCCGCTTTTCAGATAGCTAACCAGAATATCCCAGTCGTTTTGCATGAAATGCGTCCTAAACGCATGACTGATGCGCATCATACACATGGTTTGGCCGAGTTGGTTTGCTCTAACTCCTTTCGTTCAGATGATGCGACGGCAAACGCTGTTGGCGTTCTGCATGAAGAAATGCGTCTCTTAAATTCGGTTATTCTTCGCGAAGCTGATAAACATAAGGTGCCAGCTGGCGGCGCTTTGGCAGTTGATCGTGATGGTTTTTCGCAGGCGGTTGAAGCAGCTTTAAATGCCGAACCTCTGATCACCATCGAACGCGAAGAAGTGAATGAAATTCCTGATAGCTGGAAACAGATTATTATTGCGACAGGTCCCCTCACCTCACCAGCTTTGGCCGAATCGATCCGCAAATGGGGTGGTGAAGACGATTTGGCTTTTTTTGATGCGATCGCGCCAATAGCGCATTTTGAGAGCATCAACATGGATGTGGCGTGGTTTCAGTCACGCTATGACAAAGCGACTGACGGTGGAGACGGCAAAGACTATATCAATTGCCCGATGACCAAAGCGCAATATGAAGATTTTATTGATGCGCTAATTGATGGCGAAAAAATGTCTTTTAAAGAATGGGAAGAAAACACCCCCTACTTTGAAGGATGCATGCCGATTGAGGTGATGGCGTCACGCGGTCGTGAAACCCTGCGATTTGGTCCCATGAAACCCGTTGGTTTGACCAATGCCCATGATGGGTCGCGTCCCCATGCCGTTATACAGCTTCGTCAGGATAATGCGCTTGGCACGCTATATAATATGGTTGGATTTCAAACCAAGCTGAAACATGCTGAACAGGTTCGCGTTTTTCAAACGATTCCTGGTTTGGAAGATGCGCAATTCGCCCGACTTGGTGGATTGCACCGGAACACCTTTATTAATTCGCCGCGCTTGCTTGATCAACAACTCCGTATGAAGGCGATGCCGCATATTCGCTTTGCCGGACAGATCACTGGTGTTGAAGGTTATGTTGAGTCGGCGGCAATCGGTTTGATGGCTGGCCAAATGGCCGCGTTAGAAATCAAGGCTATGGATTGGACGCCGCCACCCCTTGATACAGCGCATGGCGCGTTGTTGGGGCATATAACTGGCGGTGCCATGGCAGATAGTTTTCAGCCAATGAATGTCAATTTTGGTTTGTTTCCTGAAATTGAAACACCAGCAGGCACCAAGAGACTTAAAGGCCGAGACCGAAAAGCCGCCTATGCCAAACGTGCGCTTGATTCGATTCGTGCATGGAAGGATGCTAATGGCAGTTAATGTGGTGTCTTGAACCCAAAAAGCCGCCAGCCAAGAAGCCGCCAGATCAGCACAAGATCATCATCAAACGCATGTCTATCATCATGTCTATGATAGCCTAAGATAGCGGCAAAATAGAGCCACCATTGACGGCTTTTTTTGGCTTGTTCCCGTAGATCGTAAAAATATAAATCATCAAGCCTAAGATTACCCACCCTATCTGATGTTTTTTTAGCATGTAACAAGATGGCAATTTCTTTAGCCGTATCAGCAAATTTATCATCACCAAGATATTTTCCAACCAAACGCCAGCATTCGCCCCATGCGTCTGTTATTGATGCGGTTTCATCCATGGCGCATGCTTGCCATGCTTCAATCAATGTCAGAAGATCATCTCGCTTCAGTTGCGCATCACGTATATGTATCCGCAATCGAACAATCAAGGGCGCGATATTAACCTGAAGTTTGTTGGCATCCTCGGCCAGCGTATCGTACCACCATTGCACACGAATTGCCGCCAGCATCGGTTCCTTGGGGATATGAATGGCGTTTTCCAATTCATATGACAGACAAAGTAAATTAGCCGCAAGTGAACGGTGCTGTGTATTTTCAAACCCAAACACCAATGCGACTGTTGGATCTTGGGCTCTAAGAGCATCTATCGCGTCTTTATGGAACTGCTTGTCCAGCACTGGCGTGTTACGCATCAACAGCGATGAGACCTGCGGCGGCATCACGCCCTTCACTCATCAATACATTCCATGTACGACAGGCAGCGGCAGTTGACATGACCTCAAGGCTGATATTCTTTATTTTTAAATAGGCGGCAAGATCAGGATAAAGTTGCATCGGCGCCTGCCCAACACCCAAAATGAACAAAGGTGGCGGGATATCACCAAGCAAAGGTGCCAGATCATCAAAGCTTATATTATTCAAGTCGGGCGGAGACCATGCCAATGTCATTCGCGGCAAAACCATTACATCACCAGAATATCTGGATCCACTGATACGAAACCCGTTGTCGCCATACCCATGAATAAGTTGCAGATCGCTTTTTTCAGTGAAGGTTTTTATATCGACCATATTTAGCGCTCATATTCCGGCACCTCAACGCCATCGTCATCCTGATCGACACGTTTCAGATCAAAGCGTGATAACATGCCGACGGCGATAAATACCGATGAATAGGTGCCAATGACAACGCCCCAGATCATAGCTAGCGCAAAGTCACGCAAGACCGCGCCACCAAAGATTACAATCGCTGTCAGCGCAAGTAATGTTGTGACTGATGTCATAACAGTACGTGACAAAGTTTCATTTAATGATCGGTTCAGAATATCCCGCTGTTCATATGATTTATAGCGGCGTAAATTTTCACGCACACGGTCAAATACAACAACGGTGTCATTGATTGAATAGCCAGCGATCGTCAAAATCGCTGCTACGGTTGCTAGATTGAATTCAAACGATGTTAGCGAGAACAGCCCTATGGTCGTCAGTACATCATGTGATAATGCCAATATAGCCGCGATTGAAAACTGCCACTCAAAACGGAACCATATATATACAAGAATGGCCATCAAGGCACATATAACAGCCAACACGCCTTTCTCAGCTAGCTCGGCACCAACAGTTGGTCCTACAAACTCGGTGCGACGAATATCGAAATCACTTCCTAATATATCCGTCACTGCTTTAATGGCGGCAATTTGTGCTTTTTCATCACCTTCCTGACGCTGAATACGAATCAGAACATCAGTTTCAGTGCCAAACCCCTGCAAACTAACATCACCTAGTTTCAAAGTGTCCAGATCGTTGCGTACTTTAGAAATATCCGCAGGGCCGGTATTATTGCGCGCCTCAAGTAAGATGCCACCTTTGAAATCAATACCTAGATTAAGCCCAACCGTTGCAAACAGCCCAATTGAAGCCAAAACCAAAAAGATTGACAAAACCATGGTCATTTTTTGCAATTTGAGAAAATCAAAATTGGTATCGTTTTTAACTAATTTTAAACGCATTTTAAATGTCCCTGATGGTCTCTATTGTAGCTATTACAGTCAATTTTGACATTAAAGAACCAGCTTATTAGGTTTTTTATGCTCCAGCCATAGCACTATGAACAGGCGTGTAACCATAACCGCGGTGAACATTGACGTGGCAATGCCAATACCAAGTGTTACGGCAAAACCCTTAATTGGGCCTGATCCAAAAATATACAAGAACGAGGCGGCAAATAATGTAGTTAGATTCGAGTCAACAATAGTTGAGATCGCGCGCTGATAGCCACCATCAATAGCTGCCATCACCGAACGGCCACGCTTGAGTTCTTCTCGTATGCGCTCAAAAATCAGCACATTCGCATCCACCGCCATGCCCATCGTCAACACGATACCTGCAATGCCCGGCAAAGTCAGTGTGGCTTGCAAGGCTGATAAAGCCGCGATAATCAAAATGACATTAACAAGCAATGCCATGTCAGCAAGAATACCAAAGGTACCATAACTGAGAACCATATATATTATGACTAGGCATAGGCCAACAATAGCGGCGATTTTACCCGCCTCAATAGAGTCAGCGCCAAGTCCTGGTCCAATTGAGCGCTCTTCCATAACTATCAAAGGTGCAGGCAGCGCGCCTGCTCGCAGAATGAGTGACAATTCATTGGTTTCGGCCACGGTGAAGTTACCAGTGATCTGGCCACTTCCAAAAATTTGGCTTTGAATTGTCGGCGCAGATACAACCTTACCATCCAAAATAATGGCAAAAGGCCGCCCAATATTTGCACCTGTAACGCGGCCAAAACGTTTTGCGCCTGCTGAGTCAAGCTGAAAGCTGACTGCGGGTTGGTTGTTCTGGTCAAAGCTGGCAGTCGCGTTTTCTAGCATTTCACCGCTGACCATAACGCGCTTTTCCACAACAAAACTACGTCCATCTTCATTGTCACTTGGCAAAAGGATACTGCCAGGTGGCACACGACCACGTTCAATAGCTTCTTGTGGTGTTATTCGCATATCGACAAGCTGGAAAGTAAGCTTAGCGGTCCGGCCTAACAGGCGTTTAACCGCTTCTGGATCATCAACGCCAGGTAGTTGAACAAGCACACGATCTATGCCTTGGCGTTGAATGACAGGTTCTTTCGTGCCTTCGGGGTCTAGCCGGCGTCGGATAATTTCAATCGATTGCGCGATTGTATTTGATTGCAACTCGGTCAAACCGCCTTCGGAAAAAGAAATGGCGTAGTCCAGCGCGTCACTGTTTATTGTCAGACCATTACCAAGATCGTTAAAAGTTGTTTTGGCTTTGCTGGCATCTTCAGCATTCCGTATTGTCACCTTAACAGCTTTGCCATCAACCTTCAGACCAGCAAAGCGGATTTTCTCATTCCGAAATTCCTGACGTATTGTCTCACCAATGCTGTCCAGACGTTCTTGTTCGACAACATCCATATCAACGCGTAACAGCAGATGCGAACCGCCTTGCAGGTCAAGACCAAGGTTAATATGTTTGCCTGGCAAAAAGCCAAAAACAGACCCATCTGACCCGTCCGCAAGCATGTCATCTTGATTGGACGATAGATTAGGTAAGGCGAAAATGACGCCTAAAAGGATGACAAAGAGGACGAGTAGCTTTTTCCAGCCTTCAAATTGCAACATTCGGTGCAAACTTTCTCAAAAATCAGTCAGTTCAAAATTTTGCTAGGTGATTGTTCATTCACACATGAACAATATTACTTCTTTTTGGCTGGTTCGGCTTTATTCTGAATGTCTGCGATCATAGAGCGGACAATATGAACCTTAACGTCCTTGGCAATTTCAACTTCGACGGTTTCGCTATCATCAACAACCTTGACGATTGAACCGGTCAATCCACCAGATGTGATAATCTTGTCACCCCGACGAAGTGCACCTAACATCTCTTTATGTTGTTTGGCACGCTTTTGCTGAGGGCGGATCAACAGGAAGTAGAAAATCACCATTACAAAAATGATTGGTAAAAGCCCGAAGCCACCTTCAGCAAGGCCGCCAGACGATTGTGCAAATGCTGGTGAAATAAACATGTTAAGAATGCTCCGTTGTATAAATTAAATCTGGCACGAACATAGCGACACTAGCCAAAACCTGCAATGACCCATATTAAACTATGTGATGTAATTTTTAGATGCTTAAACCCCACAATGCTGATTATAGAGTAGCTAATGGCCGATAATGATTCAAAATTTATATTAATTGAGCAGGTAATCCGGATTGCAGATGCCCTTGAGAGAATGTCGCCGCCTACACCAAAACCAGATGATTTAGACTACGCCAACGCTTATGTATGGCATGCGGCTATGCGTCGGCTTGATCCTGTGTATGCAATTAACTGTGTTCGGCTTGACCTTTTGCGCGGTATTGATCAGCAACGTGACAATTTGCTAGCCAATTCAATTGCCTTTGGGCGTGGGCTACCTGCCAATAATGCTCTTTTGTGGGGTGCACGTGGCACAGGTAAATCATCATTGGTAAAGGCTGTACATGCAAGCATGATGGGAAGTGGTCTTGATTGTGCACTTGTTGAAATTCATCGCGAAGATATTGTCGATTTGCCGTTTTTGATGAGTTTTTTGGCACAGATTCCACGTCAATTTATTCTGTTTTGTGATGATCTGGCTTTTGATTCGGGTGAAACCAGCTATAAATCGCTCAAAGCGGCACTTGAAGGTGGTATCGAAGGCCGCCCAAATAATATCGTGTTTTATGCTACATCCAACCGTCGGCATCTTATGCCACGGCAAATGATGGAAAACGAACGTTCAACCGTGATAAACCCGTCTGAAACTACAGAAGAATCAGTCTCGCTTTCAGATCGCTTTGGATTATGGATCGGCTTTTATTCAATAGACCAAGATGTGTATCTAGAGATGATTGAAGGTTACGTATCACATTTTGGAATTAACGTTCAAAACATAGATGTTCGACATGAAGCGCTTAGCTGGTCGGTTGGTCGTGGCGCACGATCTGGCCGTGTCGCATGGCAATATATAGTTGACCTTGCCGCAAGAACTGAAACTAAATTAAAGTAATTTAATCAGTATATTATTAACTGAAATTAATTTATATTATAATCGATCTTGGGTCGATTGGTTGCCGCGCTTTGCGGATTTCAAAATGTAGTTGCGGTGTATCAACACGACCAGTTTGCCCAACTGTGCCAATTGATTGACCAGCATTTACGATATCACCCTCTTTGACTGTAACCGTGTCAAGATGGGCATAGGCAGAGATCATGCCGCCATCATGTTTAACCAGGACCAATGTGCCAAAACTTTTTACATTTGTACCCACAAAAGCAACGCGTCCACTGGATGTAGCACCTACATCATCGCCTTGTGTGGCAGCTATATTGATACCGTCATTGCGCACACCACGTGCCGCTGGGCCAAACTCGGCAATAATCTCACCTTGAACGGGCCAGATAAAATCACCATCACCAGTTGGGGCAACAAATTTTTTGCGAGGCAGTGTTTGTGTAGCAGTTTGATTTGTGTTTGTTGATTCTGTATTAGCAGCTGGTTGCGCCACTCCGGTAGCGGCAATACCTTTGGGAAGGCCAGTGTCCAGAATAGAAAAATCCTGACTGTACGGAAGCTGTAAACGGTCACCCACAGTTATGCTGAACGGTTCCTGTAAATTATTAAGCTCTGCCAACTGGAATTGACTAACAGCATAGCGTTGGGAAATCGTCAATAATGAATCCCCGGGCTTGACGATATGAAAACGTGTCGGATTTAACTTTAATTGCTGACCTGATCGTAGCGTAAATGGTGCAATCAGATTATTCTGTAGAATAATTGATCTTGGTGTCACCCGATACCTTGTCGCAATGGTATAAAGATTATCATTTTGTCGAGCCGTGACTATTCCGCTTGCTGGCAAGGT
>Ga0233432_10002073_pt1 | contig 18889 bp, 19 predicted proteins | sample SI_122_August201_6_FD_179870 | JGI IMG/M metagenome (GOLD analysis project Ga0233432, IMG submission 179870) | Seawater microbial communities from Saanich Inlet, British Columbia, Canada - SI_122_August2016_10_MG | ecosystem: Environmental > Aquatic > Marine > Inlet | place: Canada: British... | reverse complement strand
ACTTATTAATAGTAATTTTTAAATTCAATATTTTGTTTTTTGACAAAAATCAAATGTACGTATTATGCTTAATAATCTTAAATTTGCATGAATGAAAAATAAGCAGGCAATAACTCTTCTTTTTTTGTCAAATATTATTTCTGGACTAGCTCAAGGGATTAGTATGATTGCTATTCCATGGTATTTTATTGAAATTATAGATAAACCACAATTTTTTGCGCTTTCTTATATTGTAATTACAACTTCTACATTGTTCTGGGGGATTTATGCCGGTTCATTGATTGATCGATATTCTAGAAAAAAAATTTTTATTTTAACAAATATTGTATGTGGTTTGTTTATTGGAGGTGTTGCTTTTTTTGGTTCTTACAATGGTTTTTTGTCAGAATATTTAGTTGTTTCTGTATTCGCTATAACTATATTTAATTATAATATTCATTATCCTAATTTATATGCTTTCGGTCAAGAAATTACTGAAAAAAGTAAATATGGTAAATTAAACTCCTATATAGAAGTACAAGGACAAACAACTAGTGTGCTTGCTGGGGCTTTTGCAGCTATTTTGCTAACAGGGACAGAAAATAAAAATTTAAAAATTGCTGGATTTAATTTTTCACTTCCTTTTGATGTAGAGCCTTGGCCAATTTATGATATTTTCTTAATGGATGCTGTTACGTATTTAGCAGTAATTGTAATATTTTCATTAATAAAATATACATCTATTGTTAATGAAAAAATTCATACCGGAAGTCTTTTTGATAGATTGAAGATTGGATTTAATTATCTTAAGCATAATCCTGAGATCTTTATTTTTGGAATTACTTCATATATGTTATTTGCATTTACCTTAGTTGAGTTGCATGTAATATTACCATCTTATGTGCATGACTTTCTTTTGGCTTCTGGAAATGTGTATGCTTCAGCAGAAATTTATTATTCTATTGGAGCAATTTTTTCAGGTGTGCTTATTTTAAGATTGTTAAAGAATTTAGATACATATATTAGCGTTATCTTATTAATGTTGATGGTTTCAATGGCGTTTTTTGCCATGACCTTTTATAATTCCTTAATTGTCTTTTTTGTTGGTAGTTTAGTTTTAGGGATAACAAATGCTGGGGTAAGGATTTTAAGAACAACTTATTTATTTAACCATATTCCAAATAATTTAATTGGCAGAGCAACTTCTGTATTTAGCTCATTAAATATTATTGTAAGAATTTCTCTTATATCTTTATTGTCATTAACCTTTTTTGATTTAGGAGATAATATAAGATGGGGTTATTTAATTGGTGTTGCTATGATGCTAATTTCAATCTCTATTTTAATAGCGATGTATTTTAGTAAAAAATAACTATTTATTTACAATACTGTATTGTAATAAATGTAGCCTGTCATCACCGACAACTTTTATAGTTTTCTTAAACTTATTTTCCCATTTGTGTCTAATTGAAGAAAAGAACCATCCTTTATTAATATAGCTTGCTACAAATGGATGTGTTGCTATTTGAATTTTGTTTGATTTAATAACTGTTAGATTAGCAATTTTATTTTCAATTTGATCAATTAGCAATAAGCTAGAGTCTATTTTTCCTCCACCATCACACATTGGACATTTTTCTAAAGTATCAATTGTAAGAGCAGGTCTAACTCTTTGTCTAGTTATTTGTATTAATCCAAATTTTGTTGGAGGTAAGATGTTGTGTTTAGCCTTATCAGTACTCATAGCTTTTTTCAGACTTTCAAAAAGAAGTTTTCTGTTTTTTTCAAATTTCTGATCAATAAAATCAACAACAATAATTCCCCCCATATCTCTTAATCTTAATTGACGAGCAATTTCTTTAGCTGCTTCAATGTTAACTTCTAAAGCATTTTCTTCTTGATTTTTTTTAGCATCAACTTTTTTTCCGCTATTAACGTCTATAACATGCAACGCTTCTGTATGTTCTATAACAAGATATGTTCCGTTTTTAATTGTTACGTTTTTACCAAATGCACCTTTTATCTGCTTGGTAATATTATATTTTTGAAAAATTGGTGTTTCTCCTTTATGGATTTTCACGATTTTTTCTTGTTCTGGTGATATTCTTGCCAGGTAGTCTTTTAATTCTTGAGCAATTTCAGTGTTATTGACAATAATGTTATTGAATTTTGCATCTAGCAAATCTCTAAGAATTGTAGAAGATCTATTAAGCTCTCCTAATATTTTTACTGGGGCTTTTGATCCTTTTAGTTTTTTACTGATTACTTGCCATTTTTTATAAAGATTCTTTAGATCTTGATCTAATTCAGCTACTTTTTTACCTGTAGCTACAGTTCTAATAATAACACCAAAACCAGGCGGCTTTATGCTTCTTATAAGTTTTTTAAGACGTGCCTTTTCCTCAGATTTAGCAATCTTTTGTGATACAGAGACTTTGTCAGAAAATGGTGTTAGAACCATGTATCGTCCAGCTAGCGATAGTTCTGTGGTAAGTCTAGGTCCTTTCGTTGAAATTGGTTCCTTCGAAATTTGAAGTAAAAGATGATCGCCAGATTTTATTGTGTCAACAATCTTTCCATCTTTGTCAATGTTCTTTTCGCTTTTAAAGTTTTTTAGTGAGGCAGTATTGAGTTTATTTTGAATTGCTTTTTCAGTAAACTTTTTAAGAGAATTTACTTGGCTTCCTAAATCTAAGTAGTGAAGAAACCCATCACGCTCATATCCAACATTTACGAATGCCGCATTTAAACCTGGGACAACTTTTTTTATTTTCCCTAAATATATGTCGCCTACTGAAAAGTTATTATCGTGTTTTTGTTTATGTAACTCAATTAACTGCCCATCACATAACAATGCAATTACTACTTCAGAAGACCTTGAATCGATTATGAGGTCGAATTTCATGGTTTATTTTTCTGATTAAAAAATAGGTTAACGAAACAAATTATTTGTTTTTGTGTCTATTTTTTCTAGAGCGCTTTTTGCGCTTATGTGTAGCAATTTTTAATCTTTTCTTTTTCTTCGCTCCTGACATCTTAAATATTTTTAAAGTTTTATGTTACTTTATTTTTTACTTCCTGCACAAAAATCTTCGCAGGCTTGAATGAAGGGATATGGTGCTCTGGAATAATTATAGTTGTATTTTTCTTTATGTTACGACCAGTTTTTTTAGCTCTTTTTTTTGCCTTGAATGTTCCAAATCCTCTTAAAAATACAGCTTCGTTTTCTGAAACAGCACTCATAATTTCACTCATAAATGACTCTACTACAGCAAGTGTTGTTACTTTTTCTACTCCTGTTTTTGATGCTATCTTACTTACAACTTCTGCTTTTGTCATGAATATATTTTACTAAATTTGACTGCAAATATATCAAATTTTATCTATCCCTTTAAACCATATTTTATAAATACTTTTCCTATTAAATGAATTTTTCTAGTCAATTAATTACTTGGTATAAAATTAACAGTAGGGATCTTCCTTGGAGACTAACTAATGATCCTTATAAAATTTGGTTATCTGAAATAATATTGCAACAAACTAAAGTCCAGCAAGGATTGCCATACTTTAATAATTTTATACGCGAATTCCCTACAATATTTGATTTGGCTAACTCTAGTGAGGATAAAGTTTTAAAGCTTTGGCAGGGATTGGGTTACTATTCTAGAGCTCGAAATCTACATTTCACCGCAAAATACATTTGCTCTAGCTGTAATGGAAATTTCCCCCAGAATTACAAGGATATTTTAAACCTAAAAGGAGTAGGAGAGTATACTGCATCAGCAATTTCTTCTTTTGCCTTTAATAAAAATTATGCTGTTTTGGATGGTAATGTTATTAGAGTTTTAAGTAGAGTTTTTGGTATATACAGTTATTTTGACACCTCTTCAGGTAAAAAGCAATTTAAAAAACTTGCTGATTTTAATTTGCCATTAATAGATAGTTATACTTATAATCAAGCCATAATGGAATTTGGAGCTTTAGTTTGTACACCAAAAACACCCAAATGTATTAACTGTATTTTTCAAGACGAATGTTATGCGTTTAACAATTCAAAAGTTCAAATATTACCCAAAAAACAAAATAAAATTAAAGTTAAGAATAGATATTTAAATTTTTTAATTGTCTCAATTGGAGATAATATTCTTCTAAAGAAAAAAAATAAAGGTATTTGGTCTGGTTTATATGAATTTCCGTCATTAGAATTTAAAAAAAATATTTCAAAAAATAACGTTGTTGAAAGTAGTCAGTGGATTAATTTTTTTTATGAAAATAATTTTCAAATTAATAATATTTCTCCCACGATTGTCCATAAATTATCTCATCAAAAATTACATATTAAGTTTTTTCATATTCAGTGTGATAAAGTAAAGCGTAATACCTACCAACTCTTTAAGAAAGATCAATTATTACAACTTCCAGTATCTAAGGCTATTGAGAACTATCTCATTCAATCAGTTATTTGATAGTTTTTTTTTAAATTTGTTTAATAAAATTAAAAACAAGTTAATGTCTGGTGTAAATAAAGTTATTCTTATAGGTAATTTAGGTAAAGACCCAGAAGTTAGATATTTGGATAATGGTGTAGCTGTGGCGAATATGTCAATCGCCACTACTGAAAACTATAAAAACAAAGAGGGAGATCGTGTTAGTCAAACTGAATGGCATGATGTAGTTCTTTGGCGAGGTTTAGCTGAAATTGCAGAAAAATATTTGAAAAAAGGTTCTAGTGTATATATTGAGGGAAAAATTAGAACAAATAAATGGGTTGATAAAGATGAAAATACCAGGTATAAAATAGAGATACTAGCTGATAAGTTAAATATGCTAGCAAGATCAGGAAATTCAGAAGATAATAATACTCCATCTACTGAAGATGACTTGCCCTTTTAATTAATATTTATCCTTTGAAAGAAGATCCTTTACCCATTATTTTAAATATACTTTCTCAAGTTGATATTAATTTTTTTCAAATTGAAAATATTTTAATATTCTTTTTGATAATTGTGCTATTAACTTTTTCTGCTTTTATTTCTGGAGCTGAAATCTCCTATTTTTCTCTTAGTATGTCTGATTTAGAAAAATTAAGAGATGATAATCCCAAAAATAATTTGATTTTTAAATTATTAAAATCACCAAATCATTTACTAGCAACAATATTAATTGCTAATAATTTTATTAATGTAGCTATTGTTATAATATCTGCATATTTAACAACTATTTCTTTTACTTTTCCAGAAGAGTCAATACTAGAGTTTGTTTTTCAAGTAATTATAATTACTTCTCTCTTAGTCCTTTTTGGAGAGATAACTCCAAAGGTATATGCCAATCAGAATGCAGTAAAATTTAGTTTATTGATGGCAAAGCCTCTCACATTTCTAAATAAATTATTTTATCCATTTAGTTTTTTGTTAGTTTCATCAACATCTATAATTGAAAATAAATTGATAAAAAAAGAATCAAATGTTAATATTGATGAACTTTCAAAAGCATTGGAGCTTACCGATCAAGAGAATGATGGAAAAGAAGGGAAGATTTTAAGAAGTATTGTAGAGTTTGGCAATACAGATGTTAAAGAAATCATGAAGTCAAGGGTTGATGTTATAGCCGTGGACAAAAAAACTAAATACTCTGACCTTCTAAAGATCATTACATCATCAGGGTATTCAAGAATACCAGTTTATGACGAGCAATTTGATAATATTTTAGGCATATTATATATAAAAGACTTAATTCCTTATTTATCTAAGGATAACAATTTTAACTGGATAGATTTGTGTAGACTTCCTTTTTTTGTTCCAGAGAATAAAATGATTAACGATTTGCTTAAGGAGTTTCAAGCTAAGAAAAATCATATTGCTATTGTTGTAGATGAGTATGGAGGTGCCTCTGGAATAGTTACTTTAGAAGATGTGTTAGAGGAAATTGTTGGTGAGATAAATGACGAGTTTGATGATGATGATCACAATTATTCAAAGTTAGATGATAAAAATTATGTTTTTGAAGGAAAAATCTTATTAATTGATTTTTTAAAAATTGTCAAAGTTGATTTAGATTTTTTTGATGATTTAAAAGGGGAATCAGATTCTTTAGCTGGATTGATTTTAGAACATAAAGGAATAATTCCAAAGATTGGAGATGTTATAAAAATTAAGGGATTTATTTTCCAAATAGAATCTGTTGATTTAAGAAGAATTAAGCGAGTAAAAGTATCAATAGATGAGGTGTAGTTTGTTATTGTTATTTTTATTTTTATTTGCATGTGGAAGTGACTACACTCCCAAGCCAAGAGCATTTTTTAAAATTAAATTTCCAAAAAAAGAATATCAGGCTTTTAGCGATTATAGATTAGGATTTACATTTTTATATCCAAAATATTCTAGAGTTGAAATTGAAAAGAATGTTAATTTTTTAAATATAAATTTCCCCCAATTTTCTGGCAAATTATACCTCACTTATGTTAATTTAAATAATGATTTGAATGAGCATATTGAGCAATCAAGATCATTAGCATATAAACATAATGAACAGGCAGATATGATTAGTGAGCAAGTATATATAAATGAAGAGAATAATATTTTCGGAATGCTTTATGATTATCAAGGTATTACAGCAACTTCTTCTCAGTTTTATCTAACAGATAGTCTATATCATTTTTTTAGAGGTTCTTTTTACTTTAACACACAAATAAATGATTCTATTGCTCCAGTTAATAATTTTATAAAAGAGGATATTAAAGTTTTAATTGAATCTTTAAGATGGGACTAGAGTTTTGAATGTATTTTCAATCAGATATTTTTATCTAATTATCTTATCATTAATATGGGGTAGCTCTTTTATATTAATGAAAAAGGGTTTGGAGGTTTTTTCATATGAACAAGTTGCAGCTTTAAGATTATTTATTACTTTTCTCGTTTTAACACCTTTTGTTTTTTCTGCTTTAAAAAAAATAAAAAGGAAACATTATGTCCCAATTCTAGTTGCTGCACTTTTTGGAAGCGGTATACCTGCCTTTTTATTTACACTTGCTCAAACTTACTTAGATAGTTCTTTTGTAGGAATTTTAAATTCCTTAACTCCTTTATTTACTTTTTGTATTGGTATTCTAGTATTTAATCATAAATATCATAAAATTAATTTGTTAGGAGTTTTTATTGGTCTGATTGGGGCTGTTTTCCTTTCATTAAATACTCTTAATCAAAGTATTAGTGTTAATATTTACGCCTATCTCGTTGTATTGGCTTCTTTACTATACGCAATTAGCGCAAATGTTATTAAAAGATACCTTTATAATTTAGATTCAACCGATATAACTACCATTGTTTTTTTAATAGTAGGCCCACTATCTGGAGTTTATATTTTTAGTACAGATTTTATAGTTTTATTAGATAATAATAAGGCATATGAATCTCTTTTTTATATATCTATATTAGCGATTATATGTACTGCATTTGCAGGAATAATATTTTATAAACTAATTAAAATTTCATCCCCAACCTTTGCAACTTCTGTTACCTATTTAATACCAATTGTTGCTTTGTTTTGGGGATTTATTGATGGAGAAGAATTATTAGATCAATATTTTATTGGTGTCACTTTAATTTTTTCAGGAATATACTTGGTTAATAAAAATTCTATAAATATTTGATTTACATATATTTAGTATATTTAAAATATGAAATCAACACTTATTATATTAATTATTGAAATTTTTTTTAATCTTTTTTTTTTCATTACCAATGGGAATATATTAGATAGTAGATTAAAATCACATAAATATGTTAAAGAAGATTACAAAGAAATATTTTATTTAAAAAATAAAGACTCAATTAAAACATTTTGTTTGAAGCATAAAAAGTTTGAAAATGTTAAGAAAATAAGACAATATGTTGCCGGTGGAGGCCAAGAAACACACTATAATGTTACATCTTTTATAGACTAAATTCTTTAGCTTATTTTAGAATAATTTTTTTCTCAACTGTATTGTCATCATAGATGTAAAGATATATTGCCTGAGAATTAGAAGATTTTTCTCTACCTAAAATATCAATTACTTTAATTAATTTTCTGCTATTTGTTGGCAATTCATTAATGTTAGTGTTGTTATCCCAAAGATTAATATTATCTAAGAATAAATTATTTTCATATTGATTTACGTTTCTAAATTTGATTGCAAAATCATCTTGATTGGTATAACTGGATAGATCAATTACTTCAGAATTCCAATCGTTATTGTTGTTTGGAGTCCAACTAAAACTATTGTAGGGAGGACTAGTAGTTACAAGATTTAAACCTGCTTTTTCCCAGACATTAGTCCAGGTATTGCCACAATCACCAGAAACATAAATAATCAAAGTGTCAGACCAGTTTTGAGCAGAAGCAGGATTTGTCCATAAGCTGTATGCATAATCAAAAGTAAGATAGATGCTTGAGTATGATGTGAGGTCAAGAGTAGGAAGTATAAGATCATCATATTGGCCATTTGCTGAATATTCTGCATTATTAATATAAATAGAAGAGCTACTATTGTATCCTGCAGAATTTGTAATTTCCCATGTGTCGCTTCCATCATTATTAATTATTGCCCAGCTCGGAAGTCCACTTTGAAAATCTTCAGAAATTGGGGGAGTTCCCGCTGCGCAGAAACATGATGCTTGGCAATTACTTAAGTCGGTATAAATTCCATTACCATTCAAAGGATCAACACAATTACCATTTATACAGTTCCAAGATGGAACTGGAGGAACGGTGCTACATAAATTATGAACTAGAAGATCTGATCTGTATTGGTTGATTGCAGCAACCATTCTTGCTTTTTGACCTTGTGTGAATAAGTTCATGCACCCGTCGTTAGTATAGTCCATATAGTTCATAAACATATCTCCATTAGAATTTGAGGAGCCACAGCTATTTGCATTATGAGGAAAAGCTGGGCAATTATAATTCTCTTCTTCTTGCGTAGGGGTATCATTTACATTGTCGTTACCACAATTGCCTCCATTTCCCCACACATGATCTAAATTTAGCCAATGCCCAACTTCATGCGTGCATGTTCTACCTTTGTTATATGGGGCTTGCACACTTCCAGTAGTGCCAAAATATCTGTAGCCAATAACTACGCCATCATCTGGATTGTTAAAACTAGAAGGTGGAGTTGCATAGCCTAGTATACCACCTGACAAATCACATACCCAAATATTAAGATATTTATCTTGATCCCAAGGATCTATACCGCCAGAGGTAGTAGCTTTCATATTGTCTGTTTGAATTGAGAATGATGTTTGGCTAGTTTGTGTTCTAGTTATACCAGTTGTGAGAGCTCCATTAGGATCAACTGTAGCTAAACAAAAATCAATTTCCGTATCTGCTGCAATTCCTTGCCAGACATTAGGCGTCATTATTGCATCTATATTAGTTCTTCTAAAATCAGCATTTAAAACATCTATTTGAGAGATAACTTGTTGGTCTGTAATATTTTCTGCACTAGTATTCCAAACAACATGAACTACTACAGGAATTGTAATAATAGATTTTGAATTTGAGATATATTGATTTTCTATCCAATTTTTTGTTTCAAAGTTAACCTTTTTTCTCTGTTGTTCATATTGAGGGTATTTATGATTTAAAATTTCAACATGCTCGTTTGTTGAACATCTTTCTTGAGCAAAAGATGTGAATGATACTATAAATATGAATGATAGAAAGAAATTAAATCTCATGTAATTGTCTTTTTTGCAAATATAAAACTAAATTTTTTTATTTGTTTTGCTTACTTAAGGTACAAATCATCTTTTTCTAATAAAAAAAACAAAAATATTGCTGATTTCTTCTTGTTTTGTTACTTTTGCAGACCATTTTTAAAAACAAAATTAAAATGTACGCAATAGTTGAAATAGCAGGACAACAGTTTAAGGTTGAGAAAGACCAACAAATATTTGTACATCGTTTAGATGCAAAGCAAGGAGCAAAAGTGTCTTTTGATAAGGTGTTACTTACGGATGATAATGGCAATGTAAATATTGGTTCTCCCTTAGTAAAAGGAATGTCTGTAACAGCAAAAGTAATGGAGCACTTAAAGGGAGATAAAGTAATTGTTTTTAAAAAGAAAAGAAGAAAAGGATATAAAGTTAAAAATGGTCATAGACAATATCTAACAAAGCTTGAAATAGAAAAAATTGGCTCATCTACTTCTAAAAAGAAAGTAGTTGAAGATAAGATAGAAAAAGAAGAAGTAGCTAAAAAGCCAGCAGCTAAAAAGCCAGCAGCTAAAAAGCCAGCAGCTAAAAAGCCAGCAGCTAAAAAGCCAGCAGCGAAGAAATAATTATAACAGAAAAAACTTTATAAAATGGCACATAAAAAAGGAGCAGGTAGTACTAAAAACGGAAGAGACTCAAGAAGTAATAGACTTGGTGTAAAAATATTTGGTAATCAATCAGTAATTGCTGGAAATATTATTGTGAGACAAAGAGGAACGGTACATAATCCTGGTGATAATGTGGGTATGGGTAAAGATCATACTTTATTTGCTTTAACTGATGGGACTGTAAAGTTTACTAAAAAAAGAAATAACAAATCCTATGTTTCAGTACAAGCCTAATATATAAACAGATTGTATAAAAGGGAAACTCTTGAGCTATCAAGGGTTTTTTTTTTAATTTTGTTTTAAACACTTTACAGATGTTAAATATTTCCAATTTAAGAGAACAGAAAGATAAGATTGTTGCATTATTAAAAATTAAAAATTTTGATGCTTTAGATTTAATAGATTTAGTTATAACTAAAGACAATTCCAGAAAATTAAATCAACAGAAGTCTGATGATCTTTTGTCTAAGCTAAATCAAAGTGCAAAAGAAATCGGTTTTTTATATAAGCAAGGTGATTTAGATAAAGCTAATGCACTTAAAAAATCTTCAGCAGAACTAAAAGAAGAGTCTAAAAGATTATCTGTTATTCAAAAAGAAATTCAAGAAGAAATCAAAGAAATTTTATTGCAAATTCCTAACATTCCACATGAAAGTGTTCCAGCTGGTAATTCTGAAATTGATAATGAAATTATTAAAGAGGTTGGTGAAACCCCTAAGCTTCATGAGAATTCTCAGCCTCATTGGGAGCTTACAGAATTATATGATTTAATTGATTTTAATCTAGGTAATAAAATTACTGGAGCTGGTTTTCCCGTTTTTAAAGGAAAAGGAGCGAAATTACAAAGAGCACTGATTTCCTTTTTTTTAGATCAAAATATTAATGCAGGATATGAAGAATACCTACCACCATCTGTTGCAAACTCTGATTCGATGTTTGGTACAGGTGCTCTTCCTGATAAGGAAGGTCAAATGTATCATGTTACAGAAGATGATTTATATTTAATACCTACAGCAGAAGTTCCTGTAACAAATTTCTTTAGAGATACTATTATAAAAGACTTTCCAATTAAATGTACAGCTTATACTCCATGCTTTAGAAGAGAAGCTGGCTCTTATGGAAAAGATGTTAGAGGATTAAATAGATTACATCAATTTGATAAAGTTGAAATTGTTCAAATTGAACATCCAGATCATTCATATTCTACATTAGACAAAATGGTTAAACACGTAGCTTCTATATTAGATCAACTTGAATTACCTTATAGAATTTTAAGATTATGTGGGGGCGACTTAAGCTTTACATCTTCTTTAACCTATGATTTTGAAGTTTATTCAGCTGGACAAAAAAGATGGTTAGAAGTAAGTTCTGTTTCAAATTTTGAATCTTTTCAGGCAAATAGATTAAAATTAAGATTTAAGAACAAAGAGGGTAAATCTCAACTATGTCATACCTTGAATGGTAGTGCATTAGCATTGCCAAGAATTTTTGCAGCACTTATTGAAAATAATCAAACAACTGATGGTATTAAGATTCCAAAAGTTTTACAAGCCTATACAGGATTTGATAGTATTTAATTCATGAGAGTTTTAATATTATTATTATTTACATTTTCCTCATTTGCTCAAAATAATAATCAAAAAATAGCTTACCAATATTTTATTAACGGAGATTATGATAAGGCCATTGTTATATATGAAGAGTTAAATAAAAGTAATATCTCAGTAAATACATATAGTCCATATTTTATATCACTAATAAATACCAATAATTTTTTCACTGCTGAAAAGTTAGCTAAGAAATTATATTCTAAAAATCCTCAAAGATTAAATTATTTAGTTGACATAATTATTTCTTTAAAAAAGCAAGAAAAATCAAATAAGTTTACTTTTAATCTAAAAAAATTATTCCGAAAATTAAATGGAAAAAATTCTCAAGCTATACAATTGGCAAATCGTTTTTTGTCATTTGAAATGTATGATATTTCGCTAGAGATATATGAAAGATCTTCTAAGATTAATGATTCTTTTTCATACGATCTTCAAAGAGCTCAATTACACGCTTTATTAGGCGAGGATGAAATGATGGTTAATCAATATTTAGATTTTTTATTAAAAAATCCAAATCAAAAAAAGGTTGTTTTTTCTAATATTCAAAGATTTTTAGACAATAATGGAATAAAAGATTCTGACAATACTAATCTAGTTAAAAGGTCTCTTCTAAGTATTGTTAAAAAGTATCCTAATCGTTATGATTTTAATGAAATGCTCGTTTGGCTTTTTATGCAAAATCAACAATATAAACTTGCACTTCAGCAAGTAATTTCTCTAGACAGAAGAAATCAAAACTCCTTAGCTAAGATATTTGATATTACAGAAAAGTTACTAGACTTAGAAAAATTTAAACTTGCTATTGAAGGATTAGATTACATCATATCTAAGGGGTTTAATTCTGAACTATATATAACCTCATATATAAATAAACTTTTTGCAGAAACTAAAATTGTAAAAAATAAGAATGAAGATTTAGAACCAATTAATGAGAAATATAATTCAGTAATTAATGAAGTTGGTAAAAATAGTTATAGTATTTTATTACTTTCAAATTATGCCCATTTTAAAGCATTCTACATGGAAAATTTAGAGGAAGCTAAAGTTATTCTTGAAGATGCAATGAAAATACTAAATGCTGATCCTATAGACATAGCTGAGTGTAAAATACAATATGCTGATATTATGTTGTTATCGGGCAATATTTGGGACGCTCTCTTATTTTACTCTCAAGTGGAAAAAGATTTTAAAGAAAATCCTATTGGCCACACGGCAAAGTTTAAGAGAGCAAAAATAGCATACTATAAGGGAGACTTTACTTGGGCACAAGCACAATTAGATGTTTTGAAGGCATCTACTTCTAAATTAATTTCTAATGATGCAATGGATTTATCTTTGTTAATTACTGATAATTATAATCTTGATACAATTGATCAGCCAATGATGCAGTTTGCAAGAGCAGATTTATTGTTCTTTCAACAAAAATATGACGAAGCTATTCTATCTTATGATTCTATTTTAACAATTTTTAAGGGTCACGACTTATCTGATGAGATTTATTTTAGAAAATATAAAATTTATTTAGCAAAGAATGATACCGAATCATCTGTTAAGATGTTAGAAAAAATTATTAATGATTTTTCTTATGAGATTTTAATAGATGATGCATTATACAATATTGCTAAAATTTATGAGAATGAATATAATAACAGCACCAAGGCTAAGGATTATTATCAAAAAATCATCTTAGATCATGAGGGTAGTATTTATGCGTCAGAAGCGCGAAGTAGATTTCGCTTTTTAAGAGGTGATGAAATAAATGAGGAGAAATGATTATATATAATATTACAGCAAATGTTGATTTAGAAATAGTTGAAGACTGGCTTTTATGGATGAAAGAAGAACATATTCCAAAGGTTTTAGAAACAAAGCTATTTGTTTCAGCTACAATTAATAGAATTATTTCTAATTCAGACACAGGCTCTTCTTATGCAATAGCATATAAATCAAAATCTTTAGCTGATCTTCAGAAGTATGAAACTTTATTTGCAACTGATTTAAGAAATGAGTATAATTTAAAATACTCAAATAGTGCTCCAGCTTTTAGAACAATTATGGAAATTGAAAAGGAATTTTAATTTATGATAAAAAAGGATTATATTTTTTCTCTTCCCCAATGGTTGTGCTCGGCCCATGTCCACAGTAAACAATAGTTTCATTATCTAGTATTAGTAATTTGTTCTTAATACTATTAATTAAGACATTGAAATCTCCGCCTGGGAGGTCAGTTCTACCAATACTATTTTTAAATAAAACATCACCAGATAAGATAAAATTATATTTTTTTGAATATAAACTAATGTGTCCGGGAGCATGACCTGGAGTGAATAAAATATTAAGTTCTGAGTTTCCAAATTTAATAATATCGCCTTCATTTAAAAATTTTTTCGGAAGAGGTGATGACTCAAAATTAAAAAAACCATACATTTTTGCAATCTCTTGTGAATTATTAAGAAGATCTAAATCTTTTTTGTTTGTCATAAGATCTAACCCCCATCTTTTAGAAACAAAATTATTTCCTAAAATATGATCAATATGACAATGAGTATTAATTAAATAGATAGGTTTTAATTTATTTTCTATGATATAGTTTTCTAATTCATCTTTTTCTTCTTGTTGGTAACAACCAGGATCAATAATGATACAATCGCTAGTATTGTCAGAAATAATAAAAGTGTTTTCATGAAATTGATTAAATGTAAATGTTTTGATCTTCATAATTGTAATATTTCACAAAGATATAAGTTCTTTATATTTGTGTGAAATTACTTCTATGAGTTTTATTACAATTCTTTTTCTACTTTTAATCGGTCTTTTGGCTGGTATGCTTAGTGGAGTTGTTGGTGTTGGAGGAGCAATAGTTATTATTCCTTTATTATTGCTTTTAGGTTTTTCGCAACAAGAAGCTCAAGGAACTTCTATTGCAGTGATGCTGCCTCCAATAGGAATATTAGCAGCTATAAATTATTATAAATCAGGCTTTGTAAAGTGGGAATACGCAATTGTAATAGCATTTGCTTTTCTTATTGGGGGTTATGTAGGATCAAAATTTGCAATTTCAGTAAATCCACAAATTTTAAAAAGATTTTTTGGTATAGTGTTATTGGTTTTTGCGATTAAATTTATTCTAGGCAAATGATTAATAAGATAAAAGATTTAAGTGAGAATTATTTTGATGAGATCTTGGCTATTAGACGTCATCTACATATGTACCCTGAACTTTCATTTCAAGAATTTGAAACTTCAAAATATATAAAAGACAGATTGAATCTGTGGGGTATAAATTTTATTGATGGTTATGTTGAAACAGGTATTTTAGTTGTTTTAGAGGGGGAAAATCCTAACTCAAAAAGTTTAGCTTTGAGAGCGGATTTTGATGCCTTGCCAATTAATGAAAAAAATATCGTTGAGTATTGTTCAAAAAACGAAGGTGTTATGCATGCTTGTGGTCATGATGCTCATACGGCATGTCTTTTAGGTGCCTTGAAAATATTACACTCTACCAGAGAATTATGGAATGGTACAATTAAGTTTATTTTTCAACCAGCTGAGGAAAGATTGCCAGGTGGTGCAAAACAAATGATAGAAGAAGGGGTTTTAGAAAATCCAAATGTTACCAATGTAATGGCTCAGCATGTTCTTCCGGATTTAGAAGTAGGAAAAGTTGGATTTAGAGCTGGTATCTATATGGCTTCTACAGATGAAATTTATATTAAAATAAAAGGTGTTGGCGGTCATGCTGCAATTCCTTCCCAATATAATAATCCAATATTAGCATCATCTAAACTAATCTTAAAGTTAACAGATTTTTTTGCAAGTCATAAGGATTCTATTTTTGCTATTGGTTATTTTCAAGCAGATGGATCTACAAATGTTATTCCTGATCAGGTGAAATTAATGGGGACATTTAGAGCTCTTTCAGAAGAATATAGAAAACAATCACATATAGATATGAAAAGTATTGTGAGTGATGTTGAAAAAAAATATAATGTTAGGATTGAACTAGATATAAGACATGGCTATCCAGCGTTATATAATGATGAAGAATTTACTAAAAAACAAATATCTTCTGCTAAAGAATATCTTGGAAAAGAAAATGTAATAGATCTGCCCATTAGAATGACAGCTGAAGATTTTTCATACTTTGCTAATGCTGTTCCATCTTGTTTTTATCGGCTCGGCACCGGTAATAAGAAAAAAGGTATTGTTCATGGTTTGCATACCTCAAGATTTGATGTTGATGAAAGTTCCTTAAAAATTGGGATGGGTATGCTTGCTTATTTAGCTATTAGTTCATAAGCTTTTTCCCAATGCTTGTGAATTCATCACAAAATAGTATCATCCAATCTTTTACTGCTTTTGATTTTAAAGCATTATTATTAAAATCTTTAGAGGAGGCATAGACTATTCTTGGTAGTTGTATCATTTTCCATTCGTTCATACAAATTTGAGTAAGATGCATTGTTGAGAGATAGCTTTTGTCTCCTCCGGCAGCGCAAAGAATTCCAAAAAACTTTCCTTCTACCTTTTTAAAACAATTGTCTAATATTATTTTTAAGGAGTCGTTTATTGAATAATTATGCACACCCATTGCAATGATTAAGTTATCTGCATCAGAAATTTTATTTTCTAAATGTATTAATTCCTTAGATTGGATTGAATGATATGCTTTAAGCTGAAAATTTCTGGCATCAATTATTTCACTTTTCACATTTAATTTTTGAAGCCTCTTGTGCACTTCTTTACAAAGAATAAATGATTTAGAACTTTTTGCAAGCGAGCTAGATATAATTACTGTATTCATTAGTTACCTACTTTTGAGATAAAATCAATTCTTAATATTCTAATTTCATCGTCATTAAATTCATCTTCATCAAATTCTTGTCTTGCTTCGTCAAAAGAAAAGTTTTCAGTAGTTTTAAAGAAATCATGTATTTCATTTAGCTCTTCATCATCCATCATTTCATCAATAATATGTGAGAGATTGATTTTTGTTCCTGATTCAACAATATTTTCAATCTCTGATAAAAGTTCATCAATAGTAAGTGTTTTTCCTCTAGCGATATCATCAAGATTCATTTTTTTATCTAGAGATTGAATGATATATATTTTATTGTTTTTCTTGTTTGCAACAGTTCTAACTACAATATCCACTGCTCTTTCTATTTCATTTTCCTCAACATATTCTTTTATTACATCAATAAATTCTTGGCCATATTTTTTTGCTTTACTTACTCCAACTCCTTGTATTTGAGCTAATTCCTCAAATGTGATTGGATACTGATTAGCCATATCTATTAATGAGGGCTCCATAAATAAAATAGATGGAGGCAAGCCAATTGTTTTAGCTTGCTGCTTTCTAAGATCTTTTAAAATAGCATATAGTTTGTTGTCTAATGCATGTCCTTTTTGATTTGTTATTATCTTTTGATCATTTAGTTCATTATAATCATGATCTTCAGTAATCATAAAACTTTTAGGGCTTTTTATAAAATCAATTCCATTATCAGTTATTTTTAAAACGCCATATGACTCAATTTCTTTAGTGATTAATTGTTTTACATATACTTGTCTTATAATAGAGTGCCAAAACTGAATGCTTTTTTCTTTTCCAGATCCAAATACATGACTTATCTGAGACATGTGCTGTTTGATTAGACTATTGCTTTCACCAACCATAATCTTTGCAATTTCCTTTGGTTTAAACCTTTGTTTACATTCAATAATTACCTCTAATAATTTTTTTACTTCTACTTTTCCTTCTGAAGTAGGTTTAGGATTTTTACAATTATCACACATTTGATTACAATCGGAGGAAGCAAATTCCTCTCCAAAATAATGAAGAATATATTTTCTTCTACACATAGATGTTTCTGAAAAGGCTATTGTTTCCATAATTAACAGCCTACCAATTTCCTGCTCCGCAATTGGTTTTCCTTGAAGAAACTTTTCAAGTTTTTCAATGTCTTTATAATCATAAAATGTAATAAGATCTCCTTTCCCTCCATCTCTACCTGCTCTCCCAGTTTCTTGATAATATCCTTCTAGGCTTTTTGGGATATCGTGATGTATTACAAATCTAATATCTGGCTTATCAATACCCATTCCAAAAGCAATTGTTGCTACAATAACATCACAATCTTCCATTAAGAATGCATCTTGATGTGCTACACGTTTTTTTGTTTCTAAGCCAGCATGATATGGAAGAGCTTTAATACCATTGATTTGTAAAACTTCAGCAATTTCCTCTACTTTTTTTCGGCTAAGGCAATAAACAATTCCTGATTCTCCTTTTCTCTGGTTGACATATGTTATAAGCTGCTTGGCGATATCTTGTTTTGGACGTATTTCATAAAACAAATTTTTCCTATTAAAAGAATCTAAATATAGTTTTGCATCTTCAATTCTCAAATTTTTCATAATATCTAATCTAACTTTTGGTGTAGCTGTAGCTGTTAGAGCAATAATAGGAGCAGGAGCGATATTATTTATTATTTGTCTTAACTTTCTATATTCTGGACGAAAGTCATGTCCCCATTCAGAAATGCAATGCGCTTCATCAATAGCAAAAAATGAGATTTTATTTTTATTGAAAAAGGCAATATTTTCCTCTTTAATAAGTGATTCTGGAGCTACATAAAGTAATTTAGTTTTTCCATTAGTTATGTCTTCTTTTACTTGTATAGCTTGAGTTTTTGATAATGAAGAATTTAGTACATGGGCAATACTGTCATTATCACTAAATCCTCTTAAAGCATCTACTTGATTTTTCATTAAGGCAATTAATGGAGAAATAACAATTGCTAGACCTTCTGAAAGTAAGGCTGGTAGCTGATAGCACATAGATTTTCCTCCTCCAGTTGGCATAATTACCATGGAGTCATTTCCTGCTAGAAGGTTTAATATGATTTCTTCTTGTTTTCCTCGAAAATTATTG
>Ga0233432_10002071_pt1 | contig 18908 bp, 19 predicted proteins | sample SI_122_August201_6_FD_179870 | JGI IMG/M metagenome (GOLD analysis project Ga0233432, IMG submission 179870) | Seawater microbial communities from Saanich Inlet, British Columbia, Canada - SI_122_August2016_10_MG | ecosystem: Environmental > Aquatic > Marine > Inlet | place: Canada: British... | reverse complement strand
TGTTCCAGGTGTAATATTTATAGATGGCGAAAGAATAGAATATTTTGTAAGAAACGACAATGTATTGAGTCAACTAAGACGTGGTACATTAGGTACAGGTGTAAAAGATACACATATTGAAGGTACTACAGTGTTTAACAGCGGCTTGACATCAGTGATGCCGTACAAAGACGAAACACTTACAACACAGTTTATAGCAGACGGTACATCAAGTACGTATACTTTAGATTTTGTTGCAAGTAGTATTAACGAATTTGAAGTATTTGTTGGCGGCAAACGTTTACGTAAAAACGCAATTAGTAGTTACGTATCATTAAATCCAACATATCAAGATAGTCCGGAAGGTGATGTTACACTTCCGGCAGAGTTTAGTGTGAATGGTTCTACACTAACATTAACCACAACCCCAACAGAAAACGTTAAGGTAACTGTTGTAAGACGTAGCGGTATAATATGGACAAATCCAGGTACTCAACTGAGTAAAGCAGATTCTGACATAGCTAGATTCTTACGTGACTCAACAGTTGACTTGCCGCGATAAATACAACAGCAGGATGTATAACAAATGACAGATAAAATAAATGAAAATAGCGGTGTGTTAATACAAGGACACATCAAAATACACAATCCAGAAACTGGAGAAGTAATAGTGGATAAAAATAATGCTATCCATTATGAAAATATGAGTATAAGCCTAGCAGAAAGTATAGGAAATGCTGGTACTGGTTGGATTTACCAAATGGGGTTCGGAAACGGCGGTACAAGCGTTGATGATACAGGTATTATTACATACCTAACACCAAACTCAACAGGTACAAATGCAAGTTTGTATAACGAAACATTTACTAAAGTAGTAGATGATCGTAGTGTTAACAATTTAGATCCTGCAAGAAATAAAATTGAAACAAGACACGTTAGCGGAACAAACTATACTGATGTATTAGTAACTTGTTTGTTAGATTATGGTGAACCAGAAGGTCAAGATGCATTTGATACTGCAACTAACTCAGAAAGTTTATATGTATTTGACGAATTAGGATTAAAAGCATATAGTGCAGACGGCACAGGTAGATTACTTACACATGTAATTTTCCATCCTGTACAAAAGTCATTGAATAGATTGATACAAATTGATTACACTGTGAGAATACAAAGTCTAACAGGTTTTAACGAGGGATAATTGAATGCCATATACAATACAATTTACTGATAGTAACGAAAACAATCCCATAATAATTGAAGATCAAACTATCAATAATGATACTAGTTTACAGTTACCCGGAAAAAACAGTGTTGGGTACGGCGCCGCAATTGCTACAGACTTACTTCATTTATTAGAAAATTTTGCAGCACCAACTGCACCAGATAGACCAATTGAAGGACAGTTATGGTATAACAGTTCGTCAGAGCAACTGTTAGTATACGATGGCACTATTTGGGTTCCAAGTGGTGGTCTAAAGAAAAGTACAACTCAACCTGATGCTGTTAATTCACTAACTGGCGATTTATGGGTTGATACAGATAACCAACAATTATACTTGTATAGTGGTAGTGGTTGGATACTAGTTGGCCCGCAATTTAGTGATGGACTAACAACTGGTGCTGTACCAAATACAATTATCGGTCAAGATAATGCAGAAAACACAGTTATTGAAATTCAAGTTGCAGCAAATATTGTTGCTATAATTGCTTTTAGTGAGTTTACTCCTAAAGCAACAATTACAGGATTTACAGGCGCACCTATACGTCCAGGTATTAACCTTGCAAGTAGAGATACAGACGGTGATGGAATTAACAATGTTAAGTTTTACGGTATTGCTGAAAAATCTGAAAGTTTAATTGTAAACAATTTAGCTATTCCAGCAGGAAACTTCTTAAGAGGCGATGCAGAATCAACAACTACTAGTCCATTAAATATTCAAAATAACAGTGGTATTGCTTATGGTATTAATGCTGAACTTAATATTGGTATTGAAGGCAGTGCTGGTGTAATACAACATAATATTGAAGGTTCAAATATTGATGTTAGAGTTAGAAATGCAGGAAACAGTAATACTGTTTTAAGAGTTGACTCAAGTTTACGAGTTGGAATTAATAACGAAGCACCCGATGAAGCATTAGATGTAACAGGTAACATTTTATCTAGTGGCACAATTAAAACCAATGACACAACTGAAAGTACTACAATAAGTAACGGTAGTATTATTGCTAAAGGCGGTGTTGGTGTTGCTAAAACACTAAATGTTGGTGAAAATATTACAGTCCAAAAAGCAATTACATTAGGTAATAATGATTTAGTTGTAGATACATCGGCAAGTGACTTAATTTTACCCGATCTTAATAATGCTAGAAACATAGGTACAGCTGCTTTAAAATGGCGCAAAGTTTATGCTACTACTTTCTTAGGAAACTTAGAAGGACAAGTAAGTGGTAACGTTAGCGGAAAAGCAGGAAGTGCAGATAAGCTAACAAGTGCAACTACGTTTAGAGTTACAGGTGATGTTGAAACAGTTGAACAAAGTTTTGACGGACAAACAGGCGGCGGAGTTAAAGAATTCAATTTAAGTGTAAAAAACACTATTATTAGTGGAAAAGAATTAGTTAATAACAGTTTATCTAACGATGAAATACTAATAGATAGAACTACAGGTGATAATACCGGACTAAAAAGAATAACTAGACAAACACTATTCCAAGCAATAGGCGGTCTTACACCGATTGGTAGTATTATGCCATATGCTGGAAATGCAGAACCTGCAGGTTGGAAGTTTTGTAATGGACAAGAATTAAGTACAGGGGTATTTAATCAGCTATTCCAGTTAATTGATTATAATTATAAACCACAAATTGAAACTACAGCTGGATTTTTCTCTGTACCAGATCTAAGAGGAAGATTTCCAATGGGTAGTGCTGTTATGGGAGGCACTACAGTACCACCAGCAGAAACAACAAGGGTTGATACAGTAAATTCACAAACATTAGGAGCAGTAGACGGAACTGGTTCTAAAACTATTGATATTGAAAACTTACCAGAACACCAACATGATTTAAAAGCACCAGATGGACAACAGTTTTTTGCACATCGTGAAGTTGACGGTCGAGGAGTTATTCCAACTGATGCACAACCAAGTAGCTTACAAACCGGAGCTGAAGATTTATCACAAAGATTTGGGTCAAGTGGAGATGTTGCTATTCCAACAGGAAGCGGATTTAGTGAAGTTGGAGCACCATTAGATATAACTAATCCGTATCAAACAATTAATTACATTATCTACACAGGAGTCACAGGATCATGAGTTATAAAATAAACAAAACAGACGGGTCCTTGTTAGTAGAACTTACTGATGGAATAATAGATGTTACATCTACAGACTTAACACTAGTTGGACGTAACTATAAAGGGTTTGGCGAAGCATTTAATGAAAATTTTGTAAAAATTATTGAAAATTTTGCTTCTTCAAGTGCTCCTAGCAATCCTTTAGAAGGACAACTATGGTATGATACAAGTGATGATAGATTAAAAATATATAATGGAACTAGTTTTACAACATCTGGGTCGCCTACAGTTAGTGCAACACAGCCAACAAGCCCTGTAGCAGGGGATTTATGGATTGATAATAGCGAAAAACGTCTTTCAATGTATGATGGCACAGTTTGGACTGTAGTAGGACCGCAATATAATGCAGTACAAGGTAAAACAGGACTTGAAGCTGTTACTATGGTAGACACAAGTACACAAACAAGAACAGTTGTAGCATTATACGTTGGCGGAGTGCTTGCTGGATTTTATAGTAGGTTTGCTTTTACTCCGGCTAATGCTTATGCAATTGCTCCGTATGCAGTCGGACGTGAAATAAAAATAGGATTTAATCCTGTTGATACTGCCGGATTTAAATATCATGGAACTGCTACTAGTGCAGAAAACTTAACAGATGATGCTGGAAATACTTTTAGCTCAATTGACTTTGTAAGAACTAACGAAAGAGACTCAAGTAATGCAGTAGTTGATCAGCAAATGGAAGGCGGACTATTTGTAAAAGGTAGTACAGGTTTAACAGTAGGATTTGGTGACAGTAAGTATGCTTCGTTTAAAACAGTAGATAGCGGCACAACAACTACAATTGAATTAAGTCAATTAAATTATGATTTTTCAATTCGTGTTCCACAAGGCAACGATTATATTGAAGCACTTACTTTAGATACAAGTACACAACGTTTTGGTTTATATCAAGATACACCAACAGCAACATTAGATGTTACTGGAGACGGAAAATTTAGCGGCGATTTGACTGTAGGGGGAAATATTACAGTTGAAGGAAGTACTACATATCTTAATACAGAGACTATGAGAGTACAAGATCCTAATATTGAATTAGGAATACAAGATGATAGTACTGAATTAAATGATACTGGAGTTGATGGCGGTGGTATAACATTAAGATCGACTGATGGCAGTAAAGATATTCATTGGGTAAACAGTACAGGTAACTGGACTTTTAATCAAAATATTGATTTAATACAAGGAAAAGAATACAGAATTGAAAATGTACAAGTGTTATCTAAAACTAAATTAGGTGATACTGTTACTACTGCTAACGGATTAACAAGTGTAGGTACTTTAGGTTCTTTAAGTGTAACAGGTAATGGAGCATTTGGAAGTATTAGCTCTCCAGGAGCATTAAATATTAGCTCAACTGGTGACATAACAATTAACAATCAAAAAATTACAGGACTAGCAACACCAACAGGTAATACTGATGCTGCTACAAAAGCATATGTTGATAGTTCTACAGCAGGAACAGATATAGCACTTGCATTAGATATTACTGGACTAACAACTCCAAATGCGGCTGGAGTATCAAATGGTCCTATAACAGATGTAAAAAACATATTACAGAGTATTTCTCCAGCATCAAGTGTGAGAGAAAATGCAGTAGCAAGAATACATTGTACAAGTTATGCAGGGGCAACTGTAACTGGTATTGGTATTAGTGTAACAACTGATGCTACAGGAACACTACAAAAATCAAGCATTGCTGTTGACGCAGCAGGCACACAAAATGAGACAGTAATACAAGATATTGCGGCTGCTAATACAGCTTCGGGTAATGTTACACTTACACCGACTAGATATACAATGGTATTTACTGTAACAGGAGCAACTTGGACATTTACAAGCACAAGTAATTATCCGTAGGTTACGATAAATACTAATAACAATAAAGGGTTATAAAAACTATGGCGTACACAATTAACACATATAACACTAATCAATTAACCGTAGTACAAGACGGGACAATTGATCAGACTACAGACATTAAGTTAGTTGGTAAAAACTATGCAGGGTATGGTGAGATACAAAACGAAAACTTTGTATTCTTATTAGAAAACTTTGCTGGTGGCAACCAACCACCTAGAGCTATTACAGGGCAAATATGGTTTGATACAGTAAACAGCAAACTTAAATTTTATGATAGCACAAAATGGCGCACCACAGGCGGCGCAGAGATTAGTGCTACTGCTCCGGCAGGATTAGCAACTGGTGATTTTTGGTGGGATACAGGAAACGAACAACTAAAAGTCTACAACGGAACTGATTATGTTCTAGTTGGTCCACAAGACGCAGGTTCAGGTATTACACAAATGCAAAGTGCTAGTGTACTAGATACTGGTGCTATTGCAAGATCAGTTATAAAAGCTACTGTAAATGACGAAGTAATTTTTATTATTAGCCCAAGTGAATTTACTATTGACTCAACTGATTCAGAAAACGCCATTTCTGGATTTGATATTGTACGTCAAGGCGTAACTCTTAAAAATACAACAAATGCAACAGCAGGTGTAACAAGTGGAAGTCAAAGATTTTGGGGAACTGCTTCTAACGCATTAAAGTTAAATGGTGTTGATGCAAGTAATTATGTGCAAGCTAATCCAGGAAACCCAACTGTATTTTCAGAGCTTACAAACTTTCAAACTGATGCAGGAATTGCAATTGGTACAGGATTAGATTTAAAAATATTTGTTGAAAACGACAACCAAGGTGTTATTAGTAACGCACAAGGTGACGAGATACGTTTTAGAGCAAAACAAACAGGCGGAGTTCTTACTAATATAGTAACTATGGAGCCAGGAAAGATAAAACCAGGCTTAAATGCAGCAGCAACAGGAGTCGAGTTAGTTGATTTAGGTAGTACTACTGAAAAATTTAATGCAGTTTATGCAACTAACCTCTACGGAATATCAGAAAAGGCATCTGCACTAATTGTTGGTGGAAACGCGAGAACAGGTTCGGTTGATTCAACAGGAACTGGTACCGGTAATAGTGTTGCAGTGCGTGATTCAAGTGGTAATTTAAATGCAGTATTATTTCAAGGTACAGCAACAAGTGCAAGATATGCTGATTTAGCAGAAAAATATACAACTGATCAAGAGTATCCAGTAGGTACAGCAATGGCAGTAGGTGGCGAAGCAGAAGCAAAAGCAGCAAAAGCAAGTAATATGTGTATTGGTGTTATATCTGCAGAACCGGCATACTTAATGAATAGCGACTGTGATGGTCAAGCAATTGGTCTTAAAGGGCGTGTTCCAGTAAGAGTAAAAGGTACTGTAACAAAAGGACAGCCTGTTTATGCTTGGGAAGATGGTGTATGTTCAACTATTGCATCAACAGCACTAGTTGGTATTGCACTAGAATCAAGCGAAGACGAATCAGAGAAATTAATAGAGTGTGTTTTAAAAGTATAAATAACTACGTACTTTAAGAAAAGGATTAATTATGGCAGTAACAGCAGGAACAACGATTGGTGAATCGGAATATACGACATTACGTAGTAAAATGCTTACGGTAATGGGAACACCATCAGGTACAGGAACAGCTGCTGCAGGGTACTTACAAGCTACAACTGCTCCAGCAGTTAATCCAGGAGATAAAATTTTAGCATCACAATGGAATGCATTGAAAGATGACATAACAAAGGCATTTACACACCAGACAAATGCTGCTCCAGCCGCTCCTGCGTTAGTCACAGTTGACACTGATACAGGAATTACAGCTGCAATTCATAATGATTATGAAACTGTAGCAAATTTTATTGCAAACGATGCAAATAGATTTAGTTTAGGAGCTGCACAAAGTACAACGACATCTGCTAGATCAAAATCAGCAACCAACTGGAATGGTACAATAATTCATGACGTAACATTTACTTGGACAAGTGCAAATGATGCAAAAGCGTTTTTTAATGCAGGCGGATATTTAAGAATGAGTTCAACACTTTCTTATACTGGTAGCGAAGCAAAGACACTACAGTGGAAAACAATGTTATCAGATTCAAGTGTAATTGCACTTAACCATATAAATGCCTATAAAGAAACTGGTACAAGTGGTACAATTAGTAATAATGATGGTTACTACGATATAAATGGTACTGAGCGTGAATTGTATGTGCAAAATAACGCAGCAAATCCGTATTCAGAAAATAGGTACAAAATTCTAGCAAGGTCAATTACAAATGGTCTACGTATACGTTTGTTATACGAAGATAACGATACTGGCGACCAAACAGGTACAGGACCAGCTGTTGATGAAAATGTAGCAGGTACATTAACAAGTGCATTTTCGTATATTAGACCTACTGGAGCCGCAGTAGAAGTTAATGCTCCTACTATAGCTACTGGCGGCACAAATACTTTCACTTAATACTTGACAAATATCTAGTTTTAGTGTATACTATAACAGTATATACAAGGAGATCTTATGGACGAACGACTAGAAAAAGCTCTTGATTTTTCTAAATTTATAGAAACACAGACTAATCAAAAGAATATATTATTAAAAAATTACAAAAGCAATCTTATCTATTATGCATATGGTCATAAGTTTGTTGCTACTCCTAACTTTATTAACTTTGTTAATTTATTAGCTTCGCTGGGCGAAAAACAAGTGGTTGTAATTGACGATAATGATGTTCCAGTTTATGTAGATGATGTAGACGAATTTTATAAAGAACTATTAGAAACTTATGTACATGCATCTAGTAAATATGCTAACGAATTTAAAACTATAAAGTCTAATAGATCAGTAGAAGGATTAGCAAGTTTATGAGCAATGGTGTAGTTTTATTTGCATTTAATAATTCAAGTATTGACTATATAAAACAAGCAATTTACTGTGCAAAAAATGTAAAGAAATATTTAAATTTACCAGTACAATTAATTACAGATGGTGTTGATTATATATCTGATACATTTCCGTTTTATACAGATTATATTGACGAATTAACATATGTACCTGCACCTCAAGGATCAACAAAAACTTTCTATAATGGAATCTATACTAATAAAAAATTAGAATGGAAAAATTCAGCAAGAAGTAGTGCATATGATCTAAGTATTTTTGAAAAGACACTAGTCATTGACACTGATTTTTTAATCTTCAACAACAAACTATTAGAATGTTTTTCGTCTCAAGAAGACTTTATGATAGCAAAAAATTATGAGCTAATAAACACAAATAATAAAAAAATAGACTTTACAAGAATTAGTGATAAAAGTATTCCTATGTATTGGGCAACTATATTATATTTTACAAAAAGTGAAACTGCTAAAACAATATTTGATCTTACTAGTCATATAAAAGAAAACTACGAATACTACCGGACAGTGTATGATATTACCGAATCTAAGTTTAGGAATGATTATGCTTTTAGTATAGCAATTCATATGATGCGCGGATTTAGAGAATCGCCTATTTGGCCTAAAGAATTACCTGGAGATATGTGGGTTTCAACTGACAAAGATATTTTATTAGACATTAAAGACGAAAATGTACAAATGCTTGCACATATTGATTACGATTATCTTGCTGTAAAACTAACAGCAAGCAATATACATGTAATGAATAAGTTTAGTTTAAATGAATTCATAGACAAGGAGTTTTCAAATGTCTAATGGAGTATGTGTACTAGCACAAAATAATAACACAACAGATTATGTAAGACAGACATATGCACTAGCACTGAGTATTCTAGCACATAACCCTAATACAAACATAAGTTTAATTACTAATGATGATGTAGCAACTGAATACAAAGATGTGTTTGATAAGATTATACCAATTCCGTGGGGCGACTCGGCACAACGTAAAGACTGGAAAATAGATAATAGATGGAAGTTGTATCATACTACGCCTTATCGTAATACAATGGTGTTTGATGCTGATATGTTAGTTTTAGAAAATGTTGATACTCATTGGCAAGACTCAACTGCACTAACATTTACAGGCAAAGTAAGCACATATCGTAATGAAACTATTACTAGTAACTATTACAGAAAAACATTTGAAAGTAACAACTTGCCTAATGTATACTCTGCAATGTATATGTTTCGTAAATGCGAAAAAACAAAAGCATTTTTTATTTTGTTAGAATTGATTATGAAAAATTATAATTTATTTTATAAAAAGTATGCACCAAGTAATATTCAAAAATGGAATAGTGTAGATTTATCTGCTGCAATTGCATTAAAAATATTAGATCAACATAAAACTGCAATTGATACTGAGTTGTTTAATGTAACACATATGAAACCATACATACAAAATTGTTATGCTACATCAGCAAAATGGACTGATTTTTTAACTGTAGATTTAAATGATTCAATTATGATTAATGGTTACAAACAAAAAGGAATCTTTCATTATGTCGAAGATGAATTTTTAACACAAGATGTTCTGACTTGGTTAAAGGAAAAGGTATAATGTTTTATATTCATTACGAGGAAGACGGCACAATCATTTCTATTGCAAATAGCAAACATGAAACTTATAATAATATGGAAATAAGTTTAGATATATTTAATGAATTTAACACGTTAAAGAAACAAGTGCATGAATATAAAATTGTTAATGATTTAACTATTAAAGGCAAAACACATATTATTCCAGTACATCACTCAGATGCAGATGATATTGTTCAACATAAAGGAATAATACCTACTGTAAAAACAATAGACAATGGCATTACGTTTGAGCAGCGTAGCGACTCTTGGAAAGTATATTGTAATATTTCAAATATCTTGTCAGCAGATATTGCTTCACGTGATGATAATTTTAAAAAATACTTTATTGTTGATAAGAACAATAAGTTTATACTTATCGACACGTTAAATGTTAATTTAAAAGAACTTGTTCAAAAGGACTGCATAGAAATACCTAAAACTTTTAAATACAGTAATGTTGCTATTATAAGTAATTCTAGTTCTATACAACATGCTCAACTAATAGGAAAATACGATGAAAATAATTGATTATGATATTATATATCTTAGTTATGACGAACCAAATGCTGAAAAAAATTATGCAGATTTAGTTAGCAAAGTACCTTGGGCTAAACGTGTACATGGTGTAGAAGGCTCAGATGCAGCACACAAAGCCTGTGCCGAACTAAGTGAAACTGATCGATTTATTACTGTTGATGGCGACAACCAAATAAATTCTAATTTTCTACAGCAAACTTTAGATTTAAATAATCATCCTGAGTTATCAACAAGTGTTATAAGTTGGTGCGGAAAAAATATTATTAATGGGTTAATGTACGGCAATGGAGGACTTAAATGTTGGCCTAAAGAACATGTATTAAATATGCGTACACACGAAAATGCAGAACCAGGCAATGTTGCAGCACAAGTTGATTTTTGTTGGGACCTTAAATATATACAGCAAAATAGTTGTTTTAGTGAAGTTTATAATAACGAAACACCTCAACAGGCTTGGCGTGCTGGGTTCCGTGAAGGTGTTAAAATGGCACTTGACCGTGGAGCAAAACTAAACAAAGAACAGTTCTTAAAAGGTCATTGGAAAAATTTACATAGGCTATGGATTTGGTTAATGGTTGGTGCAGATGTAGATAATGGACTGTGGGCAGTATACGGTGCAAGAGAAGGATTGTATATGACGATGTGTACTGACTGGGATTTTGTAAATGTAAGAGATTTTGAATACTTAAACACGTTATGGAAAAATAAAAAAGATTCAACAACAAACGAACTTGTTGAAGCAATTGAAGTTTTAGGTGCAACAATTATAAATGAATTAGAAATACCTATAGCACAAGCACCTTTAGATCAACAACAAAGTAAATTCTTTAAGACTGTTTATAAGAATCCAAGTAGAAACCCTCAACAACAGTTTGTGATTGACCCCGAGTAATGGATGAGATAAAACTATTAAAACCTGTTAAAAAAGAACTAGATAGTATTGGTTGCGGTATGTGTCTTGCAAAATGGACACAAGTTACTATACATCTAGGTCCGGGTATTACACATAGTTGTCACCATGTAGGTGCTCATAAAATACCTCTAGACGAACTTAAAAATAATCCTAGTGCATTACACAACACTATTGAAAAGAAAATGCGCAGAAAAGAAATGCGTGAAGGCAAGCGTCCTAAAGAGTGTGATTACTGTTGGCGCATAGAAGATAACACACAAGAATATAGTGATAGAGTTTGGAAAAGTGCTGCAAACTGGAGCCAAGTAGATAAAGAACTAATTTTTAATAGTGATCCAATGGATGACATTTATCCTAGATATGTTGAAGTTAGTTTTAGTAATGTATGTAATTTTAAATGTTCATATTGTGGACCTGCGTTTAGTAGCAAGTGGACTGAAGAAATTAAATCAAAAGGCCCATATAAACTATATCAAACACATTATAATAGTATAAAAGAATCAGAAGTTTCTTTTCCTAATAGAGAAGATAATCCTTATATTGAAGCATTTTGGAAATGGTTTCCTGAAGCTGTAAAACATATGTATACATTTCGTATTACAGGAGGAGAACCTCTACTAAGTAAGCATACATTTAAAGTGATTGATTATCTGTTAGAAAATCCACAACCAGACTTACATTTTGCAATAAACTCAAATGCATGTCCTCCAGGCAACTTATGGGAAACGTTTGTAAAAAAGATTAAACAGTTAGAAGACACTAAATCGATAAAATATTTTTCGTTGTATGCTAGTGCTGAAAGTTTTGGCAAACATGCAGAGTATAGTAGAGATGGTATGGATTGGGATTTATTTTCTAAAAACCTAAGATACTTTCTTGATAATACAAACACATCAGAACTAATGTTAATGAGTGCTGTTAATATTTTAGGCTTACCATCGTTAACAACATATTTAAGATTTATATCAAAGTTAAAAGAGGGCAATATTAATAGGATTATTGCAGACTTTGCATATGTAAGACACCCTGAATTTTTAGATATTAAAATTGCAGACAAAATAACGATTGACAAATACCTAAAGACTAGTATACAATATATGATCAATAGAAAAGAAAAATTTAGTGATTATGAATACATTAAATTAAATCGTATATACGAAGATTGTGTTGCTAGATTTAAAAAAGGAGTTGACGTATCAAAAGAAAGGATACAATTTTTACAGTTTATAAATGAGTACGATAAACGTAGAGGAAAAAACTTTACTGAAGTGTTTCCAGAATATAACAACTTTGTAAAGGTTTGTAAAAAAAATAATGGTTAGTTTTAACGATACATATAGTAAAATAAACTGTAATGTTAGATACGATATTGCTTTTATAAGTTACAACGAAAAAGAAGCAGATCGTAATTGGAATAATTTATTAGCAAAATTTCCTTTTGCAAAACGTACACACGGAGTAAAAGGAATACATCAAGCTCACATTGAAGCTGCAAAACGTGCATCTACTCCAATGGTTTATATAGTTGATGCTGATGCACATATTGTAGATGATTTTGATTTTAGTTATGTTCCGCCAAAAAAATATAGAGATGCTGTACACGTATGGAGAAGCCAAAATCCTATAAATGGATTAATATATGGATATGGAGGAATAAAACTATTTCCAAGACAAGCAACAATTAATGTTGATGTAAACAAACCAGATATGACTACTAGTATTAGTGATAACTTTGTGCTTATGAACGATGTTAGCAATACTACAGCATTTAACGTTGACGAATTTAGTACTTGGCGTAGTGCATTTAGAGAGTGTACAAAACTAGCAAGCAAAATTATTGATAGACAAAATGAGGAAGAAACAAATGAAAGATTACGAATTTGGACAACAGTGGGAGGAGATGCTCCCTTCGGCGAATATGCTATTAAAGGTGCTATTGCTGGCAGGAAGTACGGGCTTTCTAATGGCGTTGATCTGGGGTTAATAAACAATTATAAATGGTTAAAGGAACAATTTGATGCAGACGTTTGAATTATTAGATAGACTAGAATTGTTATATTCTGATAACAGCAATCTGTCTGATCTGCGTAGACTTTATATTGATAATGATTTGAGTAGTTTATTTAGATTAACTGATGGCGACGAAGAATTACGTAAAGCAGTTATCGAAAAAAATATGCATAGTATTTTTAGAGTAGTAGACGAAAACACTTCAGGCGATATTGAAGATTTAAGAAAAGCAGTAGTTGAACAAAACTTACATAGTATTTTTAGATTAGTAGAAGGAAACCTTCCAGGCGATATTGAAGATTTAAGAAAAGCAGTAGTTGAACAAAACTTACATAGTTTATTTAGATTAATACAAGGTAATGATGATATTCGCAGTGCAATAACAGAAGAAAACTTACACAGTATTTTTAGATTAGTTGGCGATGAAGATTTACGAAAACTTGTATTAGAAGATAATACATGGAAACTTTGGCCTATACTTGACAGATATATTGACACACAATTTGTTGCGGCATTTAAAAACTTTTTTGTTAACGACACAAAAATATGGGATGACTGTTTTAGTCGTGGTCAATTAGAAAGCAAACTATGGTTAGTAGAAGAATTACAAAAAACTAAAGTTAATTTAGGAACTGTATTTTTATGCGCAGGATGGTATGCAACACTTGCTACAATGTTATTTGAAAGTAGCATTAACATAGATAAAGTTAGATCTTTTGACATTGATGAGTCTTGTGTAGACGTTGCAGAAGTATTTAACAAGCCCTGGTTCAAAAATGAATGGCAGTTTAAGTCTTTAACACAAAATATTATGGATATAAATTACAACGAACATACTTGGCAATATTGGAGTAACGCTAATAATAGAATGAGTTATCCAATTACAGATATTCCAGATACAATTATCAATACAAGTTGTGAGCATATTGAAAACTTTTCAAAATGGTATGATCTAATACCAGATGGTAAATTAGTCATACTACAAAGCAATAACTTTTTTGAAGTAAAAGAACATGTTAATTGTGTAGGTAGTATTGAAGAGTTTGCAGTGAAGGCACCTATGCAAAATATTTTATATAGCGGCGAACTAAAGTTGCCCAAATACAAGAGGTATATGTTAATTGGATTTAAATAATTTATCAGTCAGAAAGTTACAGCAAGAAAGTGCTAGGGCACTAAGTACTATGCAAGCGACTAATAATAACATTTATCAGTTTAACAAACTAGCACACCATAATAGCCAAAATTGGTATAAGGCTGTAATTGATTGGTATGTAGAGCAATATGGTGACTTGCCAAGCAAAGTTGGCCCAGGAAAAGAAGTAAAATTGGTATTAAATGAAACATCTGACTAACGACAGACCAGATAGTATGCATGCTGAATGGGTACTAAGTAATGTGTGTAACTATACTTGTAACTATTGCGACCCAAAACTATACGGGGGTTCATCGGGCTGGCCTGATTTAGAAAAAAGTTTAGACTTTTGGCAGTACATACACACAGATGTTAACCCTAATGCTAAAATGTTAACACTTAGTGGCGGCGAGCCAACTATATGGCCAAAACTTAGTGAATTTTTTAATAGGTTAGATCCTAGTTATAAAAAAGCTATAGTTACAAACGGTAGTAGGACATTACGTTGGTGGCGCAGGTTTATTGATAATACTCCACTGACACAAATTGCAATTAGTGTTCATTTAGAATATGCAGATGTAGATCATATCAAAGAAGTTATTAGGATTATCGGCCCTCATTGTAGAGTTACAGTCTTAATGATGTTAGATGAAAACTCAGTTAAAAAAGGTCGACATTTTGCAGAAATTCTTTCTAATGAAGATTTATATTGTAAAATTGTAGTTAAACCTATAACACGTAGATGGAATGGTAATAACGAAGCATGTACATATGATAACGAAGTACTAGATTGGATTAAAACTTTTGATTACGACAAAAATAGTCCTGCGGTAAAAGATGAAACTCGCACTACAGCAGTAAACATATTGATAGACGGTGAAGAAAAACCTGTGTTTTATATGTATGAAATGATCTCAAAAAATATGCACAAGTTTCGAGGATGGAAATGCTATGCAGGAACACATCGATTAGTTGTATGGCATGATGGTAATGTGTATGGCGCACAGTGTACTACTGCTAAAAGAAATAAATTAGGTAATATAGCAAACGGAAAGTTAGATAAAAAGATTGAACCGCTTATATGTGATACAGAGTTTTGCGCATGTGTACCAGATATTAGAATACCCAAGGAGGCTGTATGATTTATATAGATGGCGATAGTTGTATGTATGGTAGTGGAATTGAACAGGATATATACGGATTTACTCAATTTTATACTGGTCATGAAACTAAAGAAAGATTTATGAACGGTGAAATTAGCCGAGCAAATCTTAAAATGAATAATATTAGACAAAAATCTACTAAACTTATGGATCTGCACATAGAAGTTATAGAAGAAAACAATGTTGTATCTCAGCTTAGAAAAAAAGGCGTTGAGCTGTATTCAAGAGCTGCAGGAGGCAGTAGTAATCAAGCTATAAGTATGCGTATAGTAGAAGCAGTAATAGAACACGATATTAAAACAGTTATATTTTGTCCTACAAATCTCAATAGGATTTTATATCCTAAGACAGGATCACAAAGTTTAACTTATGGTCACGTTGATGTTTCAGGAGCGTATAGGTCATATTTAAGAAACTGGTTTTCCCATTTTAATGATACACAAACTATGTGTTTAGAACTAAATGCTTTGTTAGGAATGATAAATTTTTGTAAAGATAATAATGTTGAATTATTAGGAACTAAAACGGCAAATTGGATGCAAGCCACAAATCGCACAAATAGACAACCTATACAAAAAATAATAGATCAAGTAAATGAACTTTGTGTATTTGATCTAGGTTCAGATCTTGAAGATAACGAAAAAAGAATAATTACTGAGTGCGGACATCCTAACTTAGAATGCCATACTAGACTAGCGGAGGACATATGTACGCACTTGAAAATATAAAAAGCATCCATCTTGAAGTGACACAAAACTGTCAAGCTAGTTGTCCTATGTGTGATCGTAATATGAACGGTGAAGGAATAAACCCGCATATTGATCTCAGTGAGCTTACGCTTGAAGACTGTAAGAATATATTTTCTCCTAAGTTTATAAAGCAATTAAAAACAATGTATATGTGTGGTAACTTAGGCGATCCTATTGTTGCCAGAGACACACTAGAAATATTCCGTTACTTTAGAGAGCATAACCCTAATATGTGGTTAAGTATGAATACTAATGCAGGAGCAAAAAGTGTTGAATGGTGGCAAGAGTTAGCTAACGTCTTTGGCAGAATGGGGTCAGTCATTTTCAGTGTAGACGGGTTAAAAGATACTAACCACATTTACCGTCAAGGTGTTGTTTGGGATAATGTAGAACGTAATGCAAAAGCATTTATAAACGCAGGTGGTAGAGCACGTTGGGATTTTCTTATATTTGAACACAATCAGCATCAAGTTGAAACTGCTGAACGTATTGCAAAAAAAATAGGATTTGAAAAATTTGTTGCTAAAAAAACAGGAAGATTTATAAATGCTAGTAGCGAAAAGAAAGATTCGCATCAAGCAGTTGATCGTAAAGGTAATAAATCAGCAGAACTTAAAAAACCAGATGCAAAATATCAAAATAAAGAGTTAAGCAAACAAGAACTACTAATCAACAAATACGGTAGTATGGATGCTTATTATGATGTAGTACCTATTAACTGTAAAGTAAAAGACAAAGGCGAAATATATATTACAGCAGAAGGACTAGCGTTGCCATGTTGTTGGACTGCTGGGCGTATGTATAAATGGTGGCATAAAGATCCTAAAGTAGAACAGATATGGGATTTTATAGGTGACAAAGAATCTATAAGTGCAAAGCAAGGACTAGAACATGTTTTTGCAAATGGTATTTTTAATAAGATACAAGATAGCTGGAATATACAAGGATGTAATAATGGCAAACTAAAAGTTTGCAGTATGAAATGCGGAGTAGAGTTTGATCCTTTCGCCGCACAATTTAAGGAGTAGAAATGACATTTACAATATTGGAAAACTTTCCACAAGATTTATTAGACGAACTAAAGTCTATTTGGGATGAAGGTGATTGGCAAAACGAAATAGAAGCTAGTCCTGGCGCTATGTGGCATCATCATTTAAGAAGTAGTCATCCTATATTTGAAAAATTTCCGAAAGAAACCCGCACACTAGAATATTATAGTAATCCACCGCATACAGCAAACGGTCCTCACTTAGATAGGGGTCGCTGGAGTGCAATGAATATACCTATTGATATGGATCATGAAAATAGTTATTTTTTGACAGGTAAAACACACTTATTAAAAACTTACAAAAGAAAAGAACATCTAAATTATAAAGATGGACACACAGTAGATAACACTAAAGGTCCTACTGGATTTTTTTATGAAGAGGTGGATAAGTTTGATTATTATAATTTAGAGAAGCCTGTTCTGTTTAGTACAAAAACACCTCATGGATTTGCCAATAACAGTGATCGTCCTAGAGTATTGCTTAGTGTTACCTTTGATTTAACTTATGAACAAATGCTTAATATTTTACCAAAGGAATGGTTCGCATAATGTTTTATTCTCTGCCTTTAAGTCACATACATATAGAACTAACGACTAAGTGTAATGCTGCATGTCCAATGTGTATGAGAAACTTAAATGGTGATGTGGATCATCCTAATCTAATTAAAACAGACTTTGATGTAAACTGGTTTGACAATATAGACTTACCTGCAAACAAACTTACGCTATGTGGTAACTATGGTGATCCGTGTGTACATCCTGATCTGCATCTTGTTGTAGAAAGATGGATAGAACAATACAACAAGCCTATCCTAATGATGACTAATGGTGGCGCTAGAAAGCCTGACTATTGGCGTTCTCTTGCAGAAACAGCAGGTGATAAGATGCATGTAGTATTTGGTATAGATGGCCTTGCAGACACAAATCATCTCTATCGTAGGCATGTAAAATGGGATAAACTTATAGAAAATGCACAAGCATATATAGATGCTGGCGGCAGTGCTACTTGGAAGTATATTATATTTGAACATAACAAGCATCAAGTTGACGAAGCAGCAGAGCTTGCAAAAAAGCTAGGATTTAAAAAGTTTGAGAAGATTAAAACAAATAGATTTGAAAAAGATTACTTGTCTGTTGTTAATAAAAATAATCAAGAAATATACAGGCTGTACGAGGCAAAAGTTGAAGAGGACGGATTCACAGCAAAGAATCCTAATCGCATACAAACTACAAAAGAATGGACAGGTAAGATTGCCTGTTATGCAAAGAAAGAAAGTAGTGTATACATAGCTGCAGACGGTAGAGTATACCCATGTTGTAATACAGCATATCATTACAACACAGATCGTTCTTTAAATAAACAAATTTTAGAATTACAAGAACAAGTAGGAATACCAAATATTACTAATACAAAACTTTCGCAAGCAACAGAAAGTTTATTTTTTGAAACAGTAGAGGAAAAATGGAGTAGTCAACCTTTAAAAAAATGCAAGAAAACCTGTGGAGTATTGCGTGATAATTTACACAAGGTAGAAATTTTTGAGTAAACTACATACATTATAAATACAATATGAGC